>ERZ1034901.1717-NODE-1717-length-14882-cov-8.848182_pt1 | contig 14882 bp, 11 predicted proteins | sample MGYA00520628_ERZ1034901 | MGnify/ENA primary metagenome ERZ1034901 (study PRJEB33766, sample SAMN09781783) | gut metagenome | biome: gut microbiome | host: Homo sapiens | place: Madagascar | study: EMG produced TPA metagenomics assembly of the PRJNA485056 data... | reverse complement strand
AAAGAAACATAAAATAAGATATGTGGCTGTAGGAATAGGATGCTTAGTGGCAATCGGAATAGCAGTAGTTGGCGTAAAAACCATAAGTAAGTATACGAGAGAGAACAGTGCGGATGTAAAAACAGCAGCAGATTATAAAGAGGACGAACTGACAGAGAAAAAGTATTATTATGCAGACGGAAATATAGCAAGACTGACAGAAGAAGACAGTAACGGAAATATAATCAAAGAGACATCGTATGACAATTTTGGAAATGTAAATACCGTATATCAATATGAATATATATACGATGAAAACGGAAAGAAAAAAGAGTGTATTCGCTATGATGCAGACGGAAATAAGAGATGTGAACATCAATATGATGGGGAAGGAAATCTGACGAAGAACACCTGGTATACGGAGGACGAGGTACTTATGTCAGAATATGAGTATAGAACTGACAGAACGCTAACGAAAGAGACCTCCTATTATGAAAATGGAAATCCTTCTATTGTGAAAATATATGCTTCAGATGGAAATACAGAGGAAAAACTCTATTATTATAAGAGTGGCATTACAAAGTGTAAAGAAGAATTCAATGAAAATGGAATGAAACGTACCTGGTATACAGATGCAGGAGATGTAGAATCTGTAAGAAGCTATGAATATGAATATAACGCAGATGGAGAAAAGACAAAATGTAAAACATATGGAGAAGATGGTGTCTTAGAAGCTATATATGAGTATGGCTCAGATTACTCAGTTCATGACATGACAAGGAAAATAAGTTATGATAGGGACGGACAGATAGAATCAACGACAGAATATGAATATAATAGTTGGGGAACGATTCAAAAAGCTCAAAAATACGATAAGGATGGAAACCTTATATCGGAAACAGAATATGATTCTGATGGGAATGTCAAAGACAGCGGATTTGGAGACTGTTGAATAAATGGTTAGCATGCAATGAGGGATGAGGAAAGATGAAATACGGACATGTGCGAAAGTGCTATTTACTACTACTTATGATGTTGGGATTGGTCACGGGATGTGGTAAAGAAACACTTGCGAAAAAGAGTACAGATGAAAATGGAGAAGTAAAAAAAGATTATACTACAGAAGACTCGAGAGATACAGAGATAATCGAATACAGAGATGACGGATCAATGAAAGCCGGTATTGAATACGATAAGGACGGAAAACTTTCCAAAATAACGGAATACGATGGAAGCGGATGGAAATATTGTGAAACAATATTTGACGAATCAGGTAATGAAATAAAGAAAACAACGTATGGAGAAGACGGAAGCATCGAATCTGTTCAGGAATATGATTCATCAGAGGATGAGGGAAAAAAAGAGAGCGATGAAGAAAAATACACATACGAATATGATGGTGCTGGGAAGAAACAGAAGGCAACTAAATATGATGAGAATGATAAGGTAGAAGAAATTTTAGAATATAATTCAGATGAGAATATCGTAAAAAGAACGTGGTTCTATTATGATGATGAAACTGGAAAACTTAGCTCAGAGTTTGAAGACGATTATGTGGAAAAAAGAGAAATAAGAACCTCCTTTTCTGAAACGGGAGAAGTTTTAAAGGAACAGGAATACAAATTAGTTTTTTTTGTTTTCGATGGAATTTGGAGATGGATGAATACTAATGAGTCATTAGGCTGGACACGCTACAATGAAAACGGACAAATAGAAGAGGAAGCAACATTTGGTTCGGATGAGTGGCGAGTTAAATATTACAATGATTCTCGTGTTATAACCTATGATTTATTGGAAAAAAAGGAACTTGATGCAAGTGGAAATATAATGCACAGTACAGATTCTAACGGTGAGTGGTTGTTCAGACAGGAAGACAATAACATCCGATCGATATATTACAATGCAGATGGAAGTATTAGTTATACAGAAGAATATGATTCCGATGGAAACATTATTATGAACACAAGATAAAGGAGGAAACAATATGTATTGTGACAAATGTGGAAAAGAAATAAAACCGGAATGGAGAAACTGTCCGAGCTGTGGGGCAACGTTACATGAAAATGCGGTAGGAACTGACTGGTCCAATGTTTCAGGTGGATCAGGGAATGAGTTTACTGCAAACAATATGAAGTGGTATCAATTTGTTATTTATGTGCAGTTATTTCTTGCAGCGATAGCTAAAGTGTTTGAAGGGATTCGTACAATGACGGGAAAACAGTACGGAGATGATAAAAATCTGGTTTATCTGTTTTACGGAAGTGGATTAAAGGTGACGGATATTCTGTATGGTATTGTGTGTATTGGATTTGCGGTAGCAGCAATTTTAGTTCGACAGATGCTGGCTAAGAAAAAGGTGAATGCCCCGAAATATTATCTGCTTTATTCTGGAATGACGACAGTTGCAGCACTTGGATATTCTATATTGTTCTTTATATTTACAAAACAGTCATCTCAGATTGTTTCAGCGGTTATTTCGCTGATCGTAATTGGAATTTACATTGCTTTAAATTACGTTTATTTCCAGAAGAGAAACCATCTGTTTGTAAACTGATAAACGGAGAGTTTCATACGGTTGGAAGAAAAGATATAGAGAAGGACATCGGGTATTATTCTGGCAGCAGGTGTAACAACATCTGCTGCTATTTTCATAACAAAATGAAGTTGATAAGACAGAAAAAGGAAACAAAAGATGAAGAGAAAAAATAAGTATATTGTTATAGGTATTACAGTGTTGGCGATTTTATGTATAGGGGTATGGACTGAAGTTGCAATCGTGTGGAGCAGACAGAACAAAGCAAAATCAGCTGAAACACAGAGCGCCTCAGAGAAAACGATGGAGGAAAAGGCAACGGATGATACACCAGCGGAAGAGAAAAATACGTTACCGTCTGCTGAGGATACCCCGGAAGCCGAAGGTGTAATCCCGGAAGCCGAAGATGCAATCCCGGAACCCTGGGGGGAATTTTTACAGGAAAAGCAGTATGAGGAGAATATCACAGACTGGCTGCTTACCGATCCGGGATATTGTCTGCTGGATATTGATCAGGATGGAACACAGGAACTGATTCTCACCTCGGGGCCGGATGCAGATAACTGGTACGAATATCAGGTATATACAGCAGAAAACAATCAGAACATCGAGCTGGTTGATAATATTATAGTATATAAAGCCATCAGTTATTCTGAAAAATATAAGGCGTTGGTCGGCTATAACGATCTACCGAAACAGCTGACTTCAAGAAAAAATTATTATGTTCTGGAAGATGGGCAACTGACGGAGGCGTTTGCAATCGGTTCAGAAGTTGACTGGCAAACCTCTGTTCCTTCTTATGGACTTATTGATGAGGTGAATGGCTATGAAGTGCTTACGGAGGACGAATATAACACCTATGAAAATGAACTCCAGCCACTGAATGACTGGAAAAGCCTGGATACAACATTGCAGAATCAGGAAGGGAACGCTTACGATACGATTCGGGAAAGAATAAGAGATAACGAGACATAAGAACAACAGTAAATGAAACAGAGGAGGAATGATATGGCGAAATTTTGTGGAAAATGCGGGATAAAACTGGATGAAGCTACGAAATTATGCCCGAAGTGTGATGCTGATCAGTTAAAGAAAATAAGAAAAAACTATAAGGGTCATAAAAAAGAGGGTAAGGGTTTTATAAAATACAGTTTGATTATAATGATTTTGATACTGTGTGTTATTGGAACTGTGGAAGCACTTGTGTATTTTGATGTTGTGAATGTTTCGAGTATTAAAGAACTGTTAGGAAGAGCAAAAACAGATTCGAATACGTTGGCAAATATTACGGAATTTCAGGCATTATCAGATGGATTTACAGACAGAAAGATAGAAGATAAAGAGACCGCTTTAAAAGCAATCGACGATGTTTCTGAAAAAGTTGGAATAAAAAATGCAAAAGCAGTATTTACAGATTGCACAGAGGATACAGCGATGGATAATACATATTATCGTTTCCAACAGGAATATGAGGGAATTCCGGTTTATGGAAGATCTGTTATCGTAAGTGCGGATAAAGATGGAAACAGTCTTATGTTTTCGGGAAATTATCTGGATGTGGACGGAACAGAAACAAAGCCTGAAATTGATTCCTCGGAGGCAATCAGTATAGTACGTGAGAAATATCAAAAGGAAGAAACAACGATCTTTAACGAAGGACTTACGATATATTCGTTAGACGGAAATACACCGGAACTTACATGGCAGGTGTTGGCAGCAAACAGTGACGGAATGGAATATTACTTTGTTTCGGCAGGTTCCGGAAAAATTATAGAAGAACTGTCACTATGTGCGACAGAATCCGGAGAATCAGTTGAGGCATCGGGACAAGATGTAGATGGTGTGGAACAAAAGTTTACGACACTGAAAGTAGGGAATGAATATCTGTTGAATGATATAAAGAGAGGAATTCGGATTTACGATGCAGAGAATACAACAGTTACTGCTAAAAGTGGTGTTATAGATTCTCAAAATAAAATTTATACAGGAAAAGATGGAAAGTGGATTGATGAATCAGGAAATGAAGTGACGATATATGGAGAAAATTTTTCGTATGTTATTAAAGATGCCCAAGATGAGATCGTAGGAACAAATGGAAAAGAGGTGATTATAATGGGATCGGGTCTTAAACCGGTAACAAACAGTTCTACAGTGTGGGAAAATCAAAAAGCTGTTACAGTAATGAGGCGAACAGCAATTGCATATGATTTCTGGAACCAGAAATTTAAGAGAAAAAGTTATGATAATAAAGATGGGCTGGTGCTGGTTGCGTATAATGACTACAACAATGGAGATATAACGAATGCATATTCCTGGGGGACTAAGAATCTTTATGCGAGGTTATTAGGTTTCGGAACAGATAATCCGTTAAGTTTGGATACTGTGGCTCACGAATATACCCATGCTGTAGAGGGCTCTATAAGTAATATGAACTATCAAGGGGAATCAGGAGCTCTAATGGAGGGGTATTCAGATGTTTTCGGAGAAATAGTTGAAGATTGGTATGATAATGGAGAATTTGATGGCTCTTGTGACTGGAATAGTAATAATCGTAATTTAAAAAGTCCTTCACAAAGTGATGAAGGAGAATATCCGGACACTTATCATGGAAGAGATTGGAAAGATACAAATGATACAGTGGATCATGGATGGGTACATAATAATAGCACAGTGATATCACATGCAGCATATTTAATGTGGACAGGAATCGGTGGTCATGTAGCGTATGAAGCACTTGGCACTGAGCAGATTGCAGAGTTATTTTATCAGACGTTATATTCTCTTCCATCAGACTGTACCTTTAGTGAATTCCGGACGCTCTTGCAGAACACAGCTAATATTATGTGGAAGCAGGGAAATTTGAGTGAAAAACAGTACTGGTGTGTATCCAATGCCATGTTTCAGGTGGGAATTTTACCTGCTCCTGCAGAATATAAAGTATCGCAGGATTTTGAATTAAGTGTTTATGATATAAATAAAAACTTATATGATAATTATTCGGTTAAAATTTCCAGAGTTGAGGAAGATATCAAGCAGGATCAATGGGAAGATATCACATATACAGTTGATACATCGGATCCTTTGCCGCTTTCTTTGAATTCAGGAAGATATAAGATGGAAGTCACAGATAGTGCAGATGAATCCAATGTGTATACGTTGTATATTACGACTTCGTCAAAAAATGAAGAAAATAGTCTTAACCTAAATACGATATTTGGAAGTGAAAAGAAACCGACAACAGTAAATATCTATAACTTGTATGCCGAAAAAATCAGAGAATATGAAGAGCAATACGGAGAGGCAGAGGTTCGTGATGACGACTCCGATATACGGTACATGATGGGGCTGTGTTTTGCAAAACTGGTAGACTTTGCAGGGGACGGTCAGAAAGAACTTCTGGTCGTATATGCAGATGATTGGCAGGAAAGTATCCCGGAAAATTATACGGCAGAGGTATGGACGGTTACAGATGGACAGCTGGTTATGCTGCATAGTGGAGAGGTATGCGTTACGGATGGAGGATTTGAATACCTTGAACTGTGGACGGGAAGTGAAAACGCTTATTTGTGCTCCGGTGGATTTGGTAATGAATGGTATGGATTTGATGAAAATGGACAGTTTACTCTGGTGCGTGAGGCGACTATGCGAATGAGTCAGTCAGGCGGCTTGATTTATGAAATCAATGGAAAAGAAGTTTCTCAAGAAGAATTTGAGCAGAATGGAGCGGAATGGACAGATGGTTATGAACTTGACGAGTACCAGTTAAGTAACAACCCGGATTCAGATAAGATTTTCAGCGAAATAGAGGAAACGAAAAAAGAACTGAATATGTCTGAGCATATAAACTGACACAAAACATGACACATATTGTGAAGATATGCTGAAAAAAGGTAAAATGTAATAAAAATGCGAAAGGAAAGAAAGATATGAAAAAGTGGAAAATCTTACGGGGGGGGGTAGAACACGAATCGCAACTGTTACAAAGAACGATTTAAAGAAAAAAGAAGAGAACAGGAGTTGATTCGAATGAAAAAATCAGAAAAGGTGTTAAAGGTTATAATTGGAATAATTTATGCAGTTGTTGCTGCTGTCTGGCTTATTTGGGTTTTTGCCACAGTAGCATACTTTGCAGGAGGATCTCTCGCAATGTATTTTATTCCAGTGGTGATTATGTTAGGAATTGTCGGAATGGGAATTAATCGCTTAATGAAGGATAAAGATAAGGTCCTGGATGCAGTAATATTTTTGGTTTTCCAGGTACTGATTTTGGTAATTGCTCTCATAACAAACGGAAGTACACAGATTGCAGCAAACGGAGATATTGAAATATCATGGGCAGGACGGATATTCGCGCTGTATTCCGCAGTATCTGTATTTACGGTAGTCGGTGGAATCTTAGCGGTTGTACTGGCTGCAATTAAAAAGAAAATGAGCAAATAAAAAATATCCTCCTGTTATATGACGACCGGACGCGGCGTTGTGTAACAGGGGGATATTTTTAGCTATAAAATTATAAAAATTCCAGGTATTTCAAACAAGACAGAATAAAATAGACACAAAGCATGACACATATTGAAAAAATAATCAAAGAACAGGTAAAATTTAATTAGAATTTTAGGTGTATTATATGAGGAGGAAGAAGGTAAATGGGAAACAGAGGAAAAAGCAGTGCAGATTATTTGAGTGTGTTTGTAATCATTATCATGGGAATAGCAAACACATTATGGCTGTCACATAAAATCGCATTTGAATGGGAATATTTTCCCGAGCGTTATGCGAAATATATTTGGACATCTTTTGAGAATGCTTCTGTGAATTTTCAAAAAATTGCATTATTTGTATTTCTGGTAGCAATGTTTGGAACTGTATATATCTTGTATGCGTCTGAGGAAAGTATAGGGAAAGCAATATTATTTACAATAATAACAGTAATGGCAACATTAATAATCGGGAAAGGATTCTGGAAGGTGTTATTGTTTATTATGTTTTTCTCGGAATTAATGATTCTGGGAGTGGCAGATTTGATTTGTGGAGTGCTACGAATGGTTAATCTTGGTGGATTAAATGCGTTTATTATGGGAGCGCTTCAGGTTATTATGGTATTAGTAACATTTTTTTTAAGTGTTTCCATGTGCTATAAGCCTTTCGAAACATTGAGCGAAACATCAAGTCGGAGTTCTTCAAATCAGGGAACGACAAGCAGAGGATCTTCAATACTGGATAAAGATTATTTCGAAGAAGCGAGGAAAGATAGAATTCTTGAAACGCTCAAAGACATTGATCATGATCTAAAAAATATGAAATAGAAAGACTCAATAATAAGAAATTTCGCCCGGTTTTTGACCGGGCGAAATTTCTTTATATGGTCACGAGACTTCATTAGGTGCGACACAAAACATGACACATATTGATGAAACAAATACAAAGCATGTAAACTATAGCTAATGGGCATCAGAAATTTACAGATGACAAAAGTGAAAGGAACCGGAGGAGAAAAATGAAATGTACAAACTGTGGTTACGAATTGCCGCCGAACAGTAAATTTTGTGAGCAATGCGGAGCAATAGTAAAAAAAGAGGAAACGACAGGAAATAATAATCAGATAACAAAACGGTGTAAAGTATGTGGGGCGGAGCTGAAACCTGGATTTGTGTTTTGTGGTCGATGCGGGGCGCCTGTCAAAGAGTCTGACCCGCCAATACCAACGCCTCCACCTGTACCGGATCCGCCGGAGACACCGAGATGGATTGTTCCGGTTGTTGCAGGGCTTTTGACGCTTACACTTGTGGGAGCAGGAGTTTTGGTGGTTTTGAATAAATCAGAAAAAACGAACAAAACGGAGCAGTCCCAGGAGGATATAACAGCTGACAGTAAAGCGGATGCGAAGGAAGCAGAAAGCACACCGATTGAAGAGGAGCAGCAGGAAGATACGTATGATTTATCTGTATGGGATAATCGTTTTCCTGCGAAGCCACAATCTGTATATCAGAAATATTTTGTTATTTTTAATGATGGAAATAAAGAGAATCGGATTGAGATGGCGGTGTTTGATATCGGGAATGGTGCAGATGAGGCGTACCTCTGCTGGAACGGTTACGGTGAACCGATTGAATTAAATAACAGCAGTTCTGTGCAGGATTGCGACTGGTATTATTATGACAGGGATACAAATTCATGGATTGCATTTGATGGGAACAGTATCGGAATGGCAGAATGTGCCGATGCAGTTATAAGCAGTAATCTGAACGTATGTGATTCTGATGGAACAACAACTTTAAAACGTCTTACAGCAGAAGGAAGTACCGATGAGGTTGATTATTCGTATTATGACACTGCGGAATATGATCCTACAGAGGGCGGGATACATACTTACGAATATTTTAAAGATGACTGCACCTGGGAGGAAGCTTATAAGAAAGCAAAGAAAAAAGGTGGTTATCTGGTACGGATCAACAGTAAGGAAGAGTACGAATACATTTTAAACGAGATCAAGAAGAAAGGATATGACGACATAAAGTTCCGGATCGGAGGAAGAAGAGAACCGGGCAGATACAATTACGATTACTATTGGGTGGATGAAAACAACGAAACATATGGTGAAGTGATAAATTCCATGGACTACTGGGCAGCAGACGAGTGGATGGAGAATGAACCGAGTTACCGTGATGGTGATGTGGAGGAAACTTGTCTGGACATCTACTATTATTCAAAGGAGAAACGGTGGGTATGGAATGATGTACCGAACGATATTCTGGAGGTTGTACCATCCTATGCCGGAACATTAGGATATATTGTGGAATATGAAAAGTAAGAAAAATAAAAAATATTGGAAAAGGAAATTAAGTGTACTTTTATGTCTTCTGATTTTGGGTGTATGTACCGCCTGCTCTGGAAATCACGACAGCAGTGAGACAGCAGACAAAAAAGAAGCATCCGGAAAAAGCGAGTCAGTAAAAGAAAAAGTACAGGAACCGGAAAAACAGTCAGAACCTGTCTTGCTGCAGCCGGAAGAAGAACCTGCGAAAGAACCGGAAACGGATGAAGTACAGGAGAAGGAAAAACAGGAAGTAGAGGATCAAAAAGAAGAGGATCCGGAACATCAGGTGGAGAAACTGTTATCATCGATGTCCATTGAGGAAAAGGTTGCACAATTGTTTGTTGTACTTCCGGAACAGCTGGTTGGAAATGTCAGCCATGTCACGGCAGCCGGGGAAGCGACCAGAGAGGCGATCAATAACCGGCCGGTTGGCGGAATCGTTTATCTCGAATCCAATCTGGTTTCTCCTCAGCAGACAAAAACAATGTTGCAGAACGTTCAGAAATACAGTATGGATCGCCTGGATCTTCCGATGTTCCTGTGCGTGGATGAGGAGGGCGGACAAGTTACACGGCTTGCAGGAAAGGCAGGGTTTGATCTGCCGGTCTATGATAATATGAGCGTGATAGGAAGCCGGGGAGATACGGAACAGGCATACCAGATGGGAGAAAGTATCGGACAGTATCTATATGATCTGGGCTTTAACACGGACTTTGCGCCGGTAGCGGATGTACTGACCAATCCGAACAATCAGGTGGTCCGTTACCGCTCATTCGGATCGGATCCGGAGACAGTTAAGGATATGACGGATGCAGTGAGCCGTGGACTGGCATCGAAAAAGATTCTGGCTACCTATAAACATTTTCCGGGGCATGGCAATACAGCAGCAGATACTCATGCGGGATATGCATATTCGAATAAAACCAAAGAGGAACTGTATCAGTGTGAACTGATTCCATTTATACAGGGAATTGAAGATGAAGTACCATTTATTATGATGGGACATATTTCTTTACCTAATATTGTTGGTGATGATACACCTGCATCTTTATCTAAGACGATAGTCACAGATCTGCTGATTGACGAGCTGGGATATAAAGGGATTATTATCACAGATGCATTGAATATGGGAGCCGTGTCGCAACAGTATTCGTCCGCGCAGGCTGCGGTTAAAGCGCTGAACGCAGGCGTGGATATGCTGCTTATGCCTGCGGACTTTAATGCCGCATATCAGGGAGTATTGACAGCAGTGCAAAGTGGAGAAATATCGGAAGAGCGGATTGATGAATCTGTAGAAAAGATATTGAAGACGAAGATTGGTATGCTGGAGGAATAAAAATATATGAGCAGATGTAAAAAATGCGGTTTTGAAAATAAAGAGGGGAGTAAATTTTGCGGGCACTGTGGTGCGCCTTTGAAAACCAGAAGTTCCGGGAAAGGTATTATTATTGGTGTAATATGTATTGTACTGGCAGCGGCTGGGATAACAGTTGCTGCACTGTTTCTGGCGGGCAGAAACCAGCAGAGAGATACAGAGCAGAATGAAGAGATGGCAGAAGAAAGTGACCAGAAAGAAGCAATCGAAAATGAAGGGGAAGAAACGAGCGATACAACAGATGAACAGGAAGAAGAGACTGTAGAGCCGCCGATTTTTTCAAAACGAATCTGGGATTATGATGGAACGATATACACCAGTTATGATCTGAATATTACAGACTGGACAAGCCTGACCGGGGATTATCATGATACGTTCATTGTATATCACGATAATATTTATCTGAGAAAGACAAACAGTACAGATGATGCGACAAGAGTACTTGTCCGTCGGGATATGACGGGAAAGGAAACTGTGATTGCGGAAGATGTGAATCCGCTGTATGGTCTGGTGATTTATGCGAATCATCTGTATTATGTTGCTTTGGACAGCAATATGCAGTCAGAGGGAAAGATTGTGAATCTGTCGGATCTTTCTGTTACAGATAGTGAAGATTATCAAATCAAGGCAGCAGATGCGGATACATGGATTTTATGTGGAATAAAAGGAGAGGAAGGCGGTCAGCTCTTCCAGTGTGATCCCGGGTTTGAGAATATAAAGAAACTGGATATAACCAAGGATACATTCATGGGAATTTCTGACGGTAAAATTTATTTTCAGACGCAGGAAGATGAAAAATATAATGTTCAGATGTATGATGTGAAGTCGGGAGATATTACATCAGTGCTGGATGGCTGGAAGGAACCCGCGGTGTTGAGTGGAAGTGATCTGTTTTATGCAGAGAAAACCAAGAATGGAACAACATTACACAGAATGGAATTGGGTGCAACTGGAGATGTGTATGATTATTCACTGAAAAATATTGATGTTTATATGAATGGAAGCTTTTATGAAGCGGACAACAAAGTGTATGTAACCAGATTCCTGGAGGGTAACGAAGAGAATAATACAGAAATGATAGCACTGGATCTGCAAAGCGGTACATATGAATCCATAGGGCTGTGGACAAATACAGAGGTACAAAACACAGCAACTCAAAATACAGTAAATGCAAGATATCAGGCTTATGCAGAAAAGATCAAAGAGGAAGAAAAAAAGTATGGAACAGTCAAAGTGGAAAATGAGGACTCGTATGCCTGCATGACAGGTGTTTGTTTTATTGATCTTGTTGATTTTGCCAACAATGGAAACGAACAGTTGCTTATTGCACACCAGAATGAAAACCGGGAATGTGAATATGAAATCTGGTCCTGGGAAAACGGACAGATGGTATTACTGAATACAGGCGATTTGTTTTCGATGGATGGCGGTGTGCGTGAAGTAATGTACAGCCATGCCAACGGACAGACATACCTTATTACTGGTTGGATGGATGATGTTATAGAGTACGGCTATTGCGGATATTCAGGAGATACGTTCGGTCTGGTATATGAGACAACGATGGATATGGAAGCAGATGAAGCCGAGATGTACAGAGTGAATGGGAAAGTGGTTTCGGAGAGTGATTATGATGAGGCAGACGAAAAATGGTTTGCAGATGTGACGGAATACAATCTGAGTTATGATTGTGACAGCATTCTGGAACTGATGGAAGAGGTGAAGGAAAAACTGAACAGTTAGTGAAAATGTTTCTGTAAACTAATAAGTAATCGGTTCTTCTATGATAAAATGAAAATCATAGGAGAACCTTTTATTTTTATCTGTTCTTGACATACGAATTCATAATTGCTATATATAAAACAACGACAAAACCTCGCGATTCACTTAAGCGCATAAATATTAAACAAACACAGAAAGGTGCAAAATAAAATGATCTGTAAATACGAAGACTACCTGAAAGAACCATATATTTTAACTCTCGAACAAATGCAGCAGATCCATAACGATCTGTTAGCCGACCTTGGCAATGATCCCGAAGCATTGGAGTTATATAAAGAATTGATTGCCGCCGCCACAAAATACGCTGCAATGCGTGCCAAATGGCTGCAGCTGTCCCGACAGGAAAAATGGATACGGATTCCCTGAGGACTTCTCATCATGATTCTGTTATCAGCCATTTCAATATGCTCGCAAGAAATCTGCGCATGCAGGGCAAGAAAGCTGCGTGGAGGGATGCACTTGAGGATGAGAAAGAAAATAAATACGGCAGAAAAACGATTGGTGATTTCGCGTGCTACCTGGTGTTTATGAATAGCATTTGCGCGCGGTAGTGAAAAAAGAACTGTTTTACGAGATGAATTTCATATGAACCACAAGCCCCCGGTAAGTTGTAGGTAACGAATACAAACAATTTACCGGGGGGTGTTGTATAAGGGATTGACTGTGAGAGAATATAAAAAATAGGTTAAGGGGATTCATTATCCCTCACACACCGGAATCTGAATCTCCGTCACAAACTGTTTCGGATCGTTCGTCAGCACATAATCGATCATCGTCACCTCTCTGGAAAATCCATCAATTTTCAACCGGTGTTCCCGGATATAAGTCAGAAGTTTCTGATAATAAGCCGGCGCTTCGTTATGACTTCCGCAGAATCGAATAGAAACACAGGTCTGTCCGGGGAGTTCCTCAGTGATGCCCTGGTAGCGGTCTTCCGGTTCGAGGAGCAGAAAAACGGTGTCGTAGACCTGGTAAGCGTCGGCTTCCAAATGTTCTTTGGAGATGCCGAGCCCGACTTTGCGGTATATTTTACCCTCATTCGGTTGCCGTAGCCCGCTACGCCGCCCTCATTCGGATAAAATCTCCCACAAACTGAGACTCGCAGCTCACGAAAAGCCTTTTTCAGACACGCTCTAGTTTTTCATAATGACGCAGAGAACCGACGCTGATAGAAAACATGCGTGCGACCTCTCCGATGCGAAAGAGTTCCTGTTTTTCCATGATCTATAGTCTCCTGTAGTGGTAAATATATTCTGCATTGAACATTGTAACTCTATTTATATTGTATCAAGTTGGTAAGAGAAATGCCAGTTTTGAGTATAAGGAATATAATAATTTTTAAATGCATAATACATGAAGCGAAAGGTGTATATTAGAGGATAAGACAGAATGAGGTGCATTTAAAAAAAGGTATGAAAATACAATCACAAAAGAGATATGAAATATAGTTTACCAAAGCTGCTATGAACGGAGAAAACAGTCACATTCATAGATGAAAACAAGTAAAAATATGGAATCAGGATTGACATTTTTTCACAAAAGAGTTATCTTTGAGAAAAGATAATAAAACTATTTTATTAAGTTTTGAGAAACGTATGTATGGAGGGCATTTCACATGGAAGGTAAGATGAAAGTAGCAGTGATGAACGGTATCGGCAAGATGGGATTTACGGAGCGTGACATTCCGACGCCGAAGGATGATGAAGTTCTGGTAAAGCTGGATTATGTAGGAATCTGTGGATCGGATCTGCATTATTACGAGAGCGGAGCCATCGGCGATTATGTGGTAGAACCGCCGTTTGTTCTCGGTCATGAGCCGGGTGGTGTTGTCGTGGAAGTGGGAAAAGATGTCAAACATCTGAAAGTCGGCGATAAAGTAGCTCTGGAGCCGGGAAAGACCTGCGGACACTGCGAATTCTGCAAACAGGGCAAATACAACCTCTGTCCGGATGTCGTATTTTTCGCAACGCCGCCGGTAGACGGTGTCTTTCAGGAGTATGTTGCGCATGAGGCGGATCTCTGTTTCAAACTCCCGGAGAATGTAAGCACACTGGAGGGTGCGCTGATCGAACCTCTGGCTGTCGGTTTCCACGCAGCGATCCAGGGAGACGCTCATCTGGGACAGAAAGCAGTGGTGATGGGTGCCGGATGTATCGGTCTGGTTTCCATGATGGCACTGAAAGCCCGTGGAGTATCTGAGGTTTATGTGGTAGATATCATGGAAAAACGTCTGGAAAAAGCCCTGGAACTGGGAGCAACCGGAGTGATCAACGGCGCAAAAGAGGATGTGATCGCCAAAGCACAGGAACTGACCGGTGGGGCCGGTATGGACCTGATCATCGAGACCGCCGGTACAGAGATCACCACCAGACAGGCGATCCATATGGCGAAGAAGGGTT
>ERZ1034901.1712-NODE-1712-length-14900-cov-6.650118_pt1 | contig 14900 bp, 10 predicted proteins | sample MGYA00520628_ERZ1034901 | MGnify/ENA primary metagenome ERZ1034901 (study PRJEB33766, sample SAMN09781783) | gut metagenome | biome: gut microbiome | host: Homo sapiens | place: Madagascar | study: EMG produced TPA metagenomics assembly of the PRJNA485056 data... | reverse complement strand
CTCTTTACGCTGAAGCAGGCTATCGAGAAGCCTTGCCACGACGTGATGTGCAAGCCGTATCACGTGATACTCCACTACAACAAATGGCATGAAAAAGCCACTGTTGACGTACCGATGATCATGCTCACAACGCTCGACGAGAAGCGAGATGCGAAGAAGGTGAGCGCAAGCAATGAGACAATAGAGTAATTATTAACATTCGCCTCGTAGCTTACACAAAGCTTAACGAGGCTCAGTAAGGCTTAGTATGATAACAATATTCAAAGAAGATTTTGAACGCTCACTGCCAGTGGGCGCATCAGCACACGACGAGGTATTCGAGGCAGTGTACCCTGCCATAGAAGCAGCACTCAACAATTACTACGACATGCTGCTCGGCGAGCCTGGTGCTCAGCGAGTTGAGTCGACCAACGAGAGCGAACCGTTAAAGTACTACTTTAAGATGTTGGTGTGCGTAGATGCCTTCCTCTCGGTGTTCAGACAGCTCGACCTCGTGCTCACTTCTACAGGCTTCGGCATAGTGTCGAACGACACTATATCGCCGGCTTCGAAGCAGCGTGTGGATGCTCTGGAGGGTCAGCTGCGGACGGCTTTGTGCCGTGCGCGTGCTATGACGGTGCAGCAGCTGCGCTCTGAGGAGTGGGGCGTGACAGAGCAGGCGCAGAACTTCGTGCGCCACATATACACGGAGCACTACTTCTTCTTTGCACAAGGCATCCAAAGCCGGTCGTACAAGGACTGGGAGGCTATGCAACGTGCTATCAGCGAGGCAGAGGAGCAGCTGCGTGTGCGCTTCTCCGACGAGCAGATAGACGATGTGCTGAAGGCTTATCGCTGCAAGGACAAAAAGAATATGATAGAGTACGGAGGGTTCGTGCAGCTGGCGCGCGACTTCGTCGACCTATGGGCTGCCAATGGTGACGGAGCACTGCACTCCGCTCTCTTCCGACGCATGGAGCGTTTGGTCGAGGGCTGTCCGGAGACATTCTGCATTTACCCCACTACTACGGCGTACAGCTCGGCACACATGCTGACGTTCAGCAACAAAAAAGAATCTTCAGCATTTCTCTTCAATGGATAAAATAGAACTCACATGCCCCAAGTCGTGGAGCGAGCTGACACAAGAGCAGCTACGCTACACCTTCTTTCTGCTTTCCACCTTCACCGACAAGGTGATGGTGAAAACATATATGTTCGTGCGCTTCACTGGTATCAACGTCATCAAGAAGAACCGCTTCGGATGGCAGTGTGTCTACCAGCCCGAGGGTGAGAAGCGCAAACGAGTGTTCTATCTGCAGCTATGGCAGATACGCTCGTTCCTGGAGCAGCTCGCTTGGGTGGACAGCATAGAGCAAATGGATAATAGGTTGGATGTTGTCCAGGGGCTCGAAGCTGTCCATCCATTGCTGCAGGAGGACACCGAGCACCATCGCATCATAACCTTCGAGGAGTACCTCTGCATGGAGAAGTACTACCAACGCTTTCACTCTACGGGCAATGATGACGCTATCGATGTGCTCGCCTCTTTCCTCTACCGCAATACCGACTTCTCGCGACCAGCAGAGCTGACACTGACACCTGCGGAGCGCCTTGCCACGCTCGCATGGTTTGCGCACGTGAAAGTCGTCATGTCGCACGCTTTCCCACACTTCTTCCGCAGAACGGAGAGCGACGACGACATATCCGAGCTATCGATGCTGCAGTCGTTCAATGTGCAGCTGCGTGCTCTCACCGACGGCTATCGGCTTGGGCTTCGGGTGCATCTGGGAGGTAGATAGTATCGTCGGGCACGTTTGCGCCCTGCATGGCATAAAAAACACATTCTCCGTGAAACGCCTTATCATCGCACTCATCAAGCGGAAGAACGCAGACATCGGCGAGGCGGTTGAGGAAGCAATGGATAACAATAAAAATTAACGAATATGGATATACGAGGAATATTAATGTTACTGAACTGCATCGTCTTAGGAGCGACAATGCTCTTTGTCTTTTACAAGGCTGACAAACTCGATGTAGTCGATGAAGGCTACGACGAGAACAAGCAAAACCGACAAGGTGCTATCGGATGGTTTATCGCGTCTATATTCGTAGGCGTTCTTGCACTGCCAGTAATGGTGCTGCGTGAGGTGTATCAATGGAAGCGTTACAAGCTACCGAGTATTGAATGGGATGATATATGTCGCTACGGCTTCGCTATTGTCATCGGCTCTATGCTGCACGTGCTCTTGCTTGTTATGACAAGCTGCACAACTCCGAAACCTATTGTGTTAGAGCGAGTGATTAACAAGACGGACACGCTGTATAAGACCAACTACAAAGCCGACACGTTTCGGCTGCACGACTCGGTGTATGTTGAGCACTACACTCGTGGCGACACAGTGTATAGCCAGAAGAGCGTGTGGCGATGGCGTGACCGCATAAGCGTGAAGAGCGACACTATATATAAAGCAATGCTCCAGACCGATACAACACACCTTCCCATACCAGTGGAGCGCAAGCTATCAACGTGGGAGCGCACGCAGATGCACGTCGGGCGGTTAACTATCGGCGCGGTGGTGCTTATTGTTCTGTCGCTGTTGTTGTGGCTGATACATCGCCGACGATGATGCTCCACCGCGTATACCAAAATATTTTGGCTCTACACTTTGCAGTCTCAAATATTTTGCGTATATTTGCGGTATAACCAGTTTAATAATGATATTATGCTATTCGAATTTACAATATTTGGAGCCTTGTTTTTTGTTTGCGTAGCCATTCGCTTTTTAAGTGAGAGTATACGCGACAACACCAAACGTAGTAACGTCGCACGCAGAATTGAGCGAGAGGCGAAGTTGCGCGAATTGGATTTGAAACGCGCAAAATTAAAAGCAAAAAAAGAAGAAGATGCCCGCAAATGGAAAGAATTTAATGAAGCCTACAAAGAGATATTAAAAGGTAATTACTAAAGTTTTGTATTTTTTTTATACTCATATAGCTGCTACTTTTGGTTCACAAACCAAAAGTAGCATTTTTTATGGCAACAACTCAAACTTTCGAGACCATCGTCACGCTTAATGCACAACAAGCAAAGGACGAGATGGCAGCACTAAAGAAAAACCTCGATGATCTAAAGCAGAAGAAAGCCGAGGCTCTCAAAGATTCCGGCACGTCCGTAAATGATATCAAGCAGATAAATAAAGAGATACGAAAAGCAGAAGATCATGTAAATGCGTACAGATCGAGGGTTAGCGATACAATAAATACGCTTCAAAATCTTTCGACGGCTTCTATCGGCGAGATCGAAAAGGTATCACGTGTGCTCAAGCAGCAGATGAAGTCGGCAACAAATCCTGAGGACTACAAGCGACTTGAAGAACACCTTGAGAGATGCAAGGCACGCATTAACGAACTGAAGCAGCCTATATCGGCTACTCTCAGCCAATACAATACTGCTATAGCTGAAGCAACTCGGCGAGCTGAGAATTTTGAGCAGGAGAACGCTCTTATAGACCGTACTCTAAAAAACATCAGCGGTTCGACTGCGCTTGAATTGCAGACATCGCTTAAACTCGTAAACGAGCAACTCGCCAATACGCATCGAGGCACCGAAGAGTATCGCGAGCTGACAGAAAAGGCGAAATTGCTGAAAAAAGAAATAGCAGCCGTCGGTGCTGAGCAAGATTTGACAAAAAGCAAGTGGTCGAAATTCGTCAATATCTTTAACACCAATTGGGGAGCCATCACTCAAGGTCTTGCAGCTGTCACTGGCTTATCTGCGACTGTACGCGACTGCACCAATAAATACGCCGCGATGAACCAGGAGATGTTCAACGTCACTAAGTATACGGGGCAGGCCATCGGGGAGGTTGAAGAGATGAACGAGAGTTTTAAGAAGATGAACACCCGTACAGCGCGCGGTGAACTGAACAGACTTGCTCAAGATGCAGGTAGGCTTAGCATCACCAATAAAGAAATGGTAGAGGAGTTTGTCGATGGTGGTGACAAAATCAATGTAGCACTTGGCGACGACCTCGGCGATGACGCTGTTGAAAAAATTGGCAAGTTGGCGCAGATGTTTGGCGAGGACAAGACGAAGGGCTTGCGTGGTGCTATGCTTGCCACGGGTTCTGCTGTCAACGATCTTGCGCAGTCGTCTTCAGCTAATGCCGGTTACATCGTTGACTTCACTGCCGACTTGTCTGGTGTCGCCCGTCAGGCAGGCATGACACAAGCGCAAATCATGGGTCTCGCTTCGGCACTCGACCAAAACATGCAAGACGAAGCTACATCTTCTACCGTCTTCTCTCAACTTATCACTAAGATGTTCCAGGAGCCGATGAAGTTTGCAAAGTTGGCTGGCGTAGAGGTGAGCACATTCACGACCATGCTGAAGACAGATGCGAATGGCGCATTATTAGAGTTCCTGCAGGCAATGTCTAATCGCGGTGGCTTCGACCAATTGGCACCAATGTTCTCGCAGATGGGACTTGAGGGTACACGTGCTGTGGGCGTTCTATCATCAGTGGCTTCTAATCTTGATCAAGTGCGAGAGGCACAAGCTACAGCTACGCAGTCATACAAAGATGGTACAAGCGTTCTCAATGAGTTCAATGTGCAGAACAATACTGTGCAGGCAGGTCTCGATAAAGCGAAAAAACAATTTGATGACATGTGCATCGAACTTGGCGAAAAACTGATGCCCATTGCTAAATACAGCGTATCGCTGACTTCAATGGGCATAAAAACCTTGTACGTTCTTATAGAATACGTATCAAAACACATCGTTGTTTTAGCTGCACTCGCAACAACCATGCTGGTTTATAACAACGTCCTCACTGCCACGATGATAAAAGAAGCTGCTCATAGTGCAATAAAAAAAGCTAGTATCGCGCTTGATTACGCAGCTGTAGCATCAAAAAATCTACTTAAAGCCGCTCTTTTGGCACTACGTGCAACATGGGCTTTACTAACTGGTGGCATGAAGGCGTACAATGCAACTATGGCTCGGGCTAAAATTCTTAGTATTACAAATCCGTGGTCAGCTCTTGCCACGGTTCTTACAGTTGTCGGCGTTGCAGTATATTCTGCGGTTAAGGCTTGGCAGGCGCACAAAAAGGCTGTGCATGACAACTTGCAAAGCGTTAAAGAAGCCAACGCAATAAAGAAGCAGCAGGAAGCCATTAACAAGCGAGTAGCAGAGAGCTACATTGACGAGAAGACACGCGTGCAGCAGCTTACTAAAATAATCCGTTCAAACGCATTCTCGATAGGTGAGCGACGGAGTGCTATTGCCGAGCTGCAGAAGATAATACCGGACTACCATGCTTCAATCTCCAAAGAAGGCAAACTTTTTAATGAGAATACAAATGCCATCAATGACTATTTAAAAAAGCTTGACCAGGCTGCTATGGCAGAAGCCATCTACGAGCAGAAGAAAGAAATAGCAAAGAAAAGGCTTGAGCTAAAACAGACGGTGAGACGCAAGGTGAATAATATTAAGCATGTTAATGCAGAGATAGAAGCTCACCCCGAAGCATATAAGTCACAAGGTACCTATGTATTGCGTGATAGTTTTTCAGGCAAAATAGAAAAAAAAGGAGATGTAAACCATAAATTGCAAAACAAACTTGACGAACGCGCTGTACATGAAAAGGCCCTCAAGGCGGCACAAAGCGAGTTACGTATCTTGGATGCCCGAAAACGCGAACTTGACAAGCTCATAAATTCTGACGAGGGCTTACGCAAAGCGTTCGCCGATCTAACCATAAATGGCGGTGGCAACGGCAGTGGTAATGGTGGCAATGGTGGCACTGGCGGTGGTAATGGTGGTAATGGCGGTGGCAACAGCAATACCACTAAGACAGACCCAAAGAAAGAGAAGTACGACAAAGAGAGCTCCGCACTCAAGCATACGCTTGACACCGATGAACTGGCTCTCAAGCAGCAGCTCGAACGTAAAGAGATAGATGAAGACGAGTATGCTAAGCGAATGTATGAGAAGAAACAGCAGTATTATGTTAAGCTTGTAGACCTTCAAACAAAGTACGACCAGGACACAACACAAACACAGCAATCGATGGTAGATGCAGCTATCGCCGAGAGCAAACGACTTGTTGATGTTCAGGAGCGACAGATGACAGAGAGCCTTGACGCAAAAACGCGTGCATACAACGCAGAACAAATGGCAATTCTCCAGCAACGCACACAAGGACTGTTGACCGAAGAGGAATATAACGAGAAGCTAAAAGAGGCAGAGAGACAATATCACCAAGACCGTCTCGCCATCATTAAGGAGCACGGAGGCGATGAGTACGATGAACAGAAGTGGCTACTCGACAAAGAACTGGAGTCCGTACGCCAAAATGAAGAGGATAAGAAGAACGCACAAATGGAGGTGCTCGAGGCGCAATATGACAACGCCGACAGTGCAAGTGGCCAAATGGCAGCTGTGCAAACCATGTACGAGCAACAGCTCATTACCTACGAGCAGTTCCAGGAGCGCATGACGGAGATAGCGCGAAACAAAGAAGAGGCACGCAAGGCTATTATGCAGCAGGCGTTCGATACGGTGAACACTATGTTGTCGGCAGCATCGTCATACTCGCAAGCGTGCTCGGATCTCGAAACGGCTCGTATCAATGCCAACTACGATAAACAGATAGAAGCTGCAGGCAACAACTCTGCAAAGAGAAAAAAACTTGAAGAGAAACGTGACAAAGAACTCGCTGCAGCCAAGAAAAAGGCTAACAAGCGAGCTATGGTTATACAGTTAGCTCAGGCTGTTGCATCAACAGCGATGGCTGCTATCAATGCCTATAGCTCCGCTGCGCAAGTTCCTTTCGTTGGTTATATTCTCGCCCCTATAGCTGCAGCTACAGCTGTTGCTGCTGGTATGCTACAAATAGCCACTATCAAAAAGCAGCAGCAGGCGCAGGAGGCTGGCTACTACGAGGGTGGCTTTACGGGCGGTTCAAGCTATCGACGCAAGGCTGGCATCGTGCACGAGGGCGAGTTTGTAGCTAACCACAATGCGGTGAACAACCAGCAGGTTCTGCCAGCTCTGCAGCTCATCGACGAGGCGCAGCGCAACAATACGGTTGGTTCGCTTACTGCAGCTGACATCTCGCGCTCGCTCGGTCAGGGTGGTGCTACGGTGGTGTCTGCGCCATCGGTGACGGTCAACACCGACAACTCAGAGCTGAATGCTACCCTCGGCGAAGCTCGCGATGTTATCGACCAACTATCGCTGGTGCTCGCGCAGGGCATCCATGCGGAGTGTTACATCGACGGAGAACTCGGCATCGCCAGGAACCTCGACCGTTACAATAAATTAAAATCGCATACATAACACAAAAGTATAATATGATACACTGCACTATCAACGGAGAGGTGGGCTACCCGTCCACCTCCGACAAAATAAAGTTAACGTATAACAACCCGTATGTCCAGGATTCGGGCGAGTATTCCTATGATATCTCATTCCCGATGTCAATACATCAAAACGCGGTTCTTTTCAAACACATAAACCGCTTCGATGTGAAGAAGCGCATGTCGTCGTTCGATGATTGTAAAATATATGCAGATAATCGGCTTGTCATATCGGGTAAGGGTACAGTCACTTCTATTAGCGATACAACCGTCAAACTTCAAATTGTTGGCGGCAAATCGCGTATCAAGTATAATTCTGCCTTCGAGAAACACTTCATTGACGATATAGACTATTTTGAGGGTGATGATACTCTTTTTGGTCTCGATAGCCGATTTGAGAAAACCGTACACCTAAAAGACCGGCCAGATATGGTTTATATTAACTTAAAAGACAGCCCCACGGTTTCATGCTACTCCGGCGTTTTTAATCCGGTTTGGGACGAAGCGAATAGCCGGTTCGTCAATGACATCTACTATCATAGAAGTGTCTTGGTAGATAAGCATGGCGCATATCTTAATAGTGGCAATCCTACAACGTATGTTGAAATGGTGCGCCTGGCTATACAGCCACGCCTGCAATATGTACTGGAGACGGTCTTGAAGCATGAGGGCTATGGGGACTATACATTTAATTTTGATAGGTCGTATTTTTGCAGGATGTTTATCGTCAATGCGCACCCGACATTTAAGGTTAGAGAAGCCTTGCCGCACTGGTCGGTTTATACATTCTTGGAGGAACTTAGCAAACTGTTGAATGTTAGATTTCTGTTCAATGAGACAGACAAGTCTGTTAATGTCGTACCTGTAGAAAAACTTTATTCCTCCGCAGCTGTCGCTTACGAATGCCTCGATGAGTACACTTGCGAGTTCGACGATGATGGCGCAAATCTGCTTGATGCCTCGAATATTGAATACAAGTTTGATGATACCACAAGTCGCTCTTGGCGCGATAGCATACCACTTAACGTGCAGCATATATACGCAACGAAGTATTATAAAAATCGTGACGAAATGGGGGCGGCGTTAAAGCTCATGCCATTAAAAGAACAACGACAAACGATTTTTGCCGCACAAGCCGATGGTTACTTCGTTTATGCAAAATGGCCCAACAAATGGAATTCTGACAAACTAACAGAGTCGCTCGTACCATGCGGCTTTTTCAGCCCGATAGTACGCGATGCAGATTCTACAGACTCCATTGAGATTAAAATAGCACCGGCAAGCATTAGCCGTAGAAAACGGTCGCACAAAACAGATGTCGTAGATGGTAATCATTATGTGGTATGCCCGTCGGCAACCGATGACTATACAGGGCCGTCTGGCTCGTATGAAGACGAAGGTGGAAAGCCTTATTCTTCAGTACAAGAAGCCATTGAAGGCGATGCGACCGAAAATACGCAAGAAGAGAACAGCGTAGAGTCAGATAAGACCATGAGTGTCTTTTTTACGAGTTCAGAGAAATTCTTTATGATGGAAGGCAAAGACGGGTGGTACGAGGACATCAAGGTGCCGGGGGGTCTTATGCCCGTCGATATGAATTTGTATTGCCATTTCCCCGTTTCATTTGTCGATCATCGTGCATATCCAGACTGGACTGGGGCGAAGGAGACGGCATCGATGGATCTGCACCAGCTCCACCGCTTGCAGTATTCGTCGCCAGACGACTTGAGAAAAGATGCCTCTCACCCAGATATAGACACGCACAACCTGCGCTGCATCAAGTTTCTGACAGACGATATTCCCGACCCTTCGAAAATATACATCTTTCACAATCGACGTTTCGTCTGTCAGAAAATAGAAGTGGAGATCGTTGATGGTTGCGTCAGCCAAATAAAGACCGGCTATTTCTACGAAATACTATAAGTCGCCAACAAAGTGCTTTGTACTCTCGTGCGCCACCTTCGGACTCTTCAGATACCTATTGGTAACAGATATGTCCGAGTGTCGCGCTTGGTCGCGAGCTACGACAATGCCTTCGGCGTTGGCGAGGTCGCGAATTCCTGAGTCCTTCAGACTATAGAACTGGTATGTGTCGGGGAAGCAGAGAGCTTTCCGGACACGTACCCATTCTTGCCTAAAGCGGTTCACCGCTATCTGCTCACTGCCAGGCCGTATATGCTTGCCAAAGAGATAGTCTTGCGATGGGTGGCTGAACACGCCCTGCTCGATCATCACCTTCAGTAATGTGTCGTTGAGTGCTACCGCCTGCTCCTTGCCGTTCTTCGCTACCTCTGCAGGTATAGTTATGCACTGCTCCTTTATTGAGATGTCGCCTATCTTGATGTGACGCAGTTCTTCCGGTCTGATAAAGGTGTAATACTCCATCAGGCAAGCGAGGTAGAACGCCGGACGCTTCTCCTTTGTGTATTCCTTCAATCTCCGCAGATCCTCGGGCTTGATGCTGTCGCGGAACTTCTCGGTCTCCTTCATCATCTTGATACTCTCAACGAAATTCTCAGTGATGTACAGCCTATCCACAAGCCACGTGGCGAAGGTCGATAGCCATGTGCGATAGTTGTTGCGAGTCGTGGCAGACCGCTCCTTGTCGAACACAATGTAGTCAAGAAAATCAATGACAAGGAGTCGGTCAAACTGGTGTACGTACTTTATGCAGGTCTTTGCCTCGTCGATGTAGGAGAGCAATACTGCCAAACGGCTGCGATAATCAGTAGCTGTCTTCGCCTTTATCATACTTTTCTTCTCAGCAACCTTCAGATAATCGGTGTAGCGCTTCACCACGGCTTCCCATGTTGTGTAGCTACGTGCCTTATCATTATTGACAAATGGGTTCCAGCCGGCTGTGAGCTGCTGTGTGAGGTTGGTGATGAGCACGGTGGCGATGTGCTTACGCTCCTTTAGCTTGTAGCCATCGAGCATATATTTCTTGCGACGGAGCCCGTCAATAATGGGGTCATAAGCATAAAAGTCTACATACCAGTGTTTGCCAGTATGTAACCGCGGAAGAGTATATCCTACTATATCTCTTACAGATAAAAGTTTTTTCGCAGAAGTGTACATTTTTTTACATTGTTCGCCAGATGGCAACCAATGCTATTGAACAATCAGCGTCCGAGCTACCGTCCGAGTCTCCGCAACGCCCATAAACGATTAATGGTCGAAGTCCCTTTGTATAAAGGAATTTCGACCATTTGTAGTTGCGGAGGCAGGACTCGAACATGCGACCTCCAGGTTATGAGCCTGGCGAGCTACCAACTGCTCCACTCCGCGATGTTAACCATCGCAATCAGATTAACAATAGAAGTATTTCTGAATTGCGAGTGCAAAGGTATGACTTTTTATTGAAACCTCCAAATGTTTTTGCGATTATTTTTCAAAAATGATGCAAAAAGGCTAAAAAACAATGCAGGAAAGGCTAAAAAGCGATACATGAAAGGCTAAAAAACAATACTGAAAGGCTAAAAAACAATGCTGAAAAGCTAAAAAGCGATGCAGGAAAAGCTAAAAAGCGATGCAGGAAAGCCTTGAATATTATATTTCGAGAATCTTCTTGTGGCGCAGTTCGTTCAGTTGATGCAGCAGTTTTAGGCGTTCTTCGGTGAGCCGTCCTGCCTTGAACAGCTTTTTGTTATACTTCCACCAGTTGAGCAATGCGCGGTTTTCTGTACGTTTCTTGTCGGGGAGCTGGTGGTGCTCCTCAAGATAAATACGGAGTTCATTGTAATGAGCTAACCATTTCACATCGTGTTTCGTTCTCATAATAATCAGTGTTTGATGTCCAAACTCAGAGATTGGAAGTTTAGACAGGTTTAGTTTTTTATCTAATAATGTGAAAGACTGACTGAAACAGTCAGGGTGCAAACAGAGATTTAGTGGTTGTAAAAGTACAAAAAAGGTGTGAATAATGCAAAACAATTACACAAAAATAATCGTGATGTAAGTAATTTCGAGTAACTTTGCATAGAATTGGTGGGGTAAAACTGCACCATGCCAATTAAAAGCACAAGAAACTTGCAATAATTCGATAAACCACAATGACAAATCAATATAAAGACAAACCATACAACGACTACGGACAGTGGATACGTCAGCGTTTTCCGTTCCGTGTGCAGAAGATCTCGGTGGACGCCGGCTTCTCCTGCCCGAACAGAGACGGCACGATATCGCACGGCGGTTGCATCTTCTGCGACAACCGCACGTTCAATCCGTCGTACTGCCAGCCGTCGAAGTCGATTGCGCAGCAAATGGAGGAGGGGAAGGCGTTCTTCCGTCGCAAGTATCCCGACATGAAATACCTTGCCTATTTTCAGGCATACAGCAACACCTACGCACCTCTCGATGTGCTGAAGCGCCGCTACGAGGAGGCATTGGCTGTTGAGGATGTCGTGGGACTGGTGATTGGCACGCGTCCCGACTGCATAAGCACCGAGTTGCTCGACTATCTTGAGGAGCTGAACCGCCGCACGTCCCTCATCGTGGAGTACGGCATAGAGTCGGTGAACGACGACACGCTGCGCCACATCAACCGCGGGCACGACTTCGAGTGCAGCCGACGAGCCATTGAACTGACGCACGACCGCGGCATACTTACCGGCGGACATATCATCCTCGGACTGCCCGGAGAGGACCGTGAGGAGAACATACGCCAAGCCTCGATAGTGTCTGATCTGAAGCTCGACATACTGAAGATACACCAGTTGCAGATTATCCGCGGCACGCAACTTGCCGACGAATACATGCAGCAGCCTTTCAAACTCTTCACGCCCGACGAGTATATCGACACCTGCATAGCCTACCTCGAGCGTCTGCGCAGCGACATCATCGTGGAGCGCTTCGTGAGCCAGTCGCCTGCCGATATGCTCATTGCGCCGAAGTGGGGGATAAAGAACCACGAGTTCACTAACCGCCTCGTGAACAGAATGAAAGAACTCGACACGTGGCAGGGAGCTTTTAAAAGTAAAAGAGTAAAAAAGTAAAAAGGTATTGTCACCATCTCACCACAACACCACCTCACCACCTCACCACCACAACATGACACCATTACATATAGCCATCATCGGCGGCGGCGCAGCCGGGTACTTCTGTGCGATAGAAGCGAAGCGCAACTATCCCGACGCCGACATCACCATCTTCGAGAAGAACCAGAAGATGCTTGCAAAGGTAGCCATCACGGGCGGCGGACGCTGCAATCTCACCAATTCGTTCGAGCAGATAAGCGACCCCAAGCACGCCTATCCGCACGGCGACAAACTCATGAAGCGACTCTTCAAGTGCTTCAACCACCACGACGCCTACGCATGGTTTGAGCGCGAAGGCGTGCCACTCACAACGCAAGAAGACGAGTGCGTGTTCCCCGTCTCGCAGGACGCTATGAGCATCGTCAACTGTCTCACCTCGCTCGCCTCGCGCCTCGGCGTTAAGCAGCGCAACGGATACCGGTTGAACGATATACTGCAGAACTCAGACGGCACGTTCCACCTCGTGTTCGCCGGCGGCAAGGAAGCCGACTTCGACCGCGTCGTAATAGCCACGGGCGGAGCACCGAAGGGCGAAGGCCTCGACATACACGCACGCTTAGGGCATGAGATAGCGACGCCCGTGCCGTCGCTCTTCACGTTCAACATTGCCGACCGCGACTTCCTTGCGCTCATGGGCACCGTGGTTGAAGACACTATCGCCTCGCTGCCCGGCACGAAGTTGCGCGCAGAAGGTCCGCTGCTCGTCACCCACTGGGGCATGAGCGGACCGGCTGCGCTGAAGCTCTCTGCCCACGCCGCCCGCTATCTGCAGGAGCGCAACTATCAAGCCGACGTAGCCATCAACTGGACCGGTGAGAGCCGACGCAGCGTCACCGAAGAGGAGATAACAGCCATCGCCACACGCAACCCGCAGAAGCAACTCGCCACGATACGTCCGTTCGACCTGCCCTCGCGACTCTGGCTCTACTTGCTTCAGAAGACGCAGAACGAGCCCACACGCAAGTGGGGCGAGCTGGGCAAGAAGAATCTCAACCGCATCGTTGAGACTCTCACAAACGACATCTACCGCATCACGGGCAAGGGACGTTTCCGCGACGAGTTCGTAACGTGCGGCGGCGTGTCGCTCTCGTCGTTAGACATGCACACGCTGCAGAGCAAGCACTGCCCGGGACTCTATTTCGCAGGCGAAGTGACAGACGTAGACGCCATCACCGGCGGCTTCAATCTGCAGGCGGCATGGACTATGGGATATGTCGTAGGACAACACATCGGCGAAGAAAGAAAAAATGCAGAGTAAAATATTTGTCGTTACAACATAAAATAAGTACATTTGCAACAATTATATAATAATAAAAACGCATAATAATTAATACGCACATGAGATCAATCCTGTCAACACTCGCATTCGCTGTCATCACCCTGACAGCCTGCGCACAGTCAACCCCCAGTACTGAGTACAGCATCAAGGGCACATGCCCCGAAGGCGTCAGTAAAGTATATGTAATGGACGTTAACGGCAGTCGCCCGGCGCCCATAGACAGCGCCACCGTGAAAGACGGCAAGTTTGCGCTGAAGGGCAACGCTGAGAAGGACGCTCTGCTCGGACTCACCATCACCAAGCAAGACTACTGCGCCTTCATCAACGACGGCACACCCCTCGTAGCCGACCTTGCTAAGAAGCTGCTCACCGGTTCTGAGCAGAACACGAAGCTCAACGCCTACGACCGCGAGATAGACGCCATCAGCAACGAGGCTCAGGCGCTCTACGCCCAGTTTACGAAGGCACAGCAGAGCGGCATGAGCGAAGCCGAGTTGCAGAAGCTCGCTGACGAGCTTGGTCCGAAGCTGAACGACATCTCTGAGCGCGCATCGCTCCGTTGCCTCGAGATTATCAAGGAGAACAAGGACAACCTCATCCCCGTAGCGTTCGTCGGCAACGTGATGTACTACGTAGAGTATCCCGAGCTGAAGGAGATACTCAACGACAAGTACGCCTACACCAAGCACCCGGCGCTTGCCCCCGCACGCCAGTATCTCGCCATGCTCGCCAAGAAGGCAACCATCATCGGCAAGCCCTTCACCGACCTCACCGAGAACGACGTGAACGGCAATCCGCACAAACTCTCAGAGTATTGCGGCAAGGGCAACTACGTGCTCATCGACTTCTGGGCTTCATGGTGCGGTCCGTGCCGTGCTGAGATGCCGCACGTGAAGGCAGCCTACGAGAAGTACAAGACGAAGGGCTTCAACGTCGTTGGCCTTTCGTTCGACAACAAGCTCGAGAACTGGAAGAAGGCAATCGCCGACATGCAGCTCGACTGGGTACACCTCTCCGACCTTAAGGGCTGGCAGAGCAAGGCTGGTCAGGTATACGGCATACGCGCCATCCCTGCGAGCTACCTCGTCGACCCTACGGGCAAGATCATCGCAGCCGACCTCAGAGGCGAACAGCTTGAGGCTAAGCTGAAGGAGATTTACGGAGAGTAAGAAAAGAGTAGTGAACAAACAGAAACACCCCTCATTTCAATAGGTTTTTATGGATAACAGCAAACAGGC
>ERZ1034901.1709-NODE-1709-length-14935-cov-5.052823_pt1 | contig 14935 bp, 18 predicted proteins | sample MGYA00520628_ERZ1034901 | MGnify/ENA primary metagenome ERZ1034901 (study PRJEB33766, sample SAMN09781783) | gut metagenome | biome: gut microbiome | host: Homo sapiens | place: Madagascar | study: EMG produced TPA metagenomics assembly of the PRJNA485056 data... | reverse complement strand
CCCTTGATGTAACCCTTGGCCCGGGCATCAGCCTCGGTCAGGTCAGCAAACTGGCTCTTGAAGCGGCTGAAGGGGATGTGGTGCACGCCGCCCATCACGATGCCCACCCAGGTCTGGTCCCGGTCAATGATCTTGGGCGGGGTGTCCAGCACGTGGTCATCGGGGAACAGCCACTCCACATTGTCGATGCTGTGGGCCAGCTCGTCCGCATCCATGGCATCCTCAAAGGCCTGCTTCATGGTGCCGTGGCTCTTTGCCGTCTTCACGATGCCGTTGATCTCGTCCATGCTGTGCTTCAGCACGGTCTCGTGGGTGTCCTTGTCAAAAACATTCTGCTTCACGGTTTCATCCTCCTCACCGTCGTCTTCGCCGCCGTCCGCTTCCTCAATGGCCATGCCAACAAGTGCGTGGCAGCACTCCTGCTGTTCAGGGGTCATACTCTCGTACACCTCTTTCAGCGTCTTGCCGTCGTTCTGCTTTTCGTCCGCCATTTTGGCTTCCTCCTGTTTGTGTTCGCCGCCATCGGCGCTGTGTTCCAGCTCCTCCAGCGGGTTGCCGTTCGGGTCCATGCCGTGGGTCAGGCTCAGGCCCGGATCATTGTAGATAAACGCTTCGCCACCCTCGTAGTCCTCATCGGCGCTGTGCTTGATCACCTCGTCGATCAGGGCTCCGGGGTTGCAGCCCGCCAGCACCAGGCTTACCTCCCGGATAAAGCCGTGCTTTACGGTCTTGCCCACCTTCTGCAGGCCGTTGGCAAAAATGGAAAACGCGTTCAGGTCGCCGCTTTCCACGCACTTTCGGGCCGTCCGGCCGGTGTCCGTGTCGTTGAACTTGGCGTAGCAATACACGCCGCCGGGGCGGTTTTCCAGCAGGCAGTGGCCGATCACGTTTCCAATGTCGCCATGGTCGTGGTTGTACACCATCGGCACCACGCGGCCGTCGCACTCACGGAAAGCGTCCTGTGCAATGGTCAGGCCGTCGTAGCACTGGACGTTTGCTTTCGTCGCCCAGCCGCTGCAATCGTAGTCGAATTTAGCCATTTTGATTTGCAAAGCTCCTTTCTACGGCCTCTTTCCCATTCACGATGGTCTGGTTCTGGGCCGCAATTTCTTCTTTGGAGGCCGAAATGTTCGAGTTTCGCAGCTCGTCCGCCTTCGGGTCCTTCGAGGGTTTCATCCCGATCACCTGTCGGAACTCGTTGCTCGTCATGATCTCGTTGCGGGTAAACTTATCGGCCATCTCCGCCACCATGGAAACAGGTGCCAGCTTGAACGGGTCGCGGAAGAACAGGATGCTCTCCCGATCCTCTTCCCGCTGTTCTTTGGTCAGAAACTTTCGTCTCATCTCGTCCACGGCAGCCGCCACCAAAGGCTCGATGGTACGGTTTTCGTAGTTGGTCATCACCTTGTCGTCTGCAGTACCGTTCATGATTTCCGGCGTGATCCCCAACTGACTGTGTGCCATGTTCGTCAGGTATTCCACGCTTTTCAGAAGGTTGTTTTCGAGCGAGCGATTCAACTGCGTAATGTGTTCCGTGCCATCGGTGTAGGCAATGCCGTATTTCGAGCCTGCCAGCTGGTCTTCCACTTCCTTGCGGCGCTGCAGGGCCTGCTGTTTCCGGGCCTCGCTCTTCACCACATAGGGCAGCTGGATGATCAGGTCCAGCTTGCCACTGCCCACCTGTTCGTCGATGATATCCATCAGGTTCAGCTTGCGGATGAGCCGTTGGATGGTGCCGTTGGGCTCGTTCATCACGGCGTAGAACGGGTTCTCGATCAGGGCTACCCGGCTTTTCGGCAGGGTGATCTCCTCCCGCTGGCCCGTTCGGTCGTTGTACAGTTCCAGCCGCACATCGTCCGGGTACCATTCCTTCACCTTGCCCACCCGCATGGATTCGATGCTTTCCTCACCTGTCCGCACATCCACATCCACGTCAACGGGCACCAGCGCGATCACGCCCTCGTCAAGCACCGAGAGGAACATATCATACCGCAGCGCCCGCCCGGTCTGGTCCTTGTTGGCGGAGAGGTTCAGGCAAGAATTAAGGCCCGAATCAACGGTTTCGCTGTAGCGTCCGTTTTCATCGAGCCTTACGTGATTGATGGTAATGGCAGCCGCATCCATCGCAATGCGGCTGAGAATGGCGGTCAGGATGGTGCGGTCATTCCCGCGGTTCAGTCGCACCCGGTCGGGCCGGTAACTGTATCCGCCTCCATAATAGCTTTTCCCGGGAGGGTCCCGGTTCAAAAATGCATTCCAGGCGTGTCGCAGTCTGGAGCCAAAGGTCTGTGATGCCATTTTGATTTTCCTCCAGACTTACGCTTCGTCCTTCTTGTCGTCCTTCTTTTGCTGTTGCTGGGCTCCGGCACTGCCATTTACAACGGCATTTGCCAGCTCCGGGTTGCCCATCACATCGGTGATAAAACGCTTTGCACCGTAGCTCATCACGCCTGCGGTCGCCTTGGTTAGCACCTGTTTCCCGGCGTCCTGCATCACACTCTTCACAAAGGTCTGCCCGCCGTTCACATCTTTTCGCAGCTGCTTCACGTCCCGCTGGAGTTGCAGCCGTTCTTTCTCGGCCTTCAGCTCCTTATTGGGATCATCGGCCCGGATATTGCTCTGCCCCTGCAAGTCGCGGTATTGCTTTTCCATCTGCAAACGGTTGATGCGGCTGCGCAACTCATCGTCCGTGTAGTCCTCAGCGTTCTTACCGCTTCGCTTCGGGGCGTATTCGGTTTTCGGCTGCTGCGCATCCTCACCAGCATTCCCGTCCCCGGCATAGTGTTTCCTGCCTGCGGCCGTCAGGGTGCCGTCCTTGTTCTGGTACCGCCGCACGCCCCACTTCATGCCCTTGATGCCCCAGTGGCACAGCTCGTCTTTGTATACCTGCACATTTCTCACCTCCCATCAGGAGTCGATTTTGTTGGCCGCTTTTCGCAGCAACGAAGCAACTTTTGCTTTTCCTTTCTTTGCAGCAGCCTGAACGTTCCGCTTGGCCTTGCGAACGGTCTTGTTGTCATGAATGCGTTTCGTAGTTGCAGATGCAGAAGATCCAGTATACTCGTCAAAATCTTTTCCAGGCTTACTATGGATTCTCAGGGTGTCAACACCAAGCACCTTGGAAGTCGTAATATCTCTCTGAGCATACTTCATACTCGTCATGGGGCCGTGCCCAGTCACATAGTTCGTATGTTTACCGTCATCCGGCTTGCGGTCCTGTTCTTGCAAAGCAACTCGGCCTTTAGTTTGGAGACCATTATTCTTAATATTCTGGAAATTCTTATTCTGCCGGGTCATGTATGCACCGTACTCACGGGCATCGTAGAAATAGCGATACTGCGGGAAACCAAGTTTGTTGGTTCCCGTGCGGACTCGGGCGTAATACTTATGCCCTTTCCGCTCCTTGCCCAGTTCGCTGTGCTCCAGATAATCCAACCAATCGTTCATTTATTACTCCTTTCTGCAATTTACAACGTTTATCTGCTGTGCTATACTCTTCTTAACGATTATCTTTTCGACGAAGAGGAGTTCTTATGGAAATTGTCGTTTGTCCTAATTGCGGTTCGCCCATTGATATCCCTAAAAGCATGCCAGTCACTATCACCTGTAAGAAATGCGGTGAATCATTTGGCGTTGAATACGATCCTTCCGAATTCGGAATTTGGGGCAAAGCCAAAATCAAATACAACGATTTTTCGGTAAAACATCCTAAAATCCTAAAAACAGTGAAAGCCGTAGGTGCTATTGTGGCTGTCGCCGGAGTAGCTTATATACTCCATCGGCCCGACGAAAACACAACCGCTATCGACTCTACCGCTTCATCTGATCCAGAGGAGTCTAGTGTTCCTATCTCATCAGGAGATAGTTATGATGACTCTGACTATGATGAGGAAGACGATTATTCCCTCAATGGCTTCTGTCGAACTTGCGGTGCATCGCTTGATGACGCTTTCTATACCATGCCATGGGAAGACGACGATAATGAATACGGTTACTGGACTTGCCGCAGGTGTCACGCAAAGAATTATGATTGGGATAGCGGCGATGATTGATCACTCAAACGCATCCCGGTTCTGTTTCCAGGCCACGTAGGCGTCCATCATGGCAGCCACGGCGTCGATCTTCTGATCCTGCCGCTGTTTGTAGAGCTTACGGTTGCCGTTGGTGTCTACCAGTGTGATGCAGTTGCCCATGGCAAATTGCATCAGCTGCTCGTCAAAGATCAGCTTCCGCTGTTCGCTCAGTTTCTTCAGCTCCCCCAGCGGTACGCTTTCCGTCTTGGCGCCCTGGATCACTTTCGTGATACCAAAGGTGCCATTCTCGATGCCCCACCGCTCAACAAACTCTTTTGCGTTGTATGGGTCGTAGCCAAAGGCCCGCACATCGTATTCGTTCTGCTGGATAAAGTTGTCCAGATCGTCGTACACCTGCATCATGTCCAGCACGGTGCCATCAAAGACGAACAGCGTCCCCTCCTGCATAAACTGCTCGTACTGCTGTCGTCGGCTCACGGGCAGCTGGCTCAGGGTGTAGCTGGTAATGTAGTCCCGCGTCTTTACCCCAAAATATCCGTTTGTCAGCGGAAACAGAAAGGTAAAAGCACAGAAGTCGTCGCCCATGCTAAGGTCAGCTCCCATGGCGCAGGGCATCTGCCAGTAATCCCGGTGGCGGTGGCACAGTGTTTCTTCGTACGGGAAGAAATAGGTGTAGCCCTCCATCGGCAGGTTGAAGCGCTTTGCCAGAATGTCGTTTCGTGCACTGGGCGATTTCTCGGCACGTTCCACGTCCAACTGGTAGGTCTCGTAGCTCACGGTCTTGCCAAGGTTTGGGTTGGCCTTCAGCCACATTTCCGGCTGGCCCACCTCGTCCAGGGAGTCCAGCTTGTAGTACCAGATGGACACGTGCGGATTGATGTACTCCCCTTTCAGGATCTGCATCAATTCCATTTTGATGTCGTCGCCGCAGCCGTTGCGCACGGTTCCCTCAGAGGACGCCGCTACAATGAGATAATTCTCGTTCTTGGCCGCGCCCTGCTCAATGGCGCCAATGGGGTCCTCCCGGATGTCGCAGCTCAGCCACTCGTCCACGGTCGCCACCGTGTCACGCCGTCCCTGCAGCTTTTCAATGGTCATGGGCCGCACTTCCAGCAGGCTGTTGGTCAAAAAGTTCTCGATGCCTTTCTTGGTGCTGGTCATCTTCACCCGGTCGGCTTTGCTGCCGGTGGTGTTCTGCAGGCTGCCCTCCGTCATAAACTTCATCACGGGGCCTTTGGCTCGTGCTAAGGCTGTGCGGAATGGTGCCAGCACCTCATCGGCCTGCTTCATGGTCGGTGCCGTGGTCAGCTGCTGGGTGGTGTTGGTGTTCACGGTCATGAAGTAGGCCTGCAAAAACTCCAGGTACATGGTCTTTGCGGCCGCGCGGGTAATGATGAGGTATTGCTTCTGGATCAGCCGCTTTTTGATGCGCTTGGTCTCGTAGTGCCCGCCGCCTCCATGGGGGTTCGGCACAAACACGCTGCGCTCCACAAAGTAATACCAGCCAAAGATCTCTTCGGCCCATAGCTTAAAGCTGTCCAGCATCTTCACATCGCCGCCGTCGGTCAAGGTCAGTTCATCCTCACAAAACGCGATGAAACCCTTCACTGCCTTGTCGTCATACCAGATGCCGGGGTTTGCAATGAGATCGTCGATGCGGTTCATCTCCATGGAGATTTCCCTGCAAACCGGGATCTCCCCACGCATCACGGCCTCCCGAAACCGGCCGTAGTAGATCGGCGTGGCCGTGTTTGAGAGTGCCATATTTTCTTCTCCTTACCGTTTTGCCTGATAATACGGCTTGCTTTCCAACGCAAAACACAAACTGCTGTTCGGGCAGCGCGTGGTTCCGTGTTTGGTACAACTTTTGCAGAGCGCATACGGGTTTTCCGATCGCTCTGCTTTCTTTTGATGCTCCATTGCCCACTCCTGAACGACTTTCAGAAGGCTCATGCGTTTTCCTCCGGCACGTCGTGCTCCACGTTCAGCCGCCATTCCATCTCAGATGCGGTGTTTTTCAGCGCTTCCATAGTGGTGCTGCTTTGGGGCACGTCAAACCCCAGCAACCGCACTTTCACCGCTGCGTACGCTTTCACAGCCGCAGCCTTTACCGGGTCGGACAGAAACTGTCCCCATGTCTCCCCGGTTCCCGTGATGAAGAAGCCTTCTTTGGGTCCCACGCCCATCTGGGTCAGCACCAGAAATACGCTGTTCAGGTACATCACGATGTCCGGGTCAAAGTCGGCGCACTCTTCGGCCACACCCAGCAGCTTTTTTACACTGGTCAGGATACTCTCGCTCATTTTGATTTTCTCCTCCCAAAAACAACATTTTACTTTCCCACTCATCTATGCTATACTTGCCCTATCATAGGGAGAGAGGACGTCATAACATGATCACTTGTACCTGCCCCAACTGCGGCAAAACACTTGAGGTCAAGGATGCCAGCCGCGATTTCATGTTTTGCGAGTATTGCGGCGCTAAAATCCAGATCCATATCAATGTAAATGCCACCTATAGCTACTCAGAGCATAAGGAAACGTCCACCAATACAGAACACATCGTAGACGACGCTAAGATCAAGAACGCCGAAAATATCAACCGCGTCATCGGCATCTTTGCTACCCCGTTTGAGGCCTATCACACGAAAAAAGAGAAAGAGCGCCGTAAAGCGGAGGAAGAAGCCGAACGCCAACGAGAAGCGCAGCGTCAAGCGGAAGAAGAAAGCGCCGCCTTCCGGGCTGATATGTCTCAAAAAATGGAGTCTCTCAGTCGTTCTGTTGGGCGTGGCATTGCCTTCCTCATCAATAGATCCCGCCAAAAGCCAAAGCAAGCCATGTTGATCGCTGCTGCAATCGTGCTTTTTGTTGGCGGGTCTTCTGCTGTACTCAGTCAGAGTCATAAGGCATCCCTGGAAGCCGCTTCCCACGCCGCTTATCTCGATCAGCTCAAGGCAGAAGAGATCGCCGCCTCCCATCAGGCACAAGGGGAAGCCCTTCTTCCCAAAGACCTCGCTACCACAGGCGATTACCGCATTCCCTATAAAGCGCTTCGTGATGCAGGCTTTACCAACATCACCTTAAACCCCAAAGGGGACCTGATCCTCGGCTATTTTGAAACGGAAAATGATATCACCGAAATCACGGTTGATGGCTCTCCGTCTTTTGATACCAATGTCTGGATTCAGGCAGATACGCCCATCATCATTTCCTACCATTCGTTCGCGGGCAAAAACAGTGCTTCCTCCAAGATCCAGGATGCCGCCTCTTCCAAAGTGGAGCAAGCTGCCAGCAGCCTTTCTTCTGCGTTGGATGCCGCTGTCGCTTCGTCCGCATCTTATCCGGTAATGGATCAAAACGTGATGCGCAGTTATTCCTACGATCATATCTACGTTCGCAAAGGCGATGCGGACAGCAGCCATTACTGGCTTCTGGACAACACCAATCATTTTGCCTGCATGGTCAACACCTACGATCAGTCCGCCTATTTCCTCTCTCTTCCGTCGGACGATTACAGCAACGGCTTCAAGATCTCCCTCGGTCTGTTCGCCGGGTATACCCTGCGCTCCAACGCACTGGATACCGGCCTTCTCGTACAGTACGATTCGGCTGGCCCCTTCTATTTCCAGGCCGCATCCAAAGAGGATGCCATCAACACGCTGATGTCCATGGAGCATTTCTACGATCTGCGTTCCGTCTCCAACTTGCTCCATGTTCCCGCCGATGGCATTCGCTCCTCCGAGTCCTCCTCGGATTCTACAACTGCGAACTTAGTCTCTTCCGATGCCGCGCCCGAAGCAGCTTCCAAACCTGAACCTTCGCTGGATTATACCCCAGCACATCGGGATACCGATTACGACGCAGCTTATGCTCTGAAAACATCCGATTATACAAATTATTGCCTTATCAGTTACACGGACAAAATTGTGCGATATTTCACGTATGGAAATGGTTCCGAGTCTGCTTATGTTGGGCATATCACAGGCGGTTCCAAAACAGAGGGACTTACCGTTCATTTTAATTATGATGATGGCTGGGACGAGACTATCCGAATTGACAGTGTCTATATGATCCTGACCGACTCGTCTGGTAACACATTCACTTTTACGGTAGCACCTTTAAGTCCCGTTCGTGACATTTACAAAGATAATCACTATCACGATATAACAGAAAACTAGCTCATCTAGCCGCTCCAGCTCTCCGCCGGGGCGGTTTTTCATTGCTCGTAGTCCGCTACTCCTGCCTCTGCAATGGCCGCATTCGCCCACAGTAATGCCTCGTCAAGTTTCGTCAGCGCCAGGCTTCGCTCCCGGCACGGTCCGATTTTCTTGATGATCTGTTCTGCCTGTTCCAGCTGCTGCCGGATCTTCGTGCCAGCATCCGCTTCTTTCGTACTAAATGGCCTTCTCTTGTACATTTTCTTCCTCCACAACTTCCCAGTCGTCGCAACACATCTGGCACAGGTTCATACCAAAGTCGCTCACTTCCCGGAAGTTAATGTCATTTCCTTGTGCCGTGTGGATAATAAGCTCTCCCCCGGCAATTCGCCAGTAGCCTTTCCAGTGGTGCCGCCTTACTTTCAGGCCCTGCTTCATGCTGATCCATGCACTCGTCCAGTTCATATTACTTCCTCCATGGGCAGGTGTCGCCCGGCTTTCGCTCTCCGTCCGGCAGCTGCGGCTTTTTCCCTGTCCCGTAATGGATGGCCTTGTGTGTCACCGCCGAAACACAAATAGCGTTCTCCGGGTCCAGCAGTTTGTCGCTGTGCCGGATCACGTCTTCCTTCGTGATGGGGTTCAGGTGGTGGATGCTGATGCGTGGCCGCACGGGTCTTCCGTCCCGCAGCACCCAATCTGTGATGGGATGGTCTTTGCATCCCAGGTCGCAGCCATTGTCCCGTGCAATGATCCTGTCCCGGAACTGCCGCCACTCCTTCGATTGGTAGAAGTCCTGGTTCAACCATCGGTCAAATCCAAAGGTGTCTCTCCCTACTTCCCCGTGCAGCTGCAAATACGCCAGCCGCTCCTCGTACGTCGGCAAGGTGCAAAGTTCCGTGTAGCTTTTCATAAGCGCTTTCATCACTCTTATCATTTACGATAACTGCTAAGCCGTCTTTTAACGGCTCACCTGACCGATACATGAGAAAATGCCACAATCTCTCCAATTCTTCTCGTGTCATATCCATCACCTTTTCACCACAGAATACTAATACCCACAATGACAAGCATAGTTGCTGCCACGATCAGCAGGTATAATAAGTAATGGTAGATATCGTTCTCGACGTATCCGTTATCAGTCATAAAAACAGCAAACAACCCGATCAGATTAAGGATCGCGCCCGTCCAGTACAATTGTAATCATGCGCAGATTCCTCAAATATACCCACACGCCGCTATAAGCTCGCCAAACAGCAAAAAGCCGATCGTAGCGCATGTCATTGCCGTAAGGATCACATCAAATTTACGATTCACCCCGATATAATTGACCCCAATAAAAATCTCAATGATCAGCAGTGGGATCGCAGCGAGGATCATGAGCTGAAACACCTCAGCATTCATACTCGTCGTCCTCCCCCACACCGTTGTACTTGGCCATGGCTTTCAACACGTGTTCGTACACTTCCTTGCTGTCCTTGGCAGATTCCAGCGTCTCGGTCTTGGCACGCAGCAACTTGTTCTCTTCTTCCAGCTTCTTTTTCTCAAGGTCTGCTTTCATGGTCGCCAGTTTCAGGAAATGCGTTGTTTCTGCACTGGAGGCCGTTCCCTCCCGCAGCCGCTTTTCTACCAGCGTCATGGCAAGGTTGATCATATATTGCTCTTGTGCTTCCGGGGTCGAGGCAGGCCGGGCCGAAGCCGCAGCCATCTCCCCTGGCGCGTTTTTCTTCGGCCGCATTCTTACCGTCCTCTTTTCTTTTGTCAATGTAATTGCTTTTGCAAGGGTTCATGGGAGGCGCATAAAGTACCTGTGGCCTGCTCTTGAAAGGAGAAGAAAGATGTACAATTTTGGAGGTTGAACATCATGTGGTGAACCCGAAACCCGTGTCATAGGAGGAAACGTTTTTCTACGGTGGTGTCTTCTCCCATGAGCCCTTGCAAAAACCGCCGAAGCATGGTCTACACCCCACACCTCGGCGATATTCTTTGTTAAAGCCCAAATATCAATTTTCCCTCCGGGGAAATATCAAAGACCGGCGCGATTTGAGAGGGGGTGTCATTTTCGAGACCCCCTCCCTATGGTTTACGCGCTTTCAGCCAGAGCTTGATTGTCTTTGATCTCGATCTTGAGCTTCTTATAAAGGTTTAATGGATCAGCAGCAACAATCTGATCGATTGCTTTCTCAATTTCATAGGCATTTTCATTGTCTGTGAACTGAGAAGAGGTCTGTGCCAACCTCATAAGCACGCCAGAAGAGTTGTAGCCATGATCCATATCATACTGATACCACGATTCAAACTGCTCATACGGGCTGTATGGGTTATCGAACGTAGTAAGAAAGCATCGAACCATAATTCAAAGCCTTTCTTGTTCGTAAATTACTTATTCAGAGCGCTATAGGCGGTTGATTCAGGAACACCGCAAGCCTGAGCGATTTCTTTGTAGGTATAACCACTGCGAAGCATCGCTTTAGCTTTGCTCATCTTTGCAGAAGACATAACTGTTGCTGTTTTCGGCATTGCACGTTTCACGATTTCATCGGAATCCGAAGAATCGAGAAACTTCGTCAACATGTTGTCCGAAATTGCGCCAGCCTGAACAGCTTCCCACTCCTTATCCGTGAAGGTCACCTTGGACTTGCGCCCGCTTGCACCGACAGAGTCACGTGCACGCTGCATTTCAACAGACGAAATCTTCTTGATTTCTTTCTTGTCTTCCGTGCTTTTAGGGTCGAGGCCCTGCTCCTGGATTTTCGCTTTGATGTTGGAATTTGCAATCAGCATTGCCTTACGCTCTTTGGGCTTATTGGCAATCATCCTGTTATACTTTTCCTTCAAAGACGCAACCTCAGGAGCATACGCCTTGGCGGCGGATGGACTATACTCCAAGCCCTTCATGTTAGCAGCCTCTTTGCGAGCCTGATTAGCCATGGCTTTGAGCTTATTGGAGAAGTCTGCGTACAGGTTCTCCTGGATCGTACCAGAAGACAGAGTGCGGGCATCCTTCGTCTCAGAGATAAGACTCACCGTGTCCTCGGCGATACGTTCCTTACCCGTCTTAGGATCGGTAAAGGTGCGTCCACTCTCTTTGTAGATAAACTCACCTGTATCTTTATCAACACGGATACTGCCACGACGCTCAGGAACACGAACCGTTTGCTTACGGCGGGATAGCAGGGGGGGTGCGCCACCATACTTGGTGTTACCGTCCTCGTCAACACGAACCTGCCACTTCTCTTTCAGCTCCTGGATGCCATTCTCTTTTTCAGAGCGCTTGTAGTCCAGCTTGTGCTTCTCGGCATCAATAACAACCATCGAATGTTTGACTGCACGAGCCAATTCATCTTCCGATGCGCCACGCAAAGTCATATCAGTGATGAGGTTGGAGATCACGCCCATCTCACGCTGCTTCTCTTCCTTCTTCATGATACGCACATGATTGGGATTGCCTTCGGGTACAGCATAAGCAGTCTTAGGATCAAACCCCTCAAGTGCTTTTAGCGGCCGCGTAGATTTGATGGGCACTTTATCGCTGATAGGGATGGTCATGACGGTATCGCCGTCGAAGTCGGCACCAGACAGGCGCTCTGCAACCTTTGCATTGATACCTATTGCATCCTGGATCTGCCCAAGATTGCGCTTACCATGCAGATTCTTATTGTTCACCGTAACAATAGGAATTTCAAAAGTGCCTGCATGGGGATAACGAATCAGTGCAAGCTGAGTGCCATTCTCATAAGTCGGGCAGTAGGCTTCGTTCTCCTTGATCTTGTTGATCGGCAGGATAACCTTAGTCGATTGCCCGGGGAATGCCGATGCTTTCAATGTCATCGACGTACCTTCGCAGGTATCCGCAAAGTCGTTCAGCAGCTTCTTCTTGACCGTCGGGTTATCATAGTGCATGATTTCATCATACTGCGCTTGATAGTCCGCAATCGTAAGCTTCAGCTGGTTCTCAATCAGCTTCTTTGGCTGCTTGGACAGGAACTGAGAGGAAACGTTTCGGGACATAGTGTCCCAATCCCCTTCTTCTTTCAGCTTATTGATAGGCGACAGATGCTCTTTGCCATCAGCGCCAATGTACATACTTTGTCCGTTGGCTTTGATGGCAGCACCAAACGGGTTATCCGGGTCAGCTTTCGCTTCCTTCAAGACCTTCATCTTGGGCGTGCCGGACGGTTTGTTGGTGTTGAACATAACATCAACACCATCAGGGAGATCGTCCGAATAGACTGCCATGCCTTTCAGATAATGGTCTCCATCCACCAAAATACGAACCTGCGCATAATGGCTTTTGCCGAGATCCAGATCAGGAACACCACGACGAATTTCCATTACGCCGTCTTTGTCCAGACCGCCCTCGTCACCATAACGAATGGCAACGCGGCTTGAGTCCAGACTGGATGGGCGCTGCAGCTTCGTAAAAGTGTCACCACCATCATCAGAATGATAATCACCTAAAGAGTCGATCTGGTCCTGATGCTGATAAGCGTACTTTTGGTCAAACTCCGGCTTCGCCAGCACCGTGATATTCGTTTGCTGGCGAATATTGGTCGGCTGCCGGATACCAACGCCATAGCGCTTGTATCCGTATTCTGCCTCCAAAGTGTAAGCAGCATTAGAAAGTTCAGTTTCTGTCACTCCAAGTACCTGATTGGCACCTTCGGAAATATCAACCATACCCTTTTTATCTACTTCTTTTTTCAAGGTATCGGCAATATTTTCAGCACGTTTGGCTTTTTTGTCGATGTTTCCGGCATACTTCGACCGAACGCTCGATTCGCTCATCCCGAGTTGGTTCGCAATCTCCGTCCAACCAAGTCCCTTGTTGTCTTTCAGGTCCTTGATCTGCTCATATTCAGACTGCTTCCGCAAACCGATGGCCTTACTTCTCGCAACACGGAACTCAGTAGGACTCAGCTGATACTCCTTGGGGAGCGTGTCGTTTATGGCGTTGATGATATCCTTTTCGGACAGTCCCTTTTTCTTCAGCGTCTCAATACGAGACAGAAAATCACCAGAATGCTGGTACGGATTATCGCCAGAGCCCCAAGGATAACGACCAGAGTGCTTTTTGGTGCCATAATGCTCCAGGATGTTCTCGTTGGACGAAATGCCGAAATAGGCGCGAATATCTTTTTCAATCGTATTCATGCTGCGGCTCCTAACTTCAACTCTGCAATGACGGCATCGAACTCTTTGATTTTCTCGATAATGGGATCAATCTCCTCGAAAGTGGGAGTCTCTACCAAAATATCATCGTTCTGGTAAATCCGATTTTCGATCTGAATATCTTTCGGCTTGATGTGGTATTCCATGCAGAACAAAGCATCATAAATAAAGAGCTGTTCCATATGTGCAGGAACAGCTCCGGTCTTTAAGTCATGAATACGAAGGAAATTATTGCTGAACGCAATTGCATCTGCCGTGCCAAAGCAGTTTTCGCTATAGTACAGCACCTGCTCCGGCGTCATACGGAATCCAATTGCATCGTTTACGTATGCGTTGAGCGTCTTCTTGCTCTTGGGCAGCTTCTGGTTCAGGCTGATGCACTCCGCTGCAAATGCGTGAAGCCTGGTGCCACGCTCTTTTGCCTGAAAATTCAGATATGCATCAACCAAGCGCTGCACATCGTAGTTTAGCCACGAATACTTACTGGCTCCCAGAAACGCGTGCAGCCCTGTGAGCCTCGAATGATCGTTCCATTGCATTGAGTATCTCCTCCTTGTTTTCGGGATAGATAAAGGCCGCAAAGCTCATCTCGCTCATATGCTGAACATAATAGTCCTGGTTCGGGCGATGAGATGCTTTTGCTGACTTTTTACCTTCCAATGCAGCCCATGTGTCCTCATGCAAAACCAAGAGATCCGGGATACCCTGAATCTCGTTCGGATCAAGATGAACAACCATGCAGCCAGGAAAGCGTTCTTTCAGTTCCTTTACCAATCCTGTCTTGAATTTGTTTTCGAGCATAGTACAACCTCCAAAAATGAAAGGAATAGTGCGTAAGACGCATTCTATTCCCCCCATAAAAGGGGATGTTTTTATCGCGGGGGTTTTTGTGAAAAAGTGTGAATTTTTGTAAAAAAATGGACAAAGAAAAAGTCCCTGCGTTATTAGCGCAGAGACTTTTACAGTTAACAGTATTAGTGCTTAGAACCCATCAAAATCACATTCATCATGCGGAATATGTGGGTTTTCATAACAACCATCTAGCCATTCAGGTTCAGGCTCAAAATCATCGGCATAGCTTGCTTCTTCTGTTGGGGAAGATGCGATATCTATGTCTCTCTCCTCGATTTCGCTCTCGCATTCGGGGCATACCCAAAGCTCACCGTGCTGTTCCATTTGGCAATGACAATCACAGCACCAATGTTCACCTGTGGGTTGATCATAGCCCGGAGTATGAATCACACGGTATTCAAATGAGCCATTCGGATGTTTCACCCATAGAACTGGTAGGCCCAATTCCAATGTACTGTAAACCCAAACCTCATCGTCATTTGGAAGAACATCGCGTCCCTCGTAAGAACAATCGTGTACCCGCCAGTTTTTAGCTAACTCGTCCATGTAGTCCATACTCTTTACCTCGTAGAATCAGAAGCGTTACGTTCATACACTGTGGTTCTATGATACATCATCAGATGCGCTATTTCAAGCCAAAAACTCGCTGTGGCCAAAAGCCCATTTTTTCTCTTCATCTATTATATATAAAATTTCATTTTTTTCATTAAATAAGAAATAAAAG
>ERZ1034901.1707-NODE-1707-length-14951-cov-29.624530_pt1 | contig 14951 bp, 9 predicted proteins | sample MGYA00520628_ERZ1034901 | MGnify/ENA primary metagenome ERZ1034901 (study PRJEB33766, sample SAMN09781783) | gut metagenome | biome: gut microbiome | host: Homo sapiens | place: Madagascar | study: EMG produced TPA metagenomics assembly of the PRJNA485056 data... | reverse complement strand
GGTACGTTACGGGCCAATAGCGAAGTGAGCATGCAATGCTCACAAAATCCGTCAATTCCGTCATCTCCGTGGTGCTAAAGCACGTCGCATGAGCGAAAGAATCCGTGCAATCGGTGCGATCCGTGTGCTACAATATCAGAATGGTTTCACCAGACAGTTCCCTTTGCCAGAATGGCAAACAAGTTGATATAATAACAAAGATGATATTTGAACTTTGTTATATAGAAGCAATAATAGTAATAAAGCACCTTCGCATTTCTGCGAAGGTGCTTTATCGTGGTACGCTCGGCAGGAGCATTGCCTAACGGGTGAAAGTCCTGAGCAAGCCCTAATAGGGGGGCTTCACCTATTTTCATCTCACCTTTATCTTCACCGTTTTCTCCATTCTGTCCTCCGTGGCCGCCTTTACAATATATAGCCCCGTAGCCACTTGCTTATGCCATGTTGTGGCATTGATGCCAGAGGCTGAAGTAAGGAGCTTACCATCGATGGAGTAGATGCTCACAGAGGTAAGTTTGCTGCCCAGAGAGGTTACCATGATAGTGCCACTCTGAGGCGAGAAGCAGCGTATTGGGTTATCGTTGCCACGGCTTGCGGTGTTGTAGATGGCGGTAGTGATATAATATCTGCCATGCTCGTTGGCAGCAATCTCTATGGCATGGTCGGCTGGGGTATAGGTGCCTGTTTTGGCGTCGAGAATATAGAGTGGGGTGTCGAGATATTTATTTGCCTCCAACTCCACAGCCACCATCTTATTTTCCTTTGCAATCACTCCAAAAGGCAATATTCCGATATTGGGCAATGCATTGAACGCTGCAGCCTGAGTGCCAGCTATGGTGTAAACCTGCGGAATATCCTCCAGTTCGGTGTTGTTGAGCAGCTCTATATCCTCATCGTTGCAGAAGTATTCGTTGGCATCATCTTTCACTATGACTTTAGCAGTAGCCATTTTTTTGCCACCCTCAATAACATTGATGTTCATCTTTGCTTTCGTCTCGGCTATTCTTCCTCCACCCGCCTTCCAGCGGTCAGTGGTCATGAGTAGGGTAAAAGTTGCATAGCTTATGCTTTCGTCTGCCTTAGCCTTTACGAAGAAAGCCTGCATAGGCTCAATCAGCAAATCTTCTTTACGATTGTATGTACCTTCTTTAATGAGATACGCCTTAAGCACACCATCTTGAATAGTCCATACTTTTCGTTCAAACTTTGGGTTACCATTGAGGAAGCTATACATACTCAGCGTTGCTGTATACGGATTGCCAACCATGTAATAGCAGTTCTTGCTATGTGTGTTTGTGGTTAGTTGCTGTTTTATAGTTCCTAATTCATTCGCTGCAGTAACAGAAGCCACATTAAACTTATATATATCCGTTTTATCCACCGGAACTACCTTGATAAATGTGCCATCTGAATTGAATGGATTGTTATCAACATCAGTATAGAAATATTTTTTATCCTCCTTTGGTAAACGGAAGAGCCACGTTGGTGTTACATTTTTATAATCGTCACCAGCCTTAATGGCAAATCCTCTGCCATCGGCATACTTCTCGTCCAGCTTGTTGTACACATGACTCCAATATAGCGACTCTATATTCATTGCGCCATCTGTTATAGTATCAATGCGATTATAACCATTAAAATAGTCATCTGCATTGTAGCCCGTTATACCATTGATTACCTGTTCGCCGTTGCTGTCCCAATTGCGCTGGTATACTGGTGCTTCCACACGGCTGTTATTTGTAAGAGCATACTCCATGCGTGTGAAAGCTTCCTTGTTTTCTCTACCACGCGCCCCATACGTGGATTTATCTTTAACCGGCACAAAGAAGTCGCCTGCATACGTATCCTTCAAAGGCGATGAAATGATATTCCATTTATTCTGAGTCATCTCCTTTTCTACGTAAGCCTTATTATACACAAGGTAAGCTTGATTGAGTAATTCAGCTTGTGGCTTGAAGTATATTTCATCACAAATATTGCCCTTGAACGTTTCACAAGTAAACCAACCTTCGCCTGTGTCTGAATGGTCGATAGTGTTATAGTTCCATGTTGTTAGCATATCGTAAGCAATAGCCGCTGTAGCCTCCTCGCCCTTATAGTTAGTAAGTTTAAGGGCGATGTTGTTTCCTTCGCGGTATACGATATTGCCGAGTGCTGGATACACCTTGCCCGTTTGGTCAGGTATAGTAACCTTCGAGAATTTCATTGGCGTGTATGCCTGGTTACTGTTCAGCTTGTCGTAAATTCCTGTACCATAATCAGTATAGTCAGTTTTATACAATTCAGCCGCAGTAGACCGTTTCCAGTTTAGGTCGTTGTTCCAGTTGGCATTAAGCTTGTTGGCAAGTGTAGAATTCCACGTCAGATATTCTGGCACCACCTTGAATGTGATGAAAACTTCTCCTGGGCACGACATGGTAGACCCCGCGACATCTTGTTCGTACGAGAAGTTCAGCTCATACCAATAGCCTTCGTGTAGAATATCCAAAGCATTGTCGTTGTCGAAGAGTAAACTTATATAGCCTTTACCTCCTGCCAGCGAAGTTCCCTCAAGAGTTGTTTCCTTTAGTTTGCCCACAATCTGCTTTGTAGTAGAACCAAGGTTGAATGTTGGATCGTTTGAATTGGCAACAAATACATTTGAGCCATTCTGAAACTTAATCTTAGCCGCATCTTCAAGGTTTGCTACAGGCAATCTCAGTTCCTTTCCTGCTGCCAGCATAGCCTTTATTTGTGGCAAGCCTATACGCACGCTGCGGTCGTCTGTAGGGTAAGCAACACTTGCATCACCCATGGTAAGTTTCGGACCATCTTTGACGATACGCAGAGTAAAGTACATGGGGTCGGGGCAGATTTCGTATTTTACTGTACCCTCTGTAAATGTTGTTGTTACAGGGATTGCAGCCACTTTGTATACCCCAGTCTTTTCTGAGTTATACTGATAGTCGTCAAGATTGTTGCTTGCCGAAAGCAGCAACTGCCCGTTGTCCACATACTTCTTCAATAGTGCATAGCCAGTTGGATTTATGCTTTTATATTCCGCAGCCAGACCATTCACTTCGGTAAACTCAGCTCTGTCGCGATAGTTAGCCAGCGTTTCTTGCAACGTGTCGATGGAGGCAAAATTGTTCTCCTTGTCTGGCTCGCTGAAGAACCAGTCTAATTTAACCTTATGCAATGTAATTGCACCACCATTTACTACGTCGGTAGTCAACAACTTTCCGCTAATGTTAACGTTAGGCTTATTAGATCCATCGCACGACACACGTACCGTTGATACGGTATTTCCGGTAGCGTCCGAAACAGTAAACTTTTGCTGTACAAACTCAAAGTCCTCACTATACGAAGAGCAAGCATCAGTAGGTTTACCCCATTCATCAGGCTTGTCAGGATCGTTTTCGTTAGGAATAGCTACCGAAATGTAATATTTAGTACCAAAAGCCAAGTTGAAATGGCGATAGGCAAGCAACAGCAGTATATTCCCGTCCACGTCCTTTGTAAACATTGGCGAATTGGTGCTGCCTCCTGCTGCATAGCTTGGCAGCATCTTGCTTGCGTTGTATTCAGCAGGCACTTCAGCCACACCATATTCATCAGCTTTTCCGTCGCCATCATAGTCGATACCTGCAATAGGATTGCCCTCCAAGTCGCATATACGGTAAAACAACTTTGAAGCCACCCCCACACCTACAACAGCCTGTATGTTCTCGTAGTGAGAGGCTATCATTAGCTTGACGTCATCGGTATTGCCCGAACCTTTGAGCTGACTTGGACACACCGCCTTGTTCTGTATCACGTCTATCTTGGCATGCTGTATATATAGTCGCAAGTCGTCAATAGCATAGTCGGCACCATTGGTGTTGTCGCACATATTGTCCACCACAATACGGAAGTCGGAATAGTTTTCCACTCCTGCCTTCTTTCGTATCACCAGTCGGCTATACACCTGGAACCACTTGCCCCGCTGTCTGCCGCCTGCAGTATTGTTGGCAAGATCGCCCGAGCTAAACGACGACAGCAATCGTTGATAGGTTACCTTGCCCTGCTCGTCCTTTATGATGCCATATAGTTTGAACATCAACTGAGGTTGTGTATTTCCAGACGTAAAGTCAGCCACTGCTCCTGCAAAGATAAGACGCGCTCCCGAACACAGGTCGGCCTTGAAGTCGATAGTTGCAATCTGTCGGCTCTCATCCGAAGCATCTACATACAAGAAGTATCCATACTGCTTGCCGCCCGTAAGTTCATAGGTACGGTCGTAAAGTACTTCAGAAGCCCACCATTGGTACATCTTTTTTCCACCAGCAGTCTCTTGGTTTGCGTCCGACACACCCGGCACGTTCGCACTCTTGTACAATCCATACTCGCCGTGTATAACACCATAACCATCAGGCCAACTTAGGTCGCGCAGTTGTGGATAAGCGTAACAATACGCACGTTTGTCCCATTGCGAAGACAGCGTAGAGATGTTGTTAGCTGCTGTAGGTGCGTCCAATGTCAGCGTATTATTGTCATCGTCAAACGATATAGGCTTTGTAGCTTGCTGATAGTGGGTGTTGAGGTAGCTATATGTGCGGTCGTTATCGCCATCAGCAAAAATCTGCTCACGCGTCTTTGGATAAGTATTATTATACAATATCTCGTAATTGGCTATCGGAGCCATGTCGTTGCCATTTTTGGCATAGCACACAATATACACCACATCTCCAAAAGTAATGGTTGGTTCTGAAGTTTTCTTTCCGTCTAATGTCCACCACCCAGTACTATTTGTCATAATGGTATTCATGCTTGTAGCCGACCATATCTGATAATCCTCATTAGCATCTCTTGCCAGAATGGTATATTTAGTCTTGGTCTTATCATAAGCACGCCATTGATAACGCGTAGCCTGCACCATTTTGGTCTTATCAAAGTCGGCACGTCTTATCAGATGTGCATCATCTGCTGCATATACGTGATGATTGGTTTCCTTAAGGGGATAAAAATAGTAGTTGCTTGGCAACATATTTACACGTATTGCCATTGAGGAATTCGCGTCTTTAGCACCAAATAATATTTGGCGGTTGTCCTCAATCGTCAAGTCGGAGTTAGCCGCACGCTTGTCTGTCGGAAACGCATTGACTATATTCTCTGCTATACTCTTTGCCGACCTTATGTGGAAGATATATCGTATTTGCAGTGTAGGCTCACGCTGGAAATACCGTTTCTTGTTGAAGTAGCCACCAGCCTCAAAGGGGTCAAAGTCGATATATTTACTCACATCACATGCTATTTCCTCTCCTTCCCAATTAGCGTTTGCCGCCTCGGTTGGTGCAGTATACTTTACACCCTGTCTTATTCTACTCGGTCCATACTTTTCACCACTTAGAGACTTTTTCCAAGCAAACAGACCACGCACATTGTTAGCAGCATCGCTTACCTCTTCCAAATAGCTGTAATAGCTGTCGTATTCTGAGAGCCTGCTGCTTTTCATGTCTGTCTTATAGTCATACCATCTGATGTAGCCCTTTGGCTCGTTTGAGCGACTTTGCCGTGTACCGTCCGTTGTATATCCTTCAAACGGCAATAGCAAGTCTACAGCCTTTCCCGGCTCTACATAATAGGTATATTCATACTCATGCACCTGCTGCATCATCTGTCCATAAGGATTGGCCAGAAGCGGTCTGCCAGTCACGCCCTCCCAATGTTTGAACACACTCTGTTGTGCATGAATGGTGGTGGTGGCACAGCATGCCAACACCATAAGGCATAAATATATGTATTTGTATTTGTTCATAATACACTACTCTTTTATAATTTCCACTTTATACGGAATGTCATACCCTAACTGATTGATACCTATCAGCACCTTGTGTATGGCATATCCATTGCGGTTGCCAATTACGCCCTCTATGGTGTGTCGCGATGGCACTGGTGTGGGCATACGGTCGTATATACATACCCCTTCGCCGTCGGGTTGCAACGTCAATGTCTGCCAACCGGCAAACACCCAACCGCCTTCAGTATCGGCACCAGGTTTGAGTTCTACACCATCGCTTATGCGCACTACATAGGGTATGAGATGGAACTCGCCGTAACTCTTAAATCTTACGGTAAGCATCTCGTCGTTCTGCTCAACAGTAGGTAGCACGCCAATGGGGGTAAACTGCTCTACCTTGAATCTTACACGATAGTCGTTTAGCTTTATTGGTATCTCAAGATAGTCGTTACGCGATATCGTGTTCCAGTTTGACAGTGCACCACGATGGTTCATTGTGGCATGGTCGGTCTTAACGCTCACTACAAAGTAGTTCGGCATTCGAGCTATCGACTCATTGACGTAGAAACTTATTATCGTCGGTGTCGTAGTATTTGCCTTTACCACCACTTCAGGGTCGAGATTTATAGTAAACGTCTCTTTCGCTGCCGAAGCATTGATATGTGGTTCAACAGCTGTGCCATTGTCCTTGCCAGGCAGCAGATACAGATTGTTGGTCTCGTTCTTGGTAATATCTGTAAGCGCCACTTTCTTTAGCGTGATGTCGTTTGGCGTGTCGTTGGTTATCTTCAGCTTCACCTTAGCCACCATTCTTATCACTTCGAGATCGACATCCGAAGTATTCTTCTTTATCTCTATGGTCTGCTTGTTGCTCATAGGTATGCCGCCCGGAAAGTCGGCTGCCGTAAGCACATTGCCATTTACGGTATATAGCTTGTTGTCGAAGTCGGCAGGGAGCGGCGTATTAGATGTAGAATAGTCGATATTCGGGTCGAGCCCCACAGCCTCAGGTTTAATATTTGCGAAAGAATAGAATGTAGTTTCGCCTGGTTCTATCTTAGCCGTAAGCGTGCCCACCCAGCTCTTCTCCTCAGCATAATCCTCACTAACAAGCAGATGCTTGATGATGCCATGCTGTACAACGATGGTGAAGCAGTTATTCATCATCTCGCCTTTTTCGGCATTGGCGTCGGTCCATTCCAGCGAACCGCTACTACGTGATGCAGCGCTTCCTGTCGGGGTTGAAATATTTATGCGCACAGTTACAGGCTCGCTATCAATTGTCGGCTCGGTAGTAGGGTCTGACGAGCAACAACATAGAGCAAGTGATGCAATGAGCGAGACTATCAAAAGCGATATTTTCTTCATATATTTATAAGTAGGTGTTCAAAATTATTTTATACAATCAGTAGGTGTCATTTTCACATTGAAAGCACATTCTCGAGGTGCATCTGTTCCCTCCGGCCTCGGTCACATAGCCCGCTATGTTCCCTCACCCGAAGGAAACATCTGCGCCCCGATAATGCACTTTCAATGTAAAAATAATTTTGAACACCTACTTATTAGTCACTTTTAGTGGTACGGTACTGATTTACCTGTTAACCCGTTAACTTGTTTACTAATTCCGCCAACGCGTTTACATTATTATTTCTTCGTCGTATTCTCGCTTGTTCCATCTTCTTACGTGCAGGTTTACGATGAGCTTTCCGCCCTCCTTGTAAACCATGAATGTATAGAAGTGGTTGCGCTGTATATCGTATGGCGTGCCTGTAGGTTCTCCGGCAGTGTCGTAGTTGCGAAAATACAGGGTATATGTACCTTCGTGTTTGCCGTTTCTGTTCAGGTTAATTGTTATAGTAGCAGGTGTAGCACCACTACTGGTATTGTCGTATTCAGTTATGTATGTTGCTCTCTTCTCCACCAAGTCAATACTTGCCTCCCTGCTGTCAAACACATGCAGCGAATTGTCGAAGCGTATATCCTGCGTTCTGTCAGCCAGCTTATAGTTGTTGGGCAGACAGTAGCCTTTGGTATTATAGTTGTTGATGTGCATACTGCCTATAGAGTAGCCGTACGACGGCATATCCGAGCGCATACCAACTCTCACCTTAGCCATAGCTCTTAGCAAATATATTGGCTCTGTCATATCTGTTTGTGTGCCGAGGCTTAGTGCAGGCAGCGAAGCCACCCCCCACATTGGTATATATTTTCGTGTGCCCGTATCAAGGTTGTATGTCAAGTCGGGTAGTGAAATGGTGCTATGTTTTGAAACGTTGCAGTTAGCCACAATCATTATTTTCTTAGCCTTGGCAATATTGTCTTTAGCATTCTTCCACACTCCGGTTATGGCATATTTATTGCCCGAAGGGTCGCTCATTGGTACAACCTTTATCGTCTCCACATCGCCGATGATGTTGCCCCCTTTGTCGCAGATGGCTATATACAAGTCGTCGGGGTTAATCATATTTTCCTTTTCAATGCCGGGCAGCGGATGATCGTAGTCGTCCCAGCCCTCGTTGGCGGCACGAGTTGTCCTGACATCTGACACCGCCAGCGTAAAGGCTACACGCACATCGTCCATACCGATAGCGTCTTCTGCGTTGCTATCTGAACAAGCAGCCATTGCCATGCATAGCATTATGCCGACAACCGCTATAAGGGTAATATGTTTAATATGATATGGCATCAAGTATTACACTGTTGTTTAGAATAATAAAGTATCGTATTCTATATCTCCATTCTTATTTCTCATTCTTTACATTTCAGTATTTTGCAACACCACTCGCCAAGAGTTTATATATATATTGGCGTTTAGCCAATTCAAGCGGTCGTCTACAAAGAAGATGAAGTTATAGTCGTCCTGCCGGTCTAAGTATTCTTGGTCGGTCATCGTCTTGTTGTAGTTTCCTTTCACAAGCAATGCATAGTCTATGAGAGGTATGTTGAACACCATTTTTCCGTTGTTTGTATTATAAACCTTAAGCCGTGGGTGTTTTGTTGCAAACAGTCTGTTTACGGTCATCTCAGCCACTACTGCCGACACCTGTGTTTCGCTCTCGTTCGCAGCTCTGACGCTACCGTCGTATTGCGCCCATGGGCGATAAGTTATCGAGTCGTCCATTACGGGTGTGTTGTCGTAGGCAAGCCAGCCGTTGTCATCGTCTATCTTGAAGTCAAAGTCGCTGGCTTTTAGTCTCTTGCCAGATGTGTTTTGTATCACCACTTTGACGTTGTTCGTATTCTTAGTTAGTGGCACCGTTATGGTTTTTGTTCCATAGTCCTCCATACGCATGTCTACATTTTTAGAGTATCCGTGGTATAGGGCTGTCAGGTCGTGCTGTATGTCTCTGGTTGTTCTATTGATCTTACAATCGAGTTTAGCGATGTCGTTTGTTGCATCGCCGCTTGTTGTGTATATGTATGAGTTTGGCTGTCGTTCTTCGCCTTCTGCCCATACATGCAGGGTGTATATGCCTGGTTTGATATCGAGTTTCATATAGCCTCCAGCGGCAGCTATATCGCTCACTTCCTCAGTCTTATTGAATACCAGGTCGCCATTGGGGTTATAGGCATGCAGGGTCACCGTCTTCACTGGTGAGTTGAAGATGTCTATAAAATCCATGTTCATATCGTAGCAGAACCTTACTCTCAAGTCTTTTTTACAGCCGTCCATGTCATCGTGCATCATAGAGCAAGAAGATATGGCTAATGACGATATAAGAGCGAGAGTTATCTTGTTTGTAGTGTTCAAGATAGACCTTAAGTATCTCATATAAGCAGAATGTAATGTATGTACTATTGTTTCTTTGATACCTTATGTTATAGTTGGCGGAATTAGTAAACAAGTTGACAAGTTAACGGGTTAACAGGTAAGTTTGCCAAGCTCTTTAAGCTTCTTACCATTATGACGTAGTGTATTGCATACTTACTCGTTAACCTGTTAACCTGTTAACCTGTCAACCCGTCAACCCGTTAGTTACCAAGACTTGCGCTTTGCGTTACCACACGCCACTGCAGTACCTGAACGCGTGCTGCAAGGTAGGTGTCTTGGTATGTAGGCACAGCAGGAATAACCACCTTGTCGGGGTCATATACAGGTGTACCAAAGCCTGTGATGCCTGTCAAGGTAATCTTGTAGAAGTGGTTGCGCACAATACCATATTCGGCAAGTTCGCCAGTACCTCCAAGGTGCTTGATAGGAACATAGTAGTAAGCTCTACCGTCCCTTCTGATTTCAGCCTTATCTGCCTCAATGGCTGCCAATACTTTAGCCTTTGCTACTTCTGTGAAAGTAGAAGTGGTGCCAGTATTTGTCTTGGTGTAATACTTCTTAGTGCCAGTAGCGTCGTTTGCCAATGTCGGAGTTACGAGATATTGTTGCATAGTACCATCAGGATCCTTAAAGTCGATGTCATCTTTTGAAAGCTGAGTATAATTTGTGGCATCAGTACTTGTGTAATACTGCGAGAATGTCAATGCCACCTGCCTCTTAAGATTGTCAATTCCAAGAATAGACACACCATTATATCTACAAATTTCGGCATTATGCCAGTTGCCGGCAGCATCCTTGTATTTGAGAGTGGCTGCAACTGCAAACTTTGTCAGGTCATTGTCTTTCAAATTAGTGACTTTGCTTTCAGGCGTGTTAGGCAATGTGTACAACACGTCCTGCATCTTGGCTTTCAATTGGTTAAACGTAGGGTTAACAGGCTGATTGCCGCCAGTGCCTGCATCAAATCCAACTGATTTTTCCCAGAAACAACGGTGATAGTCGGATGTTGTCCAAGGAGTAAAACCTAAAGTTCCATCGGCCCATGTCTTATTTACCTGCTTTTCTATCTCAGCCTTGCCATTCTCATTTGCCAAGCCCCAGCCTTCGATAACAGCATAAACATCATAATCGCCGGATTTTCCAACAGGATTCTTTGTACCATATTTGTTGGTCTCCCAGTTTGTACCATTGCCATGCTCAAAGGCTTCATTGTCAACATCGGCAGTAACCTTAGCCACAACACGCTCTACATAGAGGTCTACTGGTTTTGCCTTGGCAGTTGCTGCCGAAGTTGTTACATGACCTGCAACAAGCGATGCACAAACATCTTCACCTGCATTAACATATACAGAGTTGCTCATTACAAACTCAGACACAGCACCGGTAGTCGCATGCTTTTTGTAGAAATTGCGACCTACTGCAGAATAACGAAGTTCGCTCAATCTCATTACATCACCACCTTTTTCATTTTGGAGTGTTGTAGCCTCAACAGTTTCTGGATTAACAACTGCCACAATAGCAGCAGGAGCAGCAGCCTGAACACCATTGATTACGAGCACGGTTTGCGTAATCTTCTCTATCTGTGATGGTGCGCCTGAAGTTGGGGTGTCGTCAGCAGGAGAAGCCTCAAGCCAGTTTTTGACATCGCCACCTGTTACACCCGGAACACCAGGATTCTTAATAAGATATGGCGAACCATCACCGTTGAAGAAGTAGAAACGCACCTTTTTGATAGCGCTTTCCTCCGCAGTGCCGTTCTCATACTCAGCAGCACGTGTTGTAGGAGTAGCTCCCACATTCACAATGTTCACAGCGAGATACTGCGGATCACTACCAGGTTTTGTGCCGCTACCAATTTCTTCTTTGTCTGAAGCACATGCGGTCATCATCAATGCTACGCATGCAAAAGGGAATAATTTAGGAATCTTCATAACAGGAAATTAAGTTGTTATTAATAATGTTGCTATTTACTTAAGTAGGTGTTCAAAATTATTTTTACATTGAAAGTGCATTATCGGGGTGCAGATGTTTCCTTCGGGCGAGAGAGCATAGCGGGCTATGTGACCGAGGCCGAAGGGAACAGATGCGTCTCGAGAATGTGCTTTCAATGTGAAAATGGCACCTACTGATTGTATAAAATAATTTTGAACGCCTACTTAATAATCTCTTCATATATTTTCCGTGCCGCCTCTGCCTCAGGGCTGTTGCCAGCCTTGTCGAGATATGGCTTGGCACTCTCTGCGTCGCCAGCATTCAAACGCGTGCAAGCAGCATTAAGGTTGGCAGTAGGGTCGTCAGGAAACATGCGCACCGCAATTTCCATTACCTCGTTAAACTCCTTCGAGCCAGGCTCGTAGGTTTGTGCCACCATAAACATCTCGTTTTGCGATAGCAGCTGCGGACGAGTTGTTATCAGTTTCTTTGCCTCTTCCACATTGAATGGTCGAATCTTGTATTTTATGTGATAGTCAGAGCGGCGCAATGCAGGATAGCATGTTGCATGCAAAAACTTGTATTCCTCGGTATATTCAGCCTTTATCCGTGCCTCGCGTTCGTCTTCCTTCAGCAATGTGTCGTTGGCAATGCTGAGTATCTGCTGCTTGTGCTCCATGTTGCTTCCGGCAATATATTTGCACAGCCCCTCCCAGTCTTCGGCAGTATGCGACACTGTGAATATCTCTTTGTCGAGTTTCACCATGCGCTGCACATATTCCGTCAGCGTTTTCGCACGTGCTTGCGCCAAATAGTTGTTGCTCTCGTATCTTCCTTCAGGCGATGCAAAGCCATGAATATTGATGCCCACCACGGTGATATTCTTGTCAGCCTTCAGCGCCTCGATGGTTCTCACTATGCTGTCCAGCTGTTCGGGGTTTCTGCGATATTGTGGATTCAGCTCTGTGCGGTTCACGGGGAAATCGATGTATGCCGTTTTGCTCAGCTCCTGAATTTTCTCTGCCACCACCTCTGGACGCACATACATTGCCGTAGGTCGTCGATATTCAGCCAGCTCATAGTGTTTGTTGCCAATGTTGTCGCCACACCCGCAAAGGTCTTCGCTTATGCTCACCTTGTAGTTGCCCAACCTTTTGTCGTAGCTCACCGATTGCAGATATTCTATCTGCTGCGGCTTGCCGTTTTTTCTCCTCACCACATACGCCTCGTCGTTTTTCGCCTTTCGCCCGTTGCGTTGCTGCATTATGTGCTGTCGTTTGCCGTTTATCACCATCTTTGGCATCACCACCTCGCCATCGCTGGTAGCTATGGTTGGCGTGAACACAAACTGGTTGTTGGCACCCATCTTCAGTTTGTCCAGGTTCACAGTCATGGCAAGAGTCACCTTTTTGCCCATGCTCTTAACCCTCACATTCTCTATCGTTATGCTTTCGTTGGCTATATGCACACGCTTGCAGCCTTGCCCGTAGCATGGAGCTGCGGCAAGGGTAAGTAGCGGCAATATGAATAGAATGTTGTGTTTCATATCTTTGCTCTTATATATATACTTAGGAAAAGATAGGGGGGGATTCTCTACGCGTTGGTGGAATTAGTAAACAGGTTGACAAGTTAACGGGTTAACAGGTAAGTTTGCCAAGCTTTTTAGGCTTCTTACCATTATGGCTTTAACATAATAAGTAGTGTATAGCATACTTACTTGTTAACTCGTTAACCTGTTAACCCGTTAACTTGAATTTCCGCCAACGGGTATTCTCTGTGTTAGTTTATCACATATATCAATGATATAGCGGCTTTGGTAGGGCCAAAATAGTTCTTGTGGCTACTCTCTAATTTCTGGCCACAAGTTCCGCATTTCATCTCGTCATATTTGATATAATCATATCCCACGCCCAGCGAAGCTTCAAGGTTCAAATGGCGAGATATAGGCCATTGGTAGCCACACGAAATGCCACCGCCTGCATACCAACCCTCGTAGCGATGGCTCTTCAGGTTAGGTAGCAAACCCAATGGCAAGTCTACACCTCCCATGTTAAATTCGCCACCCATCACATGGGCGCCAACAAACCAACCATTGAAACTCTGGCAAAACCAATGTCTATACTCAGCCATTGTGCTCCAATGTCTGAGCTTAGAGTGGTCGCCACCAGATTGCTCCCATGGATTTAGTCCATAAAACAGTTGTGCGGTATGCTTGTTGTTCAACGATAATTCTACACCGATATTTGGTGTAGTGGTTGCCCAATAAAGCGCGTTAGTTTTTATAGCTACAGTTTGAGCATATAGTAGGGTATTCGTCAATGACAAGAATACACATAGTAATAGTTTCGTAATTCTCATAAGATATCTGTTTTATACAGCAGCTGTGTTCTGCTTTATATCAGTTCTACTTAAAGTTTGGGCTTTTCCCCGTTTTTTTGAGGGTGGGGTATTTAGCTCTTTCTCTAATTTCTTGAGTTCTTACTGAGTGTTTTTTGCGGTTCTTTGTTATTATGCCTTTGGGCATGTGTTAGAAATGTCATATAAGTTGGTGTAAAGATAACATTTTTTATCGGGGGGGGTAATTTCTTTATAAAAATTTTTCTTAAGACAGCCATTTTTTCAGCGCTCTATCTAAAAGAGACAAACTGCACTCGAGAACATTCAAGTATGCTTGACGCGTTGGCAGAATTAGTAAACAAGTTGACAAGTTAACAAGTTGACGGGTTAACAGGTAAGTTTGCCAAACTTGAAGGCACGCCGGCGGCAAACATCAGACCTGACGTGCAGAAACTTCATACAAGGCGTATGCTTTCATCTGCAAATTGTCTGCACTCTGCACTTTTTGTCTGCACTGCGTTGATTATCAGTGTGTTACGGAGTGTAGACAACCTTGCTTTCTGTCTGCACGCTGTCTACACTTATCTACACTCGTCTACACTTGTCTACACGCTGTCTGCACTTGTCTGCACTCGTCTGCACGTCCCTCATTACACCTGTCAGCACCTAACTGCACGATGGTCATGCCACCTGCACAATTAGGCATAGGGGGAGCGATTTTTTGATTAGAGCGACCGAAAAAACTACCTCCCTTTATTGTTCTAACCGCCTTCTCACGGGCATTGCGTCAAGCTGCCGTGGCAGAAGTGCAGAGGGAGAATTAGTGTGCAGACAAGTGTAGACGGCGTGCAGACAAGTGCAGATAAAAAACGAAGTTGTCTACACTCCATAACACGCTGATAATCAACGCAGTGCAGACAAATAGTGTAGAGTGCAGACAAATTGTGCACTTAAAAGAATAAGTAGGTATTCAAAATAGTTGCTGTCCAGTAAAACGTAAACATGCGAACGGACTCAAGTTCCAAACGCTACCTCTAAACGCTATCTCTAAACGCTATCTCTAAACGCTATCTCTAAACGCTATCTCTAAACGCTATCTCTAAACGCTAGCTCTAAACGCTAGCTCTAAACGCTAGCTCTAAACGCTAGCTC
>ERZ1034901.1706-NODE-1706-length-14952-cov-4.706384_pt1 | contig 14952 bp, 12 predicted proteins | sample MGYA00520628_ERZ1034901 | MGnify/ENA primary metagenome ERZ1034901 (study PRJEB33766, sample SAMN09781783) | gut metagenome | biome: gut microbiome | host: Homo sapiens | place: Madagascar | study: EMG produced TPA metagenomics assembly of the PRJNA485056 data... | reverse complement strand
CTTTTAAATTCACTTTATTAATTTAAAATGCAGGGGTAGCAAGAACGGATAAACGTGTTTGATTCTATGTACGGGCTTGTCTCCACTGCAAGATCATGTGCATGATGCACGAAATGTCAAAGGAGGACAAGTTATGACAGGAAACAGAGAGTACAAAAGTGATGTGTTCAGTATGCTGCTTGAGGACAAGGCACGGGCGTTGGATGTCTATAATGCGCTGACAGGAAAAACTATACGGATCTGGAAATCATCGAGATTCGGACGCTGGAAAAAGGAGTCTCGCTTACGGTACGGAATGACGCGTCGTTTATTGTGGACTCGGATATGACGCTCAATATTTATGAGCATCAATCCACATACAATCCGAATATGCCGTTACGGCAGCTCATTTATTTTGTGACATTAGTTAAGGATATGCTGGATGAGCAATACGTTTATAGCCGGAAACTGGTGCGGATATCGACACCGAAATTCGCAGTGTTCTATAATGGAAATGAAAATCGACCGGAGACGGAGATCCTGAAGCTTTCGGACTCGTTCATGAACCGGTCGGAGGAGCCGGAATTAGAATTATCCTGCATGGTATATAATATCAATCCGGGGAATAATGCAAGACTGCTGGATAAATGCCCAACGCTACAGGGGTACATGCGGTTTGTGGAGTATGTGCGAAACAACCTGGAGCAGTATGGAAGAAAAAAGGAAAATTATGCAAAGGCAATCAGAGAAGCGATAGACCGGTGTATAGAAGAAGGTATGCTGGTTGAGTTCTTTGAGAAGCGGCGTGAGGAGGTTGAAAAAGCTATGGTATTTGACTTCACATACGAAAAACAGATGGAGAATGCAAAGAAGGAATGGTACAACGATGGCGTTGAGGATGGCATAACGCAAGGTGAAAACAGAACACTTATCAATTTGATAATCAGAAAGATTAAGAAGGAAAAAACACTTTCTGAGATTGCAGAGGAGCTTGAACGAACAGAGTCAGAGCTTGCGCCTGTTTACGAGGCGGTCATGCGTCATGCACCGGAGTATGATGAAGATAGGATATTGGAAGATATTTGCCGAAAGGCGCAGGAGTAAAAGTTTCTTCCAAAATTCAGGGTTGACACAACTGTTTATTGTGCTAAAATGTTTTTTTGATAGGTGCATTTACTGAATGATGATGCACCTGCAGGAACATAATAAATAGAAAGACGTTGAAGGTGCAACAAGGATTTTCAAGACCTGACAGAGAGACGGGGTCATGGCTGCAAGCCCTGTTCAGTAGAGGAAGATCTCATTTTCACACTGGAGTCGCGGATTTGAACATACCATTGTCGTGGTGCAGTGGAAAGTAGGATTCGTCGTGTTATGCACGTTACGCATACAATGAGAGCGACTGTCACAGTCGAATCAGGGTGGTACCGCGGATATTACTTCGTCCCTAGTCAAGGGCGAAGTTTTTTTGTTGCCTTTTATGACTGGTTAGAAACACATATCAGATGATTGCAGTTCCAATATGTGGATTGAGTGATTCGTAATTACCAATTCTAAAGCAGACCGTTGAAGCACGCTGGTACTTAATGAACGACGGATTTATCGTCGTGAATTTAGTACCACTGCGTGATGAACCGAGCGAGAGCGTGTCTGCGTAGAAATGGTAATTATGAATCGCTCGTATGATGTGTTTCTGGTTTGCAATCATCTGAAATTGGTATAACATGGAGGAAAACAGGAAATGAAAGAAAAGTTGCAAAGCATCAAAGAACAGGCACTTTCCAAGATCGCAGAGGCACAGGATATCAACCTCTTGAATGATATCAAGGTGTCGATCCTTGGTAAGAAGGGTGAATTAACCCAGGTATTGAAGAGTATGAAGGATGTGGCTCCGGAGGATCGTCCGAAGGTTGGACAGATGGTAAATGAGACACGTGCAAACATCGAGGCAAAGCTCGAGGAGAAGATGAAATCCATCAATTCTGCTATGCGTGCAGAGAAGATGAAGCGTGAGACAATCGATGTTACACTTCCGGGTGTGAAGAAGATCGACGGACACAGACATCCAAACCAGATCGCGCTTGAAGATCTGGAGCGTGTATTTATCGGTATGGGATATGAGATCGTATCTGGACCGGAAATCGAATATGACAAATACAACTTTGAGCTTTTGAATATCCCTGCAAACCATCCGGCAAAGGATGAGCAGGATACATTCTATATCACAAAGGACATTCTGCTTCGTACGCAGACATCACCGGTACAGGCAAGAATCATGGAGCAGGGCAAGCTGCCAATCCGTATTCTGTCACCGGGACGTGTATTCCGTTCTGACGAAGTAGATGCAACGCATTCACCATCTTTCCATCAGGTTGAGGGACTGGTTGTTGAGAAGGGAATCACAATGGCAGATCTGAAGGGAACACTCGATCAGTTCGCGAAGGAATTCTTCGGTGAGAAGACAAAGACGAAGTTCCGTCCGCACCATTTCCCATTTACAGAGCCTTCTGCAGAGGTAGATATCACATGCTTCAAGTGTGGCGGCAAGGGCTGTCGTGTATGTAAGGGCAGTGGCTGGATTGAGATTCTTGGTTGTGGTATGGTACATCCACACGTATTGGAAATGTGTGGCATTGATCCGGAAGAGTATTCGGGATTCGCATTTGGTATCGGTCTGGAGCGTATCACACTTCTGAAGTACGAGATCGATGATATGCGTCTCTTGTACGAAAACGACACAAGATTTTTGAATCAGTTCTAAAATAAATGAGGAATTTGCATATGCAACATTTCCAATGAGTAGATAGAGGTGAAGCATATTACAAATTCTAAAGCAGACCATTGAAGCACGCTGGTACTTAATGAGCGATTGTTTTTATCGCGAATTTAGTACCACTGCGTGATGAACTGAGCGAGAGCGCGTCTGCGTAGAATTTTGTTATATGATTCAACTCATATAAACTTTCGGTTGTTGCATATGCATTGACGAATAGATGGAGGTAAGAAGATGAATACACCGATTTCATGGTTAAAAGTATATGTTCCTGATTTAGACGTGGACGTACAGGATTTCGTAGATGCGATGACACTGTCCGGTTCCCATGTAGAAGGATACGAGAAAAAAGATAAGAACTTAGAGAAGATAGTAGTTGGTAAGATCGAGAAGATCGAGAAGCACCCGGATGCAGATAAGCTCATTATCTGTCAGGTAAATATCGGTGCTGAGACAATCCAGATCGTAACAGGTGCTCCAAATGTAAAGGAAGGCGACCTTGTACCGGTTGTTTTAGATGGCGGTAAGGTTGCAGGCGGACATGATGGCGAGCCACTCCCGGAGGACGGCATCAAGATCAAGAAGGGCAAGCTTCGTGGTATCGAGAGTAATGGTATGATGTGCTCCATCGAAGAGCTTGGTTCATCCAGAGATCTGTACCCGGAAGCACCAGAGTATGGTATTTACATTTTCGGTGAAGAGTCAGGCGTAAAGCCGGGCGACGATGCGATCGCAGCACTTGGTCTGCATGATTCTGTTGTAGAGTACGAGATCACATCGAACCGTGTCGATTGTTTCTCGATGATCGGTATGGCAAGAGAGGCTGCAGCAACATTTGACAAGGAATTCCATGAGCCGGAGATCAAAGTACAGGGCAGCGGCGGTGATGTGAATGATTACATTACGGTAGATGTACAGGCGCCGGATCTGTGCCCACGTTACACAGCCAGAGTTGTGACAGATTTGAAGATCGGTCCTTCACCAAAATGGATGCGTGAGAGATTGGCTTCTCAGGGAATCCGTTCAATCAACAATCTGGTTGATATTACAAATTATGTTATGGAAGAGTACGGTCAGCCAATGCACGCGTATGACTTAGATACGATCGCAGGCAAGAAAATCGTTGTAAAACGTGCCAATGACGGTGATACATTTGTGACACTCGACGGACAGGAACGTAAGATGGACAAGGACGTTCTGATGATCTGTGATGGCGAGAAGGAAATCGGTATTGCCGGTATCATGGGTGGCGAAAATTCCATGGTTACGGATGACATCAAGACATTGCTGTTCGAGGCAGCCTGCTTCGACGGTACGAATATCCGTCTGACAACAAAGCGAATCGGTCTTGCGACAGATGCAGCCGCAAAATTCGTGAAGGGACTTGATCCAAACTTGGCAGAACAGGCAATCAATCGTGCCTGCCAGTTGATCGAGGAGCTTGGCTGTGGTAAGGTCGTGGACGGTATGGTGGATGTATATCCAAACCCGGTCAAGGAGGTTGTACTTCCGTTTGAGCCTGAGAAGATGAACAAGCTGCTCGGAACAGACATTTCTTCTGATGTTATGCTTTCCATCTTCAAGAAGCTGGAGCTTCGTTATGACGAGAAGACAAATATGCTGACAATCCCTACTTTCCGTCAGGATCTGAAATGTATGGCAGATCTTGCAGAGGAAGTAGCACGTTTCTATGGCTATGCAAATATTCCGACGACTCTGCCACACGGCGAGTCCACTGCAGGTAAGAAGAGCTATGCAGAGCGTGTAAATGATATCGTAAGAAATATTGTCGAGGGCGATGGTTTCTCTGGAGCTATGCATTATTCGTTCGAGAGTCCGAAGGTATTTGACAAGCTGCTCATCCCACAGGATTCCGTATATAGAAAGGCAATCCAGATCATGAACCCACTTGGCGAGGACTTCTCTATCATGAGAACGCTTCCGTTAAATGGTATGCTGACATCCCTTTCTACAAACTATAACCGTAGAAATAAACATGCGAGACTGTATGAGCTTGCAAATGTATATCTGCCGAAGGCACTTCCGTTGACAGAGCTTCCAGATGAGCGTATGATGCTGACACTTGGTATGTTCGGCGAGGGCGATTTCTTCGATCTGAAGGGGGTGATTGAAGAGCTGACAGAGAAGCTTGGATTTGCAAAGGAAGTAAGCTACGAGCCAACATCTGAGCATCCATTCTTACATCCGGGACGTCAGGCAAATATCACGAAAGGCAAGCTTTCGGTTGGTTATCTCGGACAGCTTCATCCAGAGGTTGTTGAAAACTATGGCATGAAGAAGGAAGTCTATGTCGCAGTTTTGGATATGCAGACAGTTACAATGCTTACGACATTTGACAGAAAGTACGAAGGTATCGCGAAGTTCCCAAGCGTTACACGAGATCTGGCACTGGTTGTAGATAAGAGTGTATTTGTTGGCGAAATCGAGAAGGTCATCAAGAAGTGTGGCGGCAAGATGTTAGAGAGCTACAAGCTGTTCGACGTTTACGAGGGCGCACAGGTGGCACCGGGTAAGAAGTCTGTTGCATACTCTCTCGTATTCCGTGACAAGACAAAGACTTTGACGGATGCGGATGTTAATCCAGTCGTAGAGAAGCTTCTTGCAGAGCTTTCGAAGATGGGCATCGAGATCCGTGCATAATAGCATAGTTCTGCGTGCAGAATTTTATGGAGCAGATAAATATGAACGAAATGAAATTAAGTGATTTTAATTATGAATTGCCACAGGAGCTGATCGCACAGGATCCGCTCCTGAAGCGAAGCGATTCCCGGCTTATGGTGTTGAACCGTGCGACTGGAGGAATCGAACACCGACATTTCTCGGATGTGATCGAATACTTAAATCCGGGTGATTGTCTGGTTATCAATGATACAAAGGTCATTCCAGCCAGACTGATTGGCGTCAAGGAAGATACAGGGGCATCCATTGAGGTGCTGCTGTTGAAGCGCCACGATGATAAGGTCTGGGAGACGCTGGTAAAGCCGGGGAAAAAGGCACGTGTAGGTGCGCGTATTTCCTTTGGTGAAGGCAAATTGGTCGGCGAGGTCATCGACATTGTTGAAGAGGGCAATCGTCTGATCCGTTTTGAATACGAAGGAATCTTTGAGGAAGTGTTGGATGAGCTTGGACAGATGCCGCTTCCACCGTATATTACACACCGTCTGGAGGACAAGGATCGTTATCAGACGGTCTATGCAACACATACCGGTTCGGCAGCAGCACCGACGGCAGGCTTGCATTTTACGAAGGAACTTCTGGCGCAGATCAAAGAGAAGGGCATCAAGATTGCAAGAGTGACCTTGCATGTCGGACTTGGTACGTTCCGCCCGGTGAAGGTGGAGAATATTTTAGAGCATCACATGCACAGCGAGTTCTATGTGATCGATGAGGAAGCTGCCAATACGATCAATGAGACGAAGGCAAATGGTGGCAAGATCGTATCGGTTGGTACAACGAGCACGCGTACGCTCGAGACGGTTGCAGATGAGAACGGACATGTGCGTGCCTGCAGTGGATGGACGGATATCTTTATCTATCCGGGATATAAATTCAAGGTGGTTGACCGCCTGATTACGAATTTCCACTTGCCGGAATCCACATTGTTGATGCTGGTTTCTGCATTGTATGACCGCGAGAAGATTCTTGAAGCATATAAGATTGCTGTGGAGGAGAAGTACAGATTCTTCTCATTTGGAGACGCTATGTTGATTTTATAAAATTGGAGTATGGCGTTGATAAGAAAATAGAATACGATATATGATGGTATAATCGTATAAAGATTAACAAAGAAATGGAGGAAAAAGTTATGAGTCGTTTGAAGCAGGCAGTGAAGATGCTGCGGTATAACTTTTCCTCCATTGCTTTTTTTGAGATAGTTTACCGGGTATTGTCATTGGCAATTCTGACACCGGCGATGTATGGACTCCTGAATGTGTCCATGGATATCGCAGGCGTTTCGTATCTGTCATCCGGAACGATCTACCGGTATATGCGTTCGCCGGTTACCTATGTCACATTTTTGCTGATTTTGATTCTGATTGCATTTTTCCTGCTTATTAACCTGTCGGGAATTATTTACAGTATGGAAGCCTCCGTGCGGCGGGAAAAACTGAATCCGATGGATATCCTGCTGCATGGAATCGGAAATGCCTGCCGGAGTCTGGCACCGAAGAATCTGCTCACACTTGGGTATGTATTGTTTGTTCTGCCATTCACATATTCGCTGACATTGTCAGGCACGTTGCTCGGCTTGAAGCTGCCGGAATTTTTGACACATTTTCTGAAGAATTATAAGTTCGGAGTGATGGGGGGGCTTGCCATCTACCTTGTGCTCTGCCTGACCTTCTTCAAAGAAATTTTTACGCTCAACTATTTTGTCCTGTATAAGGTCAATTATAAGCAGGCACGCCGTATGAGTAAACAGGCGATGAAACGGCATGTATTACTTATGATGATCGGTGTCATTTCATTAAATCTGGCGATTGCCGTCATTGCGGTGCTGCTGGAAGGTGCATTTGCAGCGGGAATCTCGAAGGTTGTACTTAACCTGATTCCGAACAAAACGGTTGTGACAGTGATTGATACAATCTTCCGTGTCGCGACGGTGATTCTTTATGTGTTGATTGTCATAGTTGCAACGCCGCTGATTCATGCATATATCTGCGCACATTTCTATGAACGTGAAGGCGATATGGATTATGAGGAGTTCAAGAAACTCCATGTAAATAAGATTCAGGAGCGGGAGGAGAAGATTCTTCTGAGCCGTTCACGGAAGAAGCAGCGTACATTTTTGGCTTCTATTGTTGCGTTCGGTCTGATCCTGAATGGCTGTTATGTGTATCTGTCAACCAACAATTACATGTCCTTTCGTATTGCATATCCGACGAATGCATCGGTAACAGCGCATCGCGGGGATGCCGGAAATGCACCGGAGAACACGATGCCTGCATTTGAAAAGGCAGTGGAAGCAGGTGCGGATATTATTGAGTTGGATGTACGACAGACGGCGGATGGCGTGTATGTAATCATGCATGATGAAAGTCTGAACCGGACCGCGAATGTCAAGCGTAAGGTCGGTGAGGTGGATTATGATTATATCAGCAAGCTGGATGTCGGAAGCTCCTATGACCGGTCGTATGATGGCACGCGGATTCCGACGCTGGAGGAAGTGCTGATTTTTGCCAAGGAAAATGATGTATTCTTGAATATCGAGTTAAAACCGGCAGATACTGATCAGAATTATGTGCAGGGCATTGTGGATCTGTTGCATGAATATGATTTTGTGGATCAGTGCATGCTTGGCTCGCAGAGCGTCGCGGCGTTACGCGAGGCAAAGGAACTGGATCCGGATATCTCAACGCTCTATATTATGACGATGGCATTTGGCGATTTTGCAGGCATGCAGGGAATCGATGGATTCAGCATCAAACATACGTATATTAGTAACAACATGGTAAGTCGGATTCACGCAAAGGGAAAGAAGATTTACGCATGGACGGTAAACAATGAGTCGGACATCAAGGATCTGTTGCTACTGGATGTGGATGGAATCATCACGGATGATCCTGCCAATACAAAGGAAGTTATATCCAACGCAAATGATTCCATCATTGAAGATTGGATGAAACGGTTGATCTATAAATACTAGATTGAATGTAAAAACAGATTGATTGGAAATGAAAAGGCTGCCAGATGTGGCAGCCTTTTTTGCTATGGTGACGTGAAAAATGCTGTAATTAGAGCGGTTAAAGCGGTGTAGTCATCCTTGTGCATTAGCTCGCTCGCAGAGTGCATGGCAAGAACCGGAATACCGATATCACACGCGCGCATTGGCAGGTAGGAGGATACGATCGGACCAAGCGTCTGCCCGCCCGGCATGCCGGAACGGTTGACGGTGCGCTGCAGGGTAATTCCATTTGTGTTGCACAGGTCAATGATGCAGGCACCAGCTTCACTGTCACATACATAACGTTGACTGGCGCTTGATTTCAGGACAGCACCGTTTCCGAGCAGAACTGTATTGGTAATGTCGGATTTCTCGCTGTAATTTGGATGTGTGGCATGTGCGACGTCCACGGACAGATAAAATCCATCTTCAATCAGTGAAAGCTGGCTGCCTGCAGCTAGGCGTTTTACGATATCGGAGAGTAATGTGCTGTCAGCTCCCTGCTTGGAGCGGCTTCCGATTTCTTCATTATCAAAAAGTGCGCCGATGCAGAGTGTATTGGAAGGCTCTGCGCTTGCCAGTCCTTCTAGGATAGCACAAACTGAAGAGATATTGTCGATACGCGGACTTGTCACAAATGCATCATTCATACCGACGGTCGTTGGTGCATCGCAGATGTACAGGTACAGATCGAAGTCTAAAATATCATCTGGAGAGATGTTTAGTTTTTCTGCCACATAAGAAAGCAGAAAATGGGAATCTGCTGCGGGCGCGACCATATCTACAATCGGAATCAGTTCCTTCTGTACATCCAGTTCTTCTTCTTTGCCGCCACGTTTCAGATGCGGAGCAAGGTTCGGGATGATAGCAACCGGTTTTTGGGAATCGAATAGACGGACTTCCGGGTGGAAGCTTGTGTCGCCCTTGAGGATAACTTTTCCTGCGAGTCCGAGCGGACGGTCAAACCATGTTTCCTTGATAAGTCCACCGTATGGTTCCACGTTTATTTGCAGATATCCCAGCTTTTTTAATTCCGGGTTCGGCTTTACCTTGAGCATCGGGAAATCCGTATGGGCGCAGGCGATGCGCACCTGTGTGCTCTGTGCGCCTTTGACGAACGGAATCACGATCGAAGAAAATGGGGCAAGGTAGTATCTGCCTGCGGCAAGCTCGACGAGATTTTCTCGGTCGGATATCTGTGTGAAGTTATGCGCATCTAAATATTCTTTGGTGAGGGCGGCAACATGGAATTGGGTTTTGCCGTTCTGTAAGAAACGCAATAAAGTTTTCATGTGATGATCTCCTTTTGGAAAAGTGTGAAACATACTGTGATTTGGATATATAGTTGTATCAGCATCTGTCACTATACGATGTATTGAAACTAAGAAGTACTAGATGTTCTGAAAAGGTGTATTGAGAGCATACGCAACCGCCGCCAATTCGCCATCCGTGGCTCAGTGGCGGCTTGTTTGAACATCGTGTTCAAACATTGCTGGGAATGTACAGAACATCAAGAACTTCTAAGTTCCAAACATATGTATATTGCTAGATACTGATAGAACTATATATATCCAAATCATAGTATGTTTCGAAAATGTGTGGTTCATGTATGTAGTATAGAGAGTTCCTAGTGAGATTGCAAGGCTGGGAGGAAACTTTTGTTGGTGAAATGGGCGTAGAGAGAAGCTTCCAGAGGAGAAAACCCACGCGATGGGTGTGGAGTTGGGGAGATAGTTTGAAAAACCCAGAGATGAAGTATTAGGATGAAGGTTTACTGGTGAAATGGGCGTAGAGAGAAGCTTCCAGAGGAGAAAACCCACGCGGTGGGTGTGGGGAGCTGCAGAGAGCAAGAAAAGCCCAAGTATGGCTTGTGCATATGAGATGGGGTAAGTATAATAAAAATTGAGAGGAAACTACAATGAAAAAGATTAAAACAACTCTGAAATATATAGTCGTCTGTCTGCTCGTTGCACTATCTCTAGTGGGGTGTGCAATTGGGCAGAACACGGCAAATGATACGACCACGGCTGCCATAGAAGCGCAGGATATAACGGAGAATCCTGACACGCGAGATAAAGACTCGCAGCCAGATGCACAATCGGAGAATGGGCTTCCGCGTGCAATCCAGACGGGAACTCCAGTTTCGCTTGCGGACATTCCGGCTTACGACGGAACACCGTATATCCAGCTTGAGAATAATATGCCGGATTTTACAGAGGAAGAAAAGAAGAGTACGGAAGCGTTTGAACGATATAGTGATCTGGATTCGCTTGGACGCTGCGGGCAGGCGTATGCGAATATCTGCCCGGAATTACAGCCGACGGAAGAACGGGGCACAATCGGAAATGTTCGTCCAAGCGGCTGGCACACGGTGAAGTATAATGATCTGATCGACGGGAATTATCTCTACAATCGCTGCCATCTGATTGCGTACTGTCTTGCCGGTGAAAATGCAAATGAGAAGAACCTGATTACCGGGACAAGATACCTGAATGTGGATGGGATGCTTCCATTTGAGGAAAAGGTAGATGCATATGTAAAAGAGACTGGAAATCATGTGCTGTACCGGGTGACACCGATTTTTGAAGGGGATAATCTGGTTGCTTCCGGCGTGGAGATGGAAGGATGGTCTGTCGAGGATGAGGGAGCTGGAATTTGTTTTTATGTGTACTGCTATAATGTACAGCCGGGAATTGGGATCAACTATGCGGATGGAACAAGCTGGGAATCTGAAATACAGGAACAAACACCGAATTCAGAACTAATGGGGGACAATAAAAATGAAACGGCACAGACCTATATTTTGAACACAAACACGAAGAAGATTCATCGTCCGACTTGTTCGAGTGTCAGCCAGATGAAGGAGAAAAACAAGCAGACCTATGAGGGAACGGTGGAGGAGTTAGAGAACATGGGATATACCCCGTGTAAGAAATGTAATCCGTGATTGTAATCCGGATTCCTATATGTGCATCGAGGCAAAATAACACGTAAAATAATATGCAAACAATCCGCGGATGTGTGTAAAACAATCCATAAATCGGTTGTTGCTGGAAATGAGCCGTGTTATAATGATGTAGATTTTTATGGCGAGACGTTCAGACATGAAAATGGAAACAAAAACTGTGTACGGATGCAGGATTTGAAAAGACTTAAATATGCGTATTACATAATATTAGACATACAGAAAGAGAGAAAATTATGAAATTATCAAGAGTTCATGGACTCTCCGGCGAAGTGACAGTACCAGGAGACAAGTCCATTTCACACAGAAGTATTATGCTTGGGTCAATCGCGAAGGGTAATACAGAGATAGAGGGATTCCTGCAAGGGGCTGACTGCCTGTCGTCGATTGCCTGCTTTCGTAAGATGGGTGTCGAGATCGAGAATAACGGAGACAAAGTATTGGTACATGGTCGTGGCCTGAGAGGCTTGAAAGCACCGGATTCGATTCTGGATGTTGGAAACAGCGGAACGACAACACGTCTGATGTCGGGAATCCTTGCGGCACAGCCATTTGTATCAACGGTCAATGGCGATGCGTCGATTCAGAAACGTCCGATGAAGCGGATTATCACGCCGCTTTCCCAGATGGGTGCAGATATTCGGAGCTTACGCGGGAATGACTGTACACCACTTGAGATTCATGGAACGAATTTGCATGGCATACATTATGATTCGCCGGTGGCTTCGGCACAGGTCAAATCAGCGATTCTGCTTGCAGGACTTTATGCGGATGGCGAGACATCTGTGACAGAACCAGAAGTAAGTCGGAACCATACGGAGCTGATGTTTGAAGAATTCGGCGTGGATATCCGTACAGAAGGAAAGAGCGTGTATGTAAAACCAGCAGACGAGCTGTATGCAAAGAAAGTAATTGTGCCTGGTGACATTTCTTCGGCAACATATTTTCTGGTAGCAGCTGCGATTACACCGAACAGCTGTGTAACGGTGAAAAATGTAGGCATCAATCCGACACGAGATGGTATCCTGCGTGTGCTTTCGGATATGGGAGCGGATGTGACAGTTGAGAAGACATCTGGCGAGATCGGAGAGCCGACGGCTGATGTGACAGTTCGCACCTCGGATCTGAAAGGCTGTGTTGTTGGCGGAGAAGTGATTCCAACTCTGATTGACGAGATCCCGGCGATTGCGATTCTTGCCTGCTTTGCAGATGGTGAGACAATCATCAAAGATGCGGCAGAATTGAAGGTAAAAGAATCCAACCGGATTGATGTGATGGTAGAGAATCTGAAGAAGATGGGCGCAGATATCGAGGCGACCGAAGATGGTATGATCATCCGCGGTGGCAGACCGCTTCACGGCGCAGTGATCGACAGCCATTTGGATCACCGGGTTGCGATGAGCTTTGCGGTTGCTGCAATGAATGCAGAGGGTGAGACAGAAATCACCGGCGCTGAATGCGTGGATATTTCGTACCCGGGATTTTATGAAGACATGCGCAAGCTGGTGAAACTGTAGACCGGACAGCAAAATAAAAAGTTCGATGAAACATGAATCGTCTCATCGAACTTTTTATTTCCCGGATTCTCAGCAATTACTCCGCGTCAGCATCTTCAGCCTTTGCTTCTTCTACAGGCTCCTCAGCAGCTGCTTCCTCTGACTTCTCGGAATCATCTGGATTGATCGTCACGTAATCACGGTTCGCATCTTCCATCTCAAGATCGAGATCATCTGCAAACAGATCATCCTCTTCGATATCATCCTCGTTATCAAAGATCTTTGGCATTTTGTCCTTGATTGTTGTCTTTACTTTGTTGATCTTTTCATCAACGTTGTTATCCTGATATACCTTAGATTCTCTGATCTTGTCCTTGAATGCATAGCACAGACCACCAACTGCGGCTGCGGCAACTGAAAATTTTACGACACCTTTAAAAAACTTACCCATGTCTGAATCTCCTTTTCCATAATTATCTATATTTTACCACGATTATATAAAGACTATTCTAATACATGCAATAATAAAAAGCAAATGAAAATCTGTGGTTCACAGAAAGTTTAGAATTATTTCTTTGCCTTGCACTGTGGGATATGGTAGACTAGATTGTAGTAAAAAGACCGGAGGGTAATATAAAATGAAGAATTTAAAAGAATCCGAGAAGAATTTCCTTACCTGTGCGATTTTGATTGCGCTTGTTGGAATAGCATTGGTTTTCTTAGACCAAACTACATTAGGAATCCTGAGCATCATTGCGGCAGGCGTGTTTGTAGCAATCTTTTTCAAGATGGTAATCACGAGAAAAAAAGAGGAAAAAGAGGAAGAAAAAGGGCATGATGACAGTAAATGAGAATCGAAAGCAGTTTGAACAGTGGACGCTGGATTATCAGAACCAAAAGGAACGGGCGGACCGGTTATTCAGCCGGATTTCCACGTTTCGTATCCTGACATTTTTAATCGGTGCGGCGGGCTTGATCGTCGGAATTACCGAAAAAGAAAAATCATATGCGACGCTTCTGGTGATCGCCGGTGTGTTGTTCCTGATCGGCTTTGTAGCACTTGTGAAATGGCACAGTGTTGTAGCGGAACGACAGGAGATGCTTACAGAAAAATGGGAGGTCTGCCGGCGGTATTGCAATCGTTTTACCGATGGATGGCGGAAGTTTGAAGAGAAAGGAACTGTGTATCTGCGCGAGGACGATTGTGTTGCCGCAGATATTGATCTGCTTGGAGAGAATTCTCTGTATCAGATGATTTCTGTCTGTCATACAGAGAAGGGAAAACAGACATTTGCAGACCATCTCACAACGCGGTATATCGAGGAAGCGGAGCGGGAGCAGCGACATGCTGCAATCAAAGAGCTTTCGGGGAAACCGGAATTTGCCGTAGAGTTTGAGACAGCCGGACGTAGGATGGAGGCGGAAAAAGAAAAGTTTGACGCGGAAGCATTTGAAGATTTTTGCGGTGATGTGGCACAGGGAAAACTCCCCGTATTTGCACATATATTACGGTTTTTGCTTCCAATCTGTGAGATCGTGAGTCTGGTGTTGTTCCTGACTGGCACGATTTCCTATGGATATCCACTTGCTGGATTTCTGGCATTGCTTGTCATTTCGTGGCTGACCAAGTTCATGACGGACGGTATCATTCAGCCGGTTTATTACGCAAGTACCGTGAGCGGTGAATACGAAGTGATGCTCTCCTTGATCGCAGAACAGGCATTTCAGAGCGAAGTCCTTGCCAGAATGCAGCAGCGCGCAGGCGGGGCGACCGGAGCGGTCCGGGCATATCATAAGCTAAAAGCAATCAGCCAGGCATATAATATTTCCTTCAATCCATTGGTACACCAGATCTTATGTGGACTTCTTTTGTGGGACTATCAGCTTGCAGCGGTTGTTTCCCGGTGGAAGAAAACATATGGAACACAGGTTGCCGGATGCTCGGATATGATTGCGGAGCTGGAAGATCTGATGAGCTTTTCCGTGCTGGGAATGGTACGGGAGACTGGAGAAGGGCAGATTGATTATACGGAGACAGAGGTGCATCTGGAGG
>ERZ1034901.1703-NODE-1703-length-14965-cov-8.247418_pt1 | contig 14965 bp, 8 predicted proteins | sample MGYA00520628_ERZ1034901 | MGnify/ENA primary metagenome ERZ1034901 (study PRJEB33766, sample SAMN09781783) | gut metagenome | biome: gut microbiome | host: Homo sapiens | place: Madagascar | study: EMG produced TPA metagenomics assembly of the PRJNA485056 data... | reverse complement strand
TATCTTTGCAGCATCACATCTAAAAGGAGAAAAATATGGCAGAGACTATCATTGGCAGACATCAAGAGCAGTACTTTTGGAAAAGCATCTGCGCTTTTTTATTCATGTTTTTCTTCTGTGCTTGTCATCTCAATGCACAGGAACAAATACTTGTATTATCTGGCAGACAAAGCCTCTACTTCTTTTGACAAGAATGAAGTCGGTCAATCCACCAAGGGAACGTATATCCTGCAAGAACTTAATGGTGGCGTCTTCTGGTTCCAAATTTGTGAATACACCTCCACCAAGTTGGTGCTGAAGAATAAGCTAGGGCAGACATTAACCTTTAAGAAACAATAAAAACAACCATTAGCTATCACGCTCATCTTCAAAATGAGCGAGATAGCTTTTCTTATATAAAGGAAATCGCTATGATTTCCTCATTTTTTAGGCTAAGACTTTGGTGGATACACTTATTTTTGGTAATTTTACAACCCAAAACAAGTAAGACTCGCAACATGCAGAAGAATCATTTCCCTTTCAAGGTAGCAGCAGGCTATTGCGCCGTCGCCGCCGTACTCATCCTCGCCATCAGCCTCGTGTATAGCAACACGAAGTCGATACTCGCTATCAACCAGGCATCCCGTGAATACATCCAGAAGCGTGATGCCGCCGACAGCACCATGTCGGCACTGCTCAAGGAAGAGCAAGCCAACCTGCACCAACTCTCCGCTGCACTCGAAGGGAAAGGCGACAAGAACTACCTCCGTGAAAAGGTGAATAGCCTCAACAATGGCAAGGACTCCATCGTGGTTCATCCCAAAACCCAGCAGACCCACAAAGCCCAAAACACGACCGTGGAGGTGGTGAAGACACGCAAGGGATTCTTCCGCCGCCTCGCCGATGCCTTCAAGAAGGAACACGCCGAGACACTCAGCGTGAAGAGGGACAGCAACAACGCCATCATCGACTCCATCACCACACCGGTGAACGTGGCGGAGAACGTAGCCGACATCCTCGAACAAATCGACCGAAAGGAAAAGTCCTCCTCCAAGAATCACTCGCAAGCCATATCCAAGGAGATGGAAAACCTTCAGATGGTGAATGCCCAACTCGCCCTGCGCTCCGCCCAACAACTCAACGAGGTTCACCAAAGGGAACGTGACTCCATGCAACAAGCCATCAACAAGGCGATGGAGGCTCGCCAATATCTCCTGTGGCAGATAGGTTTGCTGGCCGTTGTCGCCATCATCGCCGCCATCATCCTACTTTGGTACATCTGGCGAGATACCCAAAAGGAACGCATCTACAGAGAGAACCTGGAGAATGCCAACGAGGAGATACGCCGCATCATGCAACAGCGTGAGCGACTCCTCCTCACCATCACCCACGACATCAAGGCTCCTGCCGCCTCCATCTCTGGTTTCATCGACTTGATGAAAGACTACGTAAACGATGCCCGTGGAGCGGAATGTCTCGTCAACATCAAGCGTTCCGCACACCATCTGTCACACCTCGTCGCAGCACTGCTCGACTACCATCAACTAGAGAATGGACTCATGAAAGTTCATTCCACCGACTTCTCGCCCAAGGAACTGGTGGATGAGAGCGTGGAAGGGATGAGAGTGCAAGCGGAAACTAAAGGATTAAAGATTTCGTATGAAATAAAAGAATTCGAGGAGCTAGAAGGAGAAAAAAGAATATCAAACAAAGAGGAGAAGCAAAAAGAGACTGAAGGAAGAAACGCAAAGGGTACAAATGTACTCTTTTTCGCCGATGCTTTCCGCATTCGTCAGATACTCGACAACCTCATCAGCAATGCCATCAAATATACCGACAAAGGTAGCATCATGGTCAGCATGTCCATCCGACAAAAGCGAAATGCTTACAATATCATAGAAAACAAGAATGCTTATCTGCTCACCTTGGACGTAACCGACACGGGCAAAGGTATGACCACAGAGGAAAGGCAAAAGGTATTCCAAGCCTTCACCCGACTGAAGAACGCCCAAGGCATAGAAGGCACTGGCTTGGGACTTTCGATTACCCACGAATTGGCAACTCTCCTAGGAGGCGAGATTCACGTCAAGTCGGAAGTGGGGAAAGGCTCCACCTTCACCGCCACGATTCCTATCGAGCTAGCCACTATAAAAGAAGTCGAGAAAAAGGATAAACCAGCTGAAAAGCAAGAAGTAGCGGCTACTAGAAGCGACAAAGAAACCTCCAAGAGCCAAAAGCTTCTCATCCTTGACGACGACAAGTTGCAACTCCAACTGCTCCAAGAGATGCTTCGCCGATTGGCGGGCGACTCTTGGCAAGTCTTCGCCTGCAACCACGTGACCGATGCCCTCACCCTTTTGCACAACGAGCAACCTGCCATCATGCTGATGGACATCGAGATGCCTGAGATGAGCGGCAAGGACTTGATCAAGCACATCAACCACAACAACATGAAAGTGATTGCCATGACCGCCCACGATACTAGCATCAAGGAGGAATTGCGAGAGGCCGGTTTCGACGATTGCCTCTTCAAGCCATTCAGTCAGGAGAGTCTTCAAGCGGTGCTTCACCTAGCTTCAGAAAAAATGTCCCGAGGTTTTTCTAAAAATGTCCCGAGGTTTTTGGAAAAAAGTCCCGAGGTTTTTGAAAACACGTCGGGAGACAGTTCTGACGACATCGCTAGCCGACCTATCCCTCCTCGCCTAAAACCTCTCCTCGCTTTCGCCGGCGATGACGAAGAGGCTGCGCAGGAGATTATCACGACGATGAAGCAAGAGCTGCAAGGACATCTTCATCAATTGCAAGAAGTTCTCCTACAAATCCAAATCCCGATAGAATCGCAGTCATCAATAGATTCATCTCTTTCCGAAGCCATCGCCAAGACCGCCCACAAGCTCCTCCCCATCGCCTCGATGATGCAGATGGACTGTCTGCCACAGCTCACCGCCCTATCGCCAGAGCATATCCAAGAGCAAGAGGCACAAAAAATCCGAGAATACGTGCAAGCCGCCATCAACGACCTGCAACATATCCTCGGAGAGATATTGTCAGTATGAATTAAGAGAGACTATTGAATGATGAGAGTTGCTATTGATAAGCCTCAGCAGTACTGAGAGTGCTGATAAATTCGGTCTGTGAATAGGTGTTGCCCCATCCATCAATAGCCTCCACTCTCACCTTCGCTTGAGGGTTATGCAAATGATAAATAAACTCATGAGTACTTGTTGGCGAATAGTTTTGCGGATTGCGGTTGAGCGTACCGAGCATATAGCCACCAGCCCAAGCGTCTGGTTTATATGCACGATAGGTCATCTCACCCATGTATTTGTCATCCTCATAAATACTCATATGCCACGTTGGGTCATAGTTCCAAATGTTGGCAACCACATAGTCGGATGTAAGGGCATAGTCAAAGCTACCATACTCACCGCCAAAAGAGCTGTCGCCACGATGCAAACGAATCTGGTAACTCTTGTCAAAGCGAGTTGACTTATAATAGTTATCCACAAATTCATTGCCATTGATTTCATAGACCTCATAACCATTTGGGGTTCCATCAGCACAGATGACACCATGCCACCAGGCGCCACAAGCTGCACCCGTAATGCGCTCCTCCACCTGGATAGGAGAGGTAATCTGATAATTCTGATTATAATGAGTATGACCGCACATCAACTTGACATGGTCATAACCCTTCAACAAGCTCAGAATTTCCTCACGGTTCTGAGCATTGCTCTCACGGACAGGAATATGATAATAGAGGATGATGAGCCGATCCTTAGGTACATACTGTAAGTCTTGTCTCATCCACTCTACTTGCTCGTCTGTGAACCCAGCCACATAGTCATCCGTATTGCTGAAGATGATGTTGTCCAAACAGATGAAATGCACCTTACCACGATTGAACGAGTAGTTGAGTGGTCCAAACTGTGCCGTGTAACTCTTCGTAGTACGAGGTTTGGAAGTATCCGTCTGAGGATCCTTGTCATGATTTCCGATACAAGCAAACATCGGCATGGTGGTAGAGTTGAGAAGCGTATTCATCGCTTTCATATGCTCCATCTTATTATTGACAATGTCGCCCAAGCAAATACCATATACAGGCAATGAGAGTGTGGCTAGCGTTGCCTTTACATCAGGCAATGTCTCCTCTGTGAAGCGAGTGATTTCGGTATTGTTGGTCACTTGTGGATCCGCTATCGCCAACAAATAGAAATGATTCTCATTGTCGGCAAGTTTCTCCAATTTGAAATTATACTCCTCCTTATCAGCTTTCAAAGTCTGATAGAACTGATTGCTTTTCGCCTTGTAGCCCGAAGGGATGGAATAGTTGACAAACTCAGCCTGGGCATTGCGCTTCATCTGATAAAATCCCCTCGCATCGGTAGAGACACATTGAAATCCATCCGAAACGACAATACCGCTCAGCGGATTGCCTTCCTTGTCGCTTACCACACCATAGAGGTCATTGCCTGCATCTGGCTTAGGAACCACAGGAGTTACCGATGGAGAAGGATTTCCACCTCCATCACCGATGCCATCGGAACTGCTGCTACAAGCGATATTGAGAAGGGAGAGTGCCATCACAAGCACTGCCCCCATCATACTTAACATTCTTTGCTTCATATCACTTTCCCTCAGATATTACGATGTTGTCCATGCAGAAGCGCATATTGCCTTCCGTACTAAACTGAATCTTGGTCTCGCTGTTGACACCATCCACGGTGAAGCTCACATCCTCCCAAGTTCCACCAGTCTTAGTACCTGCGTTCTTATAAGTATAGGTAGCTATCGAAGGAGTACCGCCATTCAACACCATAATGGTTAGGCGTCCACCGCTCTCATTATTATATTGTGCCACACGGCAAGTGACCTTGACACTAGAGACACCTTCGGAAAGGGTACCCAAGGCTGGGGTAATCAAGCGCCCAATGACACTGGCAGTACCCATCTTCACATATCCAGGATGCTCATATATCTTAGCACCTCCCCAGCCAGAGAAGCCTCTCAATTGGCGATAAGACTCCGACATCGTGAGAATCAAGTCGTTGCTACCATCAGTAGTTGCCTTACATGCAGCTACAGGTTGTGAAGGGTCAATAACTTTACCACCATCACCTGCCATAAACACCCCTTGGACACCAGCCTTGTTGGCTACTACATCGCCACCCCAAAGCATGAGGTCGAAATGCTGTTCAAGAATTACCTTTGACAAGACCGAGGTTTGAGTCACTACAGTATTAGCTGTAGGCTCATCGGTCTCTATCTTGATGACCAATGGTCCTGAAGTGACAGGAGTACCTGATAGCGGAAGCAACAAGGTTCCCTCAGAGGCATCCAAAGTAAAGTGCTTGCTAGAAGCCACAATACCATCGGCACCTGCACCACTCAAGATAGCACTGACGCTCAGTTCTTCACCCTTATAACCATAAGCGTATGGAATCTCTATGTTTACCTGATCAATTTCTTGACCAGCCTGCAAAGAACCAGACACTTTCGCCTGACCAAGAGTAAGAGGAGCACCTTCTGCTTGAGAACAAGACACAGGTAAGTCCTTGCCTGCCGCATGAAGCACGAACTCTGCCTCACGGGCATTGCTGATGTTGCGAGCTGCCGTCACGATGACTTTCTCACGAGTCGTACCATCCCCCTTGCCCTGCGTAACGCTGAAGGTCAACCAATCGCAGTCGGACGTTATGTTCCAGTCGCCATTGGTACACACTGTAAACTCCTTGGAATCTTGAGCATACGTAAAGTTCAAGTTGTCATCACTTCTCAAGACGAAGGAGTCGGCATCGTCTGAGCATGAAGTGAATATACTTCCCAGTGCCACCATGGCAACCAGGATGATATTGAATATTCTAGTTTTCATTATTGTTCCCATCCGTAGTTCTGTTTTAAATTAGGATTCTTCACGAGTGCAGCCTTTGGTATTGGATGCAAATACTTACGATCTGTCCAACTGTTCTCATTGGTGATATAGAGTCTTCCATCCTTGAATGTATAGTAGTTCGACTTGCTCAAGTCAACGAGGAAAACGCCCGAAGGAGTGGAACTTGGTTTCTTATCTACCACCTCCAAGTCTTTCACACCATCGCCATTGGTATCATAAGCCACATCCTTGCTTCCGATATAGATACTATTCCATGGCTTCATCAACATATCACCCTCTGCCCATCGCATCAAGTCATCATAACGGAGTCCACCACCCTCGAAGAAGAGTTCGATGGCACGCTCACGGCGTATTTCCAAGAGCCACTTGTCGGTCACCTTATTATTATAATAACTAATCAAGTAAGGGTCTGCGGTGGCAGGAGCCTTTCCATTGACACCAGCACGCTCACGGATAGGACGAATCGTCTTGTCCCATACATTCTCATCCATCTCGCCCAACTCTGCCTTAGCCTCAGCCTCATTGAGGAGTATCTCAGCATAGCGGAAGATAGGAATGGCATTGCTGCATCGACTGGTCTGCTCATAATAAGTGTCGTCCATATTGAACTTGATGACTTGATAGCCCGTCATCGTCACTGACCAAGTGGCATTGTAACGACTAGGTGTACCATTCATATTCTTGATATAAGTTGGAGTGATGACACTCTGCTGAAGACGATAGTCACGATTGGTACAGTTCTCCGCAAAAGTTTTCTTGTCATAGTCGGTTGCATCCGTGAAACGGCTTCCATCCAAGTTGAGGTAAGTATTGACGAAATCCTGAGTTGGTGACCAACGTCGTGTATCGTTACCTGCAGAATTGAACTTCTGGGTTACATTGTGAGTAGATTGCAAGTCGGCACTGTATTCTCTAGCCATGATAATCTCTGTAGTATTTGGCTTTTCCGACTGGAACAGACTACGATAGTCTGTAGCAGGTTTGCCTGTATTCACCAAACTGTATTCGCCAGAGTTCATCAGCTCCTCGGAAGCATCCACACAAGCTTGCAAGTACTTACGTGCTCCATCAGTCTCCTGCCAAGGTTGATTGGTAGAAGGATTGACGGCATGATACTTACGATAAGTTCCCTCAAAGAGACAGATGCGCGACTTCAAGGCTAGTGCTGCATAGCGAGATACCAATTCGTCCTTACCGCCACGGATGTACTTGCAAGCATAGTTGATGTCTTGCAATACACTGTCCATGATGACCTCACGACTGTCACGTTCCTTGTAGAGTTGGATGCTATCGCCAGCATCTATCGGTTCGCTATACCAAGGCAGATTGCCATAGGTCTTCACCTTGTCAAAATAGAAATAAGCTCTCCAAAACTTAGCCACACCACGATAATGGTTGAGAGTGGCAACATCGGTGGTAGCCGCAGCCTTGTCGATATTCTTCAAGAAATAGTTGCAACGATAGAGGTTGGTCCATGCGCTATACGTCCAACCCGACATCTTGTCGGCATTGAAATCTGGCATCAGCAACGAGCTAGTCGTGCTAGTGGCAAGATAGTCGCAAGTACCGCTACCACTATTCGTCAAGTCCTCTGCGCTAGGAATCATATCTACATAAAGTCCGTTGGCATAGAGTGCCAACTCGCTCTCGTTGGCAAAGAACTTGCCCGCATCCAACTTATTGGAAGGTTCCTTGTCTAGGAAGTCACTGCAAGAAGCCAGTGTCACGGCAGCCAATGCAAGACCATATATTATCTTTTTCATAAACTTTTCGTATTTATCTTATTATAATGCTATTATCATGCTTAGAATGTCACATTGAGACCAAAGGAAATGGACTTCATCATTGGATAGCTATATCCATCGCCAGCACTTCCCACTGGGTTCCATCCATCAGGGTCGCCTGCACCGATCACCTCTGGGTCGAAGTTCTTGGCGTGCTTATGGAGAGGAGTGAAGGTTAGGAGGTTCTCACCTGATACATAGAGCATCAACTTCTCGATACCTATCTTGCTGGTCAACACCTTAGGGAAGGTATAGTTGACTGTCACATTTTTCAAGCGGAGATAAGCTGCACTCTGCAGATACCTGTCGTTGGCTTGTGCCAAAGGACCCTTGGTAACCTCAGCGATATAAGATCGGAAGCGAGGCCAGTAAGCATTAGGATTGGTGATGTTGCCATCCTCGTCCACACCAGCTTGGTTGCTGGCATTATGCCAAGGCAAGTCGTAACCATAGGCACGTCCATACTGTCCCCAAAAGAGTGAAGACTCCTTGGCAGGATACCAGTCACGCTTGCCTACGCCTTGCCAAAACATAGAGAACCCTATACCATTCCAGTCGGCTCCGAAACTGAAGCTATAGCAATAACGTGGAGTGGTGTTACCTATCTTCTTCAAGTCACCATGGTTTTCCAAGGTGTTGTTGCCGTTGTCGATAGCCTTACTGCCGTCCAAGTCCTTGAATTTCACGTCACCAGCCTCCCAAACGGTACCACCACCATTGTAGTTGGTAAACCAACTTTGAGAAGGCGAGTTGGCTACATCTTCCTTGCTTTGGAAGAAGCCATCCACACAGAAGCCCCAGATCTCGCCGAGTTCCATACCTTTATAATACTTAGTAGAATAGATAGTAGGCAAGGTGTTGGTGGTGGCTGTATATTTGGTAATCTTGCTGTGATTATCCCACAAGGCGCCCTTCACATAATAGTGGAATGGCTTGCCTGCAAGATTGAATCCATCCTTCCAACCGATGCTCAATTCCCATCCATCAGTACGCATATCTGCATTGTTGCCCTTTGGAGCACTGTTGCCATAAACGGCAGGCAATTCATCACCGACCACATACATATCGGTGGTGTTCTTGCGGTAGATGTCGAAACAAAGATTGAAACGGTTCTTAAACATATCCAAGTCGATACCGAAATCGTACGTGGTCACCTTCTCCCAAGTCAAACTCTTTGGCACTGGTGTTGGCGCATTGGTGTAAGTGAGGAAATTACCATTCTGCACGACACTACTCTTGCTAACCGACATCGTGGATAAATACTGATAAGGACTCACCAAGCCATTGCCAGCCTCACCCAAAGAGAAGCGGAACTTCAAGTTGTCGAGGAACTTATCACGCAATCCTTGCATCCAAGGTTCTTCTGAGACTCTCCAACCTACGGAACCAGATGGGAAGAATCCCCATTGTTGGTTGCTAGGGAACTTGGAACTGCCATCATATCGACCACTCACCTCGGCGAGGTAACGTCCCTTGAAATCATAGTTCAAACGATAGAAATAGCCGAGGAAAGCCCACTGGTTGCTACCATTGTCCTGAATGTAGTAACTATCACCATTGATTAAGTTGAAGTTTGGCTTGTCCTTCACCAACAATCCTTGGCGCATGATGCGAGTAGTCTTGTAGTCATTATCTTCCAAGTTCCATCCACCCATTGCCTTGAGATGGTGAGCCTCTCCAAACTTCGGGGTATAAGTCAAGGTAGCATTGGCTGCCTTATACTCTGTATCATAATAACGATACTCCAAATAACTGAAGTTCTGGTGATCGACTGTAGCAGTAGGAGATATGTAACCAGTGTAGATGTTACCTACTTGGTCACGATAATTGTGTGTATAACTATAGGTGAAGTCTGCCTTTGCCTGCAATACATCCTTAATGATGTCGGCAGTGACAGTGGTTGTGTTCTTGAAAGTCAACTTCTTCAACTCTCTATAAGAGGTTCCCTCGTACATACCTGCATATCCTGTATATACAGCAGCTTCGGTCCAAGTACCATCGAGGTTGCGAAGCGTAGCCACAGGGAAGCCCTGGGTTTCATACTGGCGTTGAATAGGTATCAAGGTTGACATATCTGTAGAACTGTATGGATACATCACGGCAGGCTCATGATAGGTGCGACGCCAAAACTCGGAGTTATTGGAAAGTTTGAGCCATTTGTTCAACTGCAAGCTACCAACAGCCTTCAAGTTCCAACGCTTGAACTTCTCGTCACCTATCTTATATACACCATCGTTCTGATAGTAAGCTCCAGAGAGGAGATAAGAGGCTTTCTTGGTTCCACCACTGATACTGAGACTATGCTGGGTAGCGAAAGAGTTATCTTTGTAAGTCTCACCAAACCAGTCGGTATTGCCAAAGTAATCATAGTATCCCGCTGAGTTGACACGTATCTTCTCCAAGGTAGGATCAGCATCACGACGCTGAAGTTCAGAGTACCAGTCATCCCAACTCACGATAAACTTATTGAAACGGTTGTTGATGGTACTAGGTTCCTTTCCCTTGTAATTGACATACGCATTGTAGAAATCCGTAGTCCACTGCAAACCATTGGTCACCATCTCCGGCTTTACGGTACGCTGAAGAATGGAGACATTGGCACTATACTTGATAGTAGGTCTTCCAGCTTTCGCCTTCTTGGTTGTGACGAGGATGACACCGAATGCACCACGAGCACCATATACCGCTGTAGAGGAAGCATCCTTCAATACTGAGATATTCTCCACATCCTCCGGATTGACTGCATTCAAATCACCTTCTACACCATCCACCAACACCAAGGCGGAGCCACCTGCACCGATGGAAGTAACACTGCCACGTATCTTGATATTACCTGTTCTGACAGGCTTACCATCTACCATCGAAATCGTCAAGCCAGGCACCTCACCTTGCAAGGAGCGCACTACGTTCGGATTACTTCTGTTCTCCAGCACATCGCCAGACACACTGGAAATCGCACCGATGATGTCACGTCTCTTCTGTACACCATAACCGACTACCACCAACTCATCTAGCGACTTGACATCTTGCTGCATGGTGATATTGAGCGTCTTTCCGTTGTAATATACGTCTTGCTCCTTATAACCAAGATAAGAAATATGCAAAGCTTCTCCTTTTTTCACTTCTAGGGTAAAGCGACCATTCTCATCCGTGGTGACACCTTGCTTGGTGGTCTTGTCCATCACCGTTACACCAATGAGCGGTTCGCCTTTCTCGTCTTTGATTGTACCTGTTAATGTGGACTCTGAATCAGCATAAGCAGAAAGACTACCCGCTACCATCAAAGTCGTCAGTAACAACTTAGACATTCTGTTGTTGTTTTTCTGTTTCATATTACTCTAACAATTTATATATGAATCTTATCCTGATTACAACTGGTAAGTCTGGGTATATTTCTCACCGAAATGATTGGTGAACTCGATGGTTATATTCTTGGTACCCTTAGATGGCTTGAAACGGAACAAGTGACCGGTCAATCTATCATCACTCACCTTCTTACCCAATCTATGCTGCTGATAGATGTAGTGGTCATCAATGTCGGCAAACTGCCCCATGTCACCTTTGAACACGCCATCCTCGTAATATTGTACTTTGCAACTTGGGTCGTAATCCCAAACATTGGCTACAACCATACCCACCTGCGTACGGAACTGTCCAGGAAGATAGGCGAAGAACTGCTGATTGAAGCTACCCTTGGTAGGCTTGAAATGCCACTTCACGTCATCACCCTTGACATCTACGACAAGATAACCATTAGGAGCACCACATACACTCAAGTCGCCAGCCCACCAAGCTCCACAGGCTGCGCCGATGTTGTGCTGAAAGAAATGAGGGTTGACCACAATGTTCTGGAAGAAATGAGTATGACCGCAAAAGAAGTGTACCTTGTAATCCTTCAGAAGCTTTGCCACTTCCTTGGCGCCCTTGAAATTGCCAGAATTATTATACTTATTCCAGCCTGCGGCGTGCATGTTCAAGAAGATGGTCGTTCCCTTTGGCACATAACTCAAATCCTTCTCCAACCACGCCAATTGTGCATCAGTCACAGACTCCAGATATTTCTTGTCTCCTACATAGTTGATATTCTTCATCGTGATGACATGAACCTTGCCCATATTAAAGGAATAGTCGGTAGGACCAAAATACTGGTTGTAGAAATGCTCGGCATAGACTGGAGCACCGATGCGCATATTGTGCAAATCCTGGTATTTCTTGTCGAAGTCATGATTGCCAATGGTCTGGAACATGGTGAGACCCAAGTTTTGAACAGACTGCTCATATTCCTTATACAAAGGCATATTGTCGAAGACCAAGTCGCCGAGTGTCATGCCGATAACCTCACGAGTCTTCTTCAGAGAGTCGGTGACATGGCGCAAGTCCTTCACCGTCTCATTGCGCCAACGGTTCATCTCGTCCTCATTCAATACCTGAGGGTCAGAGATGGTGACATAAGTAAAGTTGTTGGCGATATTCTTGCGGCGAGCAAGCACAAACTTGTTGTCGCCACTCTTGACTGCCTCACGCATGGGGATATAAAAAGCAGCCAATCCCTTCTTCTGAGGCAATTCATAATCTGCTGGTGTTGAGATACTGACAAACTTACTGAAGAGAGTATCTGAAGAAAGTGTCCATTTACCATCTTTGTCTGTAGTAGTGAAGTTGATACCATCATTGACTACTACACGTTCAATACCTTTTCCTTGCTTGTTGACAACACGGCCTGAAACCTGAAAACGAGTCTGCTGTGCGAAGCAAGACATACTTGCAAATGCAAGTGCGAGAAGTAAAAATCTTTTCATCCTTTTCTGTAATTAATAAAACTGCTGCAAAGGTACGGCATCTACATTACAAGATGATTACTGAAAAGTTGAAATGGAACAACAATCTTGTTCCAAAAATAAAACAAAAATGCTTCAATCCTATTACCCGCTTCAAGGTAATCAGATTGAAGCATCGCTAAGCAAGACTAGATTCGTCTCCATATAGGATAAACACCATTCCTATATATATTAAAAGGTGTAATCCACCCCAAATATCTACTTCTTCAACACACTCCTCACAGCAAACCAAGCATGAACGAAAAGCGTGGTGAGCAAGCCGTAGTGACTTCTCATCACTTGGAAGCGCTCCTTGAGGGAAGCCTTATGGTTCTGCACAGACATGCCACCATCCTGGTAGTTGTTGATGACGGCATTGACATTGCGCAAAGGCAAATGGCGACGAGCTGCCTCTCGCATGATACGGATGCACCAATCGACATCCGCCGAGAAACGATAGTCGAGAACGTAGTGGATGCCTTTGGCTATGTCGGCACGAGCATAGAACGACTGATGACAAACCAGCATTCCCCACATAAAGCTGCGCCAAGAGAGACGTTTCGGGGGAGTCAGACGACGATGGCGCAAGAAATGACCATCCATATTCACGATGTCGGTATCGCCATAGAGCACGCCCGGCAGTTCCTCTCCCTCACCGACACAGCCCTCCACAAACTCCAAGGTATCTTCGGACGGGAAGACATCGCCTGCATTCAAGAATATCAGATAGTCGCCCGTAGCACGGTCGATACCCTTGTTCATAGCATCATAAAGTCCTTTGTCTGGCTCTGAGAAAACGAGGATTTCGTGAGCACTCTCCCCCACGTCATTCTTATGTTGATAAGCCTTCACCATCGTCAAGGTTTTGTCTTTCGACACACCATCTATGATGAGATGCTCGATGTTGCAATACGTTTGCTTCATCACGGAATCGAGGGTGCGCTGAAGCACAGCCTCAGCATTGTAGGTACAGGTAACTATCGTAAACTTAATCATTGTAATGATATGATTTATAATTTGTCATTTAGATTCTGTAATGCTTATATGCCATCGCCTCATTATAGATCTCTATATAGTTGAGAGCCACCGCATGCTGCGAATAGTTGTGCATCACCTTGGCGAGACAAGACTGCTGCAACGCCGACTGATCAGCCTCATCTAGCACCCAATGGATACCAGCCGCCAAGTCCTTGGCATCACGATAGTTAGCCACATATCCATTCTTCTTGTGGTCTATCATCTCTGGGATACCGCCTACTCTAAAGCCGACACTTGGCACGCCACAAGCCATCGCCTCCATGATGGTGTTGGGAAGATTCTCCGACAGGGATGGAAGCACGAACACATCCGCTGAATTGTAGATGTCAACGATATGCTTGTCGTCACTGACATATCCCAATGGGAAGGTAGGGAACGGAAGTTGCCCCTCAATCTCCTCGCTATGACCACCAAGGATCGCCACACAGGTCTTGTCCTTCATCTCAGGATGCTCGCTAACCAACAGTTGACAAGCCTCCACGAGATAGTCCATTCCCTTGTATGGATTGGTGGCTTTCTGGGCGATGAAGAGGATGACACGCTTGCCTTCAGGCAACATCGTGCGGAACCGTGCCTCTCGCTTGTCTTGCTGCTGATACACATGAGTATCTATCGGATTAGGAATCGTATAGACTCGTTGACCATTCAAGAGAGCACTCAACTTCGCTTCGCTGGCGAGCCACTTGCTACAAGTGACAAAGGAGATATTACCAATGCCATAGGTTTTCTGCTTCTGCCGCCAAACCCTCGCCGACAAGTCGTTCTTTCCTCCTCCACCTGGCAAGTACTTGCAGTTGCCACAACCATTGGTATAATGATGACAGCCCAAAGTGAGGTGGCAGATGGAAGAGGCAGGCCACATATCGTGCATCGTCCAGACCACAGGTTTACCGCTGTTGATAATCTTTCGGATATTCTTGAGCGACAACATACCTTGGTTGATCCAATGCAAATGGATGACATCCGCCTCCTTGAACTCTGGCAAGGAAGTGATGTCGAAACCGATGTTGGCGATGTCTATGCCAAAGAGGTTCTTGCGCGAGAAATGGAGATGCCAGAAGATGCACCATCGTTCCCACAAGAAATTCCACTGGGAACGCAAGGAACGTTGCACTCCCACTACGGTGATATCATCGCTCACCTTGTCACGCACCAACATCTTAGCCTTAACGCCATTATTGTTAAGGGCATCCATCAGACGGTTGGCAGCCACAGCAGCTCCACCCGCCCTCTCGCTTGTATTTACTATGAGTACTCTCATGATAACAATCTTTATCTTTTGCAAAGGTAATGAAAAACAAAGACAATACAAAATAAAACAGAAAAAAAATATGCCGCAACTCTCAACGAGCTGCGGCATACAATATGTTTAACTTTAAAATCTTTCTAATCCAAAGGTAATCTCACGATCCCCTTTGTTATCTGTTAAACAATCTACCTTAAAACCTAATAAC
>ERZ1034901.1699-NODE-1699-length-14976-cov-18.132297_pt1 | contig 14976 bp, 9 predicted proteins | sample MGYA00520628_ERZ1034901 | MGnify/ENA primary metagenome ERZ1034901 (study PRJEB33766, sample SAMN09781783) | gut metagenome | biome: gut microbiome | host: Homo sapiens | place: Madagascar | study: EMG produced TPA metagenomics assembly of the PRJNA485056 data... | reverse complement strand
TGTTCCCATCCTGGGGGATTCCGAGGGAGCTGGTCGTATGAGACTTGTCCGTCTCTGCGTTTAAGCGGGTGCAAAAGTACTGCTTTCCTTTGAACCTGCCAAATATTTCCCGAGAAATATTCCTTTTATTAACTTCTGTTAAGGAAAAAGTCCTTTAAAAGTCCACGACCGTGATTCCTGCTCCGCCAAACTGCACATGCTCATCGGCAAAGTGGGTGACATTGGGCACACTGCTCAGATACTGACGGATGAGCTGTCTCAAGATGCCGTTGCCTTTACCGTGGAGGATGCGCACACGGGGCATTCCCACAAGGATGGCGTCGTCGATGAAATACTGCACGGCATTGAGCGCCTCATCGCCACGCATACCTCTGATGTCGAGGTCTTGGTGGAAATTGGTCTTGTGCTTGTCTATCGTGTTGCGTGTCTCGGTACTGATGCCATACGAGCCTAAGTTCTCCTTGCGTTGTTCTGTCTTGTCGGTCTCGGTGGTGGCGACAGCATGTTCCAGACGGTTGAGGCGCATCTTGGTACGCATACCTCCAAACACAGCAGTAGCCATATCGCCCGCTATGCTCTCGATGGTTCCTATGGTGGAGAGCCCCTTGATGCGTACGGTGTCGCCTACTGATAGAGGACGGTTTTCCTGCTGCGTCTTGTTGACAGCACTGCGCAGCGCTGCCGCAGCCTTCTCTTGGTTCTGAGTTTTTTCGGCTTTACGCTTGGCATGTCGTTCCTTGCGTTGTTGTATCTGTGCTATCTTGCGGGCTATCTTGTCGTCGTTCTCCTTGGTGTCGATGTCCTGCATCTCTTCCTTGAAGGCGTCCAGCTCCTGACGTATGCGCTTGGTCTCCTCCTTCTCAGCCTGCTTCTCGCGTATTTCGCGTATGGCGTTCTCTATCTTTTTGTTGCTCTCCTTCAGCAGTTCCTCTGCCTGTTGTTTGGCTTTGGCGAGTATCTGTTTGCGGCTTCGTTCTATGTCCTCTATGTCGCTCTCGTATCGCGAGATAGTCTTTTCCATGTCTTTCTCGCGCTGGTGTATGCTCTGTCGCTTGTTCTCCCAGTAGCGCTTGTCGCGAACGATGTCCTGCAGATACTTGTCGCTCTGTATGTATTCGGAGCCTACGATGTCGCTGGCCTCCTTGATCACCTCTTCGGGAAGACCTATCTTGCGGGCTATCTCGATGGCGAAGGAAGAGCCCGGTCTGCCTATAGCCAACTGGAAGAGGGCTTTCATCTCGTGGCGGTCGTAGAGCATGGCACCATTAGCCACACCCTCATGACTGTCGGCAAAATGCTTCAGGTTCTGATAGTGTGTGGTGATGACTCCATAGGCACCTTGTTGGCAGAAGCGGTCGAGCACAGCCTCGGCAATGGCTCCGCCGATGCCTGGTTCGGTGCCTGTACCAAACTCATCGATGAGGATAATCGTGTCGCCATTGGCAGCCTTCATCATATTCTTCATGTTGAGCAGATGCGAGGAGTAGGTACTTAGGTCGTTCTCCAGACTCTGTTCGTCGCCTATGTCGATCATGATGTTTTGGAATACGCCCGTCTTCGAACGCTCGCTCACGGGGATGCTCAGTCCGCACTGCAGCATGTATTGCAGCAGTCCCATGGTCTTCAGACAGACCGACTTTCCTCCGGCGTTAGGACCTGAGATGATGAGGATGCGCTTCTCTTGTGTCAGCATGATGTCGAGTGGCACCACCTTCTCGCCTTTCTTCTCCAGCGAGAGTCGGAGCAGGGGATGAATGGCTCTGGTCCAGTCTACGTGTGGGTGGGCTTCCACCTCAGGCTCTATGGCTTGCTGGGTTTCTGCAAGCTTTGCCTTGGCTTGTATCAGGTCGATGATGGCAAGGAAACGGTAGCTGTCTAATATCTCGCGCGAGAAGGGTCGCAACTTGTTGGTGAAGTCGGTGAGGATGCGTATGATTTCCTTGCGCTCCTCTCCCTCGAGTTCTCTCACGCGGTTGTTGGCTTCCACCACCTCGGTAGGCTCAATGAATACCGTTCTTCCCGTGGCACTCTCGTCGTGCACGATACCTTTTATCTTACGTTTCAGGGTAGGGATAACGGGGATGACGAGTCGTCCGTCGCGCAGGGTAGGTGTGACATCTTTCTCTACTACACCCTCGCTCTGTGCTGCTCGCAGTATGCCATACAGTGTGCGTGAGATGCTGCCTTCGGTCTTTGCTAACTCTCGGCGTATCTGCAGCAACTCGGGTGTAGCATTGTCGCGTATCTTACCAAACTTGTCGAGTATTTGGTCGATGCGTTGTATCAGTTGTGGGAAAGACATGACGTCAGCCGACAGGCGATGCAGTGCAGGGTAGGGATATTTCTTCTCTCTGCGCCAACCGTCTTCTTGTTCGGCCTCGTCGTCATCGCTGTGGTTGAGTATCTTTACGATACCGTCGATGGTGCTCAGCGAGCGGCGAAGGTCGAAGAGTTCGTCTTCCTCCAAGTGGGTGTTCTCCACTCTGATGCGTACTATCGACTCTCTCACATCGTAGAAGTATTGCAGGGGGAAGTCTTCCACCTCCTCCATGAGTCTGCGAAACTCTCGGGTTTGCAACAGCCATTCGTTCACCTCGTCGGCATCAGAGCTGAAGTGCATCTTTTCTACCTGTTCCTTGCCCAGGGTGGAGAGGCATCGCTCACGCAACAGGTTACGAATCTCGTTGAATCCTATCTTTTGTTCAAAATTATCTGGATATGTCATGTTGTTCTTATTTTCAGGCGGCAAAGTTACGAATTTTTTGAATGTTACCCAAATTTCAACTGCAAAAAACAAGGGAGCGAACCCTGTTAGGTTGCTCCCTCGTTGTTCTTGTTTCTATTATTGGTAGTTCTTAATCCCAGGAATCCCAGGAATCAAAGTCGTTAAAGTGCTCCTTGGCTGTGTCAGTGCCAGGCTTTCCCATTCCTGGGTATTCTGGATTAGGATTACCAGTACCATCGCCACCATTGGTACCAGATATGTCAGTCAACAAACTTTCCGTCTGTAGTGGAACTAAAAATATCTGTGGCTGTATATATTCTTTTTTATTCATTGCTTCAAATGTTTTTATTTGATATACTTCTTACCATTAATAATATAGATACCACTTGGCAGTGACTGGAAGCTACTTGCATCCTCACTTACCAGCTGACCATTGATATTATATACTCTGCTATTAGCAGGCATCAATTCACCATCAGTAGTGATAATCAAGTCTTCAATGCCTGTTGTCTCGCCATCGTTACCATCAGTAATGCTACTGGTACTGATGCTCAACATCACAGGTTTAGCTCCTGCAGTATTAGCTTTCAGGAAGCCGCGGAAGCCCTTGACTGTTCCAGAATCTGCAGAATAAGCCTTGAACTTACCATCAGAAGCACCGATGAAGTAATCATTCTTAGCAATATTCATGGTGTTGTAACTTGATGTCCAAACATAATCATTACTCTCACACCAGGCGTCCGGTGTAGTATTTTCGATGGTTACGTATGGATAGTCTGTTACATCTGCAGTATTGATGCTCTCAACATTCTTAGTTGGCTTGATGAGGAATGGCTTACCAGCAACAATCGTATTGTAAGCGTGACGTACGAAGTATGCCTTGCTGCCCTCAATATGGTCGAAGTAGAGAATCTGAGTACCTTCCTTCGCTGTTGCACTATAAGCAGGACCGAAGATTGCGTCAACCTGCTGTCTGTTGAGACTGAAAGGAAGAACGCAAGTTGTCCAACGATTAGCTACCATTTTACGTGCAATCTTTACCTGTGCCACATGACCCTCTGCAGTTTTCTCAACAACATTGTTTGCATTCGCATCGTCAGCATTGTAATTTACCGGATCAACATTTGGCTTAGTTTCACCCTCATCGAATGAGAAGCCATAGAAACCAATCTTCGAACCGAAGTTGTAGAGATAGTAAGTCTTACCTGCCTTTACATTAAAGGTATAGGTGACAGGGGAATCTGCGAGAACTGACCAGCCCATAGAACCATTTCCCTTACCTGCAGCTGCATTTGGAACAAGAGTTGTACTGAGGTTACTTTCGTAAACATTGTTCTTAAATGCGTCTGCTGTCATGTCAAATGTTGTAGGTATGCCCTTGAAGTGACTTCTCACATCCTCTATAGTCAACTCTTTGCTGTCTAAATCCCAAGTGTATGTTTTTACGGGCTGAATGTCACCAGTTGGCTTACCATTGGTACTCTCAATGTGGGCATTAGAACTTACAAAGTTGCCTGCCTCATCCATAACGAATACACGGCGCTGAGGACGATAAACATACTTGTTGTCTGAACGATCAAACACACCATTCTGGAAAATGTGTACAGTCACTGTACCATTGGTAGAAGGAGCAAACTCAAGGAATGAACCAGAACATGGAACATTGAACATCTTGTCCTTGATGGTTCCTTTATATTTTTGGAAGTCAGCACTGTAAATATTCGTTGTCTCAGGAAGAGCGTTGGAGCCATTCTCCTGACGTGCATTCTTACTATTGTTTCCTGATACATAGTAGTCGAAACCTGTCAACTTCCACTTGGCTTTAGATGATGTTTTATCCCACTGATAGCTGTTGGATAGCTTTTCAGGATCTTTCTTTGTCTGATCGAGAATATTTGTGTTTGGTTTTCCGTCGTTAGGGAAGATCCATCCACCGAGCGTTACGGCCAATGTCCTATCCTGATTCCACATCTTGGCTTGGTTGCCATAAGTCTCGCAATTTGACTTGACGCGATACAAGGCACGATCGTCAACTTCTACAGAAATTAAAGCTGTGGTGCTTTCTAAGTTTTCACCAGTGACAACAACACGGATGTTAGCTGTACCTTCGCTGACTGCTTCTATCTTTCCTGTTGTTGCATCTACCTTTACAACACCGGGAGAAGTAGAGAACCATGTTACGTTATATTCAGTGTCGGCAAGAGTAGCATTTCCATTTGTAACCGTCAAGTCTGGTGCTACTTGTGTAGTGCCAGCAGACATTTTAATGCTTGTTGGATCAGGTGTAACGGTGATAACTTGATTCTTGCTGTCCACATTCAAAGTGAATGTAATAGGCTCAGGATTGTCATAGACATCACTATAGTCATTTGTTCCATTAGGATCTGGTGCTGCACTTACTGTAACAGTATATGTACCTGCTGTGCTTGGTGTGAAGTTAAGTTTACTGCCTGTTACACTTGAGGTGTTGCCTGTAGGCGTAATGGTGTAAGTGTATTTGAAATAACTGCTTACATCTTCACCATTGTAAATCAGAGGAACAATAATCTCTCTGCTTGTGGCATCTTGATGCAGATTGATGGTGATGCCTTTGAATGAATCTGAGAAAACAGGCTTGATCTTACCTTCTGATACCGAGTAAGAGAACTGAAGAGTACCTACAGTATAATTGCTTCCAAGTGATTCTGTTGGAGTCGCAGTAACGGTAATGAGAGATGTTCCCTTAATAAATGCTGTTTTATCAGCATTTTTCGTAACTGACAATTTTCCAGTCGTCTCATCAACAGTCACATTATCTCCACTAACAGCAAAAGACAAGGTGTAGTCTTGACCCAACTTCAGCAACTTGTCATTATCTCCATAAACCTTGATGACAGGCTGCTCTTCTTCCGCATCTGTGGTGTTGATAGTAACATCCATTGCGGAAACAACGAGTGGAGAAGGAGCCTTTACGCTCAACTGATAAGTGGCTGTGGTTCCTTCATAAGTGTCAGCATCTGTCGGAGTAACAGTTGCTGTGATGGTTGCGATACCTAAGCTCTTAATAGTAATGGTATTACCATTCAAAGATGCTACATCCTCTGCATTCGACTTGTAAACTACTTTATATTGACCTGCAGAAAGCGTCGTGTTTCCTGCCTTAACAGTCAGAGCTGGCAAAGTCATGGTTGTTGTTGTGTTGACTACAACATCTGCATTGCGCTTGAAAGAAGCTGTCAGTCGAGTCTTATTAGAAGATGAAGCTGGGCGATTTACCTGAAGACTTATCAAGCAAGTAGTACCACCGCCGTAGCGACCCAAATAGAGTGCATCGCAATCTTTTTCAATGGTATAAGTAAATTCAGAACCACCATCAGCAGATGTAGCCAAGATGTTTGACTTAAAGATGCTGCTACCATTTACATCAGAATAAATAATCACACCAGAAAGATTCTTGCTATTGCAATAGCCTTTCAGCGTAATCACATCACCTGCTTTGAAGCCACCAGTCTCAGGCTTAATAGTGATATACTTTCCTTCCTTTGCACTGAAGTTGCTGCTAAACGTTATAATACCATTAGTTGATGTGCAGTTTGTTCCATCAGTAGTTGTACCAATAGAGCCTGTGAAGTCGTAGATAACCCCGCTTTCGGTTGGGGTAACTGGAGTTTTAGCCTTGAAGTTGGCAGTAAGTGCAATCGCAGCAGTTACAGTTGTTGTGTAAGTTGCATTTGTGCTAACAGAATTGTTGCTTGCATTTGTCCAGTTTACGAACTCATATCCGCCGTTTGGTGTGGCGGTGAATGTAAGAGAGGTATTCTCTTCTACTTCTGAACCTGAGTTTACAGTTGTACCTGAAGCATTTGCAATGGTTACAGAGCCACCTTCTCCTGCTGTTGCAGAAACTGCGTATTTCTTAACAGGACGAGTAATGGTAATAGAACTGATAGTCTTACTATTGTCTCCAGATTTTAAATAAAGAACAGTTGTTCCAGCAAGATTGTCATCTACTGTATAAGGACTATTGGCAATATTGTTTGTAGTATTACCATTAATGTCTTTTGTGGCGTATATTCTATTTCCAGAAGTTGCTATCGTAATAACATCTCCCTTTGCGAGTGCTTTATCTAAGGTGATTTTTACATATTGCGTACCTTTGTCTATATATGTTATACTTCCGTTTACAATCATGTTTTGAGCAGAACTTTTGCCGTTATATACAGATGCAGAACCTCCTGTAATAGTTGCATATTTCGCCAAAGATAGTTCGCTTTGTTTTGCTACACTTGCATTTGCTCCTGTATTTACAGAAAGAGAGAAAATAGTTGTTGTCTCACCATTCTCACTACCTCCATTATTATCTGTGCTACCATTATCCGTATTTGAGTTACTTTTGGCAGTTACTTTTGTTGTGCTTGTCGTAATAGGGTTACCATTAGCAGTAGCTTCGCAGTAATAACTTCCACTTTCTGTTGGAGTATAAGTAGCAGATGTGGCATTTGTAATTTTTGCCTTATTCTTATACCACTGATAAGAAACGGTACCATCACCATAAGCAGTAGCATCAAGGGTACCTGCATTAGTAGCAGTGAAGTCATAGCTTGGAGCCAAGTCCTTGGCAAATAGAATCTGCTTGCTGTCTTGGTTCTGGTAAGCACGCTCGTACTCAGTTGCAGCCATAATGAAGCCACCGAGAACCTTGCCCTCGGTATAATAGTATGTACTTTTTGGATCAGAAGATGTTACAACACTTGCATCTTTACCTTTTAGGTAATAATTATCATTTCCTGCACGACCATCTTTTCCTCCAAGACCAGCAGAAGTACAGCTATGAACCAACTGAATCGTACTGTTGTCAGTATTGTCATAAACCATAAATTGATTTACCAATCCTTCGTATGCTTTCTTTGCGATAGGCTCGTAAGTTGCTTTGTCGAGAAGTCCGAGACGGATAGCTTTGAGATAACCGGCAGTAAAGATAGAAGAACAAGATGCCTCAAGGTAATTACCAGTAAGTGAAGCAGGAACCTTATCCATCACTTGATACCAGCAACCAGTATCCGTATCCTGATATTTTGCAATTCCTTCAGCAAGTTTTGTCAAATATTCTTTGAAAGTATTATAATATGCATTGTCTGTTGGCATTACTTCGAGAATATCGACCAATGCGAGGAAATACCAAGCGTTAGCACGCCCCCAGAAGGATGCAGAGTGATAGATTCCTTTTTCCTTGCTGATGCCAGCCCATGAAGTAGAAGCATTATCACCAGGATTTGCAGTAAAACCATGATAAAGCAAACCTGTAGTTTTGTCGTAGAGCTGCGCCCATGTGATAGAAAATTGCTTTGCAATAATAGTCCAGTCATTGTCGGAAATATTATTTGTCTTGCCTGTATGCTTGATAATCTGAGCAAGCAAAGCTGGACCCATATACTGACCATCACACCACATCTGGTCTGTATACTCTGTAGATTTGTGGAACCATCCGCCAAACATCGACTTCTGAACATCGTTAGCATTAGTGTTGTCCAATGCGCTCTTTTCTTTACCTATAACATAAGTTGAATTATAGGTTTTCATGTGTTCGATGACAGCATTTATCGCAGTATTAGCAACAGTTGTAGCCTTTTGAGATTTTAATTTTCCTGCAAGAATAGGAAAATACATCTTGGCTGCATTCATGTTGTCAAGAGTCATACTCGAATTAGCATAAGCTGTGCCAGTAGCATAACCTTGTGCAGCATAGAACCAAGGTTTTGACCAATCAAAATCTTGATAGAAATCAGCTGCTTCAAGAGAAGCTTTACCTACAAGACCTGCTACATAATCAAAAGTTCTATCAACTTCAGTCTTTCCATCAAGTTTGTACCAAATAACTTCTTTTGTTGGAGTTCCGTTATTATCGTAATAATCGAAACCGAACTTCTTTTGATTTCCATAAAAATCGTGAAGTCGTGAATTAATCGCCCACTGCGAATAGCGGACACCGGGATTGAATTTTACCCCCCCCATCGTTATCTGCCGCTTTCACTCCAATGACGCTGAGGCATGGGAGTAAAAGGAGAAGAAACAGGCGAGCGAAACCGCCTCGACTCATGTCGAGGAAGCGGAATGTCAGTGTTTTGTGTTTCATTTCACTTTTAGTTTTATTGTTTTTGTGCTTATTTAGCTGTTTTAAATATCTCATACTTTACGGTAAGTTTATGCACCGCTGATTGTTTTCTTTAGTTATTTTTGATGGTAGTCTGTTTTAAACATCCATATAGAGCGGTCGCAGTCGAGAACTTATACGATATTTTTTTGTGCAATCGATTGCACTTTCTTTTCGGCTGCAAAGATACGAAAAATATGTTAAAAAGGAATGAATCCATTTTGTCTAAAATTAGATTTTCTACGTAATCGTTTGCGTGTGGCTTACTTTTGGTTCTTGCGATATGCTTTTTTTCTTATTGTCATGCTTTCAGGTATTTATACGCCTATTTATTGGTTATTGAAGTTTCGCAAGTATAGAAGTTACTCAAGTTTCGCAAGTGGTTTAAGTACGGGCTGAAGGGACGAAACCTCAGTTTAATAGTTAGCATGTCCCGGTAAGTCACAGAGATGTCTCAATGACTTACCGGGAAATCTCTGTAAGTCATTGGCAGGCCCGAATAACTTATCGGGCTTGAGACCATTTTGTGAAGTTGTGAACGTCTATTATAATATATATATATTCTTTTATATGTTTTTAAGGCATTACCCATACTGCTGTTTTCTTTCTTTATTTATTTTCTTTCGCGTATGCGTGTGAAAGCAAGAAACGAGGGTTCACCCTTCACATCAGCATCGGAAGTCCGATAAACAGAGGGGATTCAGGGCGTGAACCCACCCTTCACAGGTATTCACAAAAACGTCACAAATGGCGTAAAACGGTGAACCCTTGGTGCACCAAAAGTCCGAAATGTGAACGCTTTTTTATAGTTTTTTGCCTACAGAATGAACACTTTGAACGGTAGTTTGCAACCGCTATTCTGTTATAAAATCGGCCCATCTTGAACCAATTATTGGTAAAAAAATATCATTAGTGTCCAATAAAAATTGGATATTAATATTAATAAATCATAAATAACAATAGTGGCAGGGGGGGAATTTTTATCAAAAATATTTTTTTCATATCTTTGCAGTTCTTTTCATATCAGGACGACAACATAGCTGTTCAGGATGACAACATAGCTGTCACAATTGACACATTTGAATGAATAAGTATTTTTAGAAAAAATCAACAATAGCGATTAATAAATTGTGAAGAGTAAAAGTTATCTGCTTTCTTTTGCCAAGGCAAAAGGAAACATTGCGGCTGTTGCTTTTGCCGCAATACTGATGGCTGCAAATGCTACTGTAGCCTCGGACAAAATAAAGCGACGGAAAGCAACGGAACAGAAAAAACGGTTATAGGAGGGGTTGACGACCTTTATGGCGTTGATCCTTCGTCAGAACATTGTACAGACACAAAGGTTGGAACAAATCAAACCGATGGAAATAAGATTGTATGTCTGTATAATGTCGGTGCCAAAAAGTTTCTGAGCATTGGTGGTTTGTGGGGCACACAAGCCGCACTGGATGTTTCACCACATTCCATATATATGTATTGGAATGGCAGTTCAGAAACGTATTTTCTAGCAAGCAAAGTGGCAGGTTCTTCTGCTGGCTCATATATGGGTATCGCCTGGGAAAAATTTACTCGAAAAAATGGGGTATTTATGGACAGAGGAAGTTCTGACTGGCAGAATTGCGTCATCACTTTTGAAAAAGGCAAAGACTATACAGCAACGAATAAGGTATATCTCGTCAATATCAGTAAAAAGGGTTATCTCACGGCATATCCTGATGACGAGAATAAAATCTGCAATTATACAAGCAAAGCCGACGAGAGCACCAAGGAATACTACAATCAAGAATGGAAGATTATAACAAAGAATGAGTATTACCAACTCTTCAAAACAACCCCTGCAAATATGAAATCGGTTGTCGATGCCTCTTTCCTTATTACTTGTCCTGATTTCAGAATAAATGATAACGATGCTGCAAAATGGAAAATCGGAGGTGAAAATTTACCTAATGACGTAAAGAGCCACGTATACTTTGGAGACAAAATAATGTACAAAACGTATAACGTAATTGGCAACACAAAAGATGAGGGTTTTACAGGTAGGACTGAACCCCATCAACAAAAATACGGCCAGTATTTCTACTGCTACACCAAAGGCTTGCGCGGCTTCACATTCTATCAGGACGTGAAGGTACACAAGGCAGGATGGTACCTGCTGCGATGCAACGGATTCAGCACAGCGAACAGTTCGGAGAACATCAAGCAGAACGAAGGACCGCTTGCAAACCTGTTCATTACGGTGCTCGGTGCCGACGGCAAACCGATTAACGAGAAATACTCAACAGCAACCCTCAACGGTATCAGTCAGGCTGATGCCGAGGCGCTTGGCAATACATACGATAAAGCCGGTATCGGAAAGGCCTTCTTCGAGGGAAAGTATGAGAACCAGGTGCAGATATGTCTCGACAAAGCCCTGGATGGGAACGAAATATCAGACAAGAATCCTGTTACGCTCCGCATAGGCTTCTACGTAGACCCTACAGACAAGTCGGAGGTTGACGCCAACGAGCTGACCGCCGTAGACAACTTCAAACTGTATTATGCCGGACCGCGACGCAACCCGGAGCTGATTCTCGACGAGGAGTCTACCGACCTGCGCTATCTGACTATGGCGACAGACGAATACAAGAACAGCGTGCTTCATCTGAACCGTAAGCTGAACGACAATATGTGGAACTCGCTCATTCTGCCCGTAGACCTGACATGGGGACAGATGAAGCGCACGTTCGGAGATGCCGTGAAGGTGGCAAAGCTTAAGGCACTGACGGAAAAAAGCGTGCAGTTCGTGACCGTGGAGCCAGACAGCGACGAGCAAGTAATGGTAAAAGCATTCGAGCCATATATCGTGTACCCACCATATACACAGGTGAAGTCGGCACCCTACACCGTAGAACACTTCTACACATCAGCAGGCGAGGACAACAGCGAATGGCTGGGTAAAGACTACAAGCCGTCTAAGGACGAAAACAACCGACTGACGAAGATCTTGAAAGCCGACCACTACGACATCACGATGGTGTCGCTCGACAGGAAGAAGCTTAATGATTATGTAAACACCACCACATGGGAGTCAACAACAACCATCTCTGCCTCCGGCGGTGACCATGGCACGATGGTCTGCAAAGGCACCATGGCAAAGACATACGACAATGGCAAGATAATCTCGGGCAGAGACGACCTCAACGGCGACTACTTCATGTATAAGGGAAAGCTGATACAGGTGCCAAGCGGCAATAAAGAAAACGGCGGTGAGCGGTATTCATACGGACTGAAGGCGTTCCGCTGCTGGTTTGAGCTGCCGGGCAATACTTCTTCCGAAGGAAAACCGAGCCAAGTATCGCTACTCATCGACGGAGTGGAAGACAGCACCACAGGCATCGACGACATACACGGCAGCACGGACCGCACATCATATAAGCGCGGCATAGAGGGCGTGTTCAACATGAACGGACAGATGGTGCGCCGCAGTTGCAGCCTGGAGGGACTGCCTAAGGGAATGTATGTAGTGAACGGAAAGAAGATAATTATCAGATAAACCCCAAAATAATAGTTACGCAAAATGAAGAAGAACTATATAACTCCAGAAATTAATGAGATACAGCTCGAGGCCCTCTGCGACGGAGGCATCGTAACGGCGAGCGTATTAAAAGGAAGTACCACGGGAGAATGTATCGGCAACTTTGGGGTAGTCAACGAGAAGGATACCAAGGACAAAGACTTGTGGGGAGAAACGAACAGCGATAAGTGGGGCGATGACTGACACCATCGTCTGCTATAGAAACAGATAATGAAAAGCGTCAAAGGGCTGGATTCCAGATTTGGAGTCCAGCCCTTTGGCTTTTTCACACTTCATTCCAATCCACCAATCCTTTTCCCTTATCATCCAGCTCTATTGCAAGAGCAAAGCCTGAATCTCTTTTTGAAGGGCACGCCAGGATTATAATAAAAAAGTTAGTATAAAACCATTAGAATAAAGATAAATTCCTCGTGTTTAACACTAACTTTGCAAGTAAGCTACAAGGCTTCCTTGGGGATGACTCTATCTATTTGGGAAATAAGAAGTCTTTCAACTTTTTAATTCCCTGCTCATGTTTTTGAATGTTATGCTCCTTCAGATTTCTGATATTGAGCAATTTCCATTGTACAGAAGGATATTTGGACAAATCACCGGCACTACACAGACTCCAATCAGGGCAGCCTTCCTCAAAAGAAAGCAAGAAATCCTTGTCTGCCTTGGTCATGCCTTCTTGAACCAATTTGACCAATTGCAATCTTGACTGCTTATAGTCCTCGTAACTAAAGGCTATGTCTGACATACCCTCAAACTGTTTCTCCAAAGCATCCGTTTGGTCTATCTCATTGGGTTGCAATGACTCGATGATAGGTTTGTCACTTCCTAAGAGGCACAGCATAAAGCCATCTTTAACATCCTCAAAAGAGCTAATGTCCATATACTTACAGTCAAACAGGTCACGAGGATGCTGTCTACTCAAAGCTGCAGTGATTTTTCCGCCATATAATTGGGTGAAAGAGACTGTTCGAGCCTTACAGCCCATATTGAACTCATCCTTGGCTTTGGCACACAATGACATATCCACTGTATCACCAATGATGCCTCGTTTCGTACCATTCACTTCTATCTTGACGGTTGCATCTCCTAACGTGCAAAGTAGTTTCCATACATTCGGCTTGGGAACAACCACAATGCCTGGTATCGTTCTTTCCACGTTCCTCTTGACTTCAAGCAGTCTTTCATTGATAATACATAAACTTGTAGTCCTATCTTGAATGGGAATATAGGTAAGGTCTATATCCACTGAATACCGTGGCAAATTCTTGTGGAACAGATTAATGGCAGTTCCACCATGCACGGCAAATTCCTTGATACGATATACAGACGGCATAATTCTTATCAATAATGCGACCTGTTTCTTGTACTTATCCCTCATATTCTTCTAAATCTTTTGGAATAGTCATGTTATATTTACGGTTAAATGTCCCATTGGCAGCAGCTTGGATTTTCCCAGTCCCGACATCTATCTTTTCGGGATGCAGTTCTTCGAACCAAAAATGACCTGCCTTTTCAGCCATATACAGAAACATCCTCTTTACTCTGTTGTTGTCCAAAGTTTCCAACAAGTGCTGTACAACATCAGAACGTAGGGTGGTCAGTTGCTCCATAACATAGTACAGATCCATGTAGCTGTATGACTTTGGAGCCAAGATTAGACACTCCAAGAACGCTTGTTCTGGAGAAGAAACATATAACGTGCCACTGTCCGTAACTCTTTCTATTGTCTCTGTATACGAGAAGGCATTTGTGTGAAACACCCGGAAGGTAGCGTCATAGACATCACTTTGCATCCATAATGGTGTCTTGAACGTTGGTGCTGCCACCATCAGAACAGGCTTTCCCATTGGTACATAATGGTTGAACCCCGTATATTCCAAAGCAGACATTGCAGCCACTCTGAGGGTGCCACCCATCTGTTTGTTATATGACGCTATGGCATCATAAGCATTCAAACGGGCACCAGTGCGACACATCACACCTTTGCATATAGCTGTCAGCCATCCAGAGTCCCTGTATTTCTTTTGCAGTTGGACAGAATATCCTTTCTTCTTTAGCCAGTCAGCAAACAACAGTCCTGTCGGTGCGGTATTGGCAAGCAATTGGTTTATTTTTGTTCCGTATAATATATCCATAGTTTATTGCAAAGCTAAATATCTAACTGCAAAGATAGATGTTTTTATCCTTCCTTGCAAGAAATGAGCTAGAAAAATCGCCTTGAAATAAACCAAAAGTGTATTTTGACGCATAATTACCAACCGAAGAACTTTCCTCCATCATCATAAGTTTTCTCCCAATCGGATTTGCCCCACAACGTTCGTTTATGGCTCAAAAATTCGTGTGTGCTATCCGTGTACAACATAATAAAAGATAAAGGCTTCCCTAACTGGTTGTAATCAATATTCCACAATGTTTATCGGGTAAGCCTATATTTGGGCTCATTTAAGAAAATAGACCATTAAATAAAAAGTCCTGTAAATCTTTCGACTTACAGGACTTTGCGGAGAGAGAGGGATTCGAACCCCCGGTACCTCTCGGTACGACGGTTTTCAA
>ERZ1034901.1697-NODE-1697-length-14989-cov-8.044663_pt1 | contig 14989 bp, 10 predicted proteins | sample MGYA00520628_ERZ1034901 | MGnify/ENA primary metagenome ERZ1034901 (study PRJEB33766, sample SAMN09781783) | gut metagenome | biome: gut microbiome | host: Homo sapiens | place: Madagascar | study: EMG produced TPA metagenomics assembly of the PRJNA485056 data... | reverse complement strand
CCCCCCCACCGATAAATCATAAATCATCCCATATATTGCAAATTTGTAGACAATGACGTACAATAGCGTTATGTGATAAAGTCAGGAGGATTATAAGATGTCTATACAAGGGAAAAATGGAACTTCAAGGCGCGAAGTTTTTTCCAGAGAGCTTATCGTAGCTTTTTATTTTATATTTTTGGTAATGACGGCACTCTGTCATAAGTTTGGAGAGGTGCATATTGTTCATGCGTTTACTCGAATAGTTCAGATTGTGTATGTGCCAGGAATCTTTTTTGCAGTAGGATATTATATACAGATTCAGAGTGAGAAGTATGGGGACTTTAAGGGATGTATGTTAAGGCATGCGGCCTATAGTCTTGGATTGTATGCACTTTTGGGAATTCCTTATGAAGTATTCGCAAAACATGTGGATCCGTTTACGACAATAAGGAATTTCATATCGTTTATAAAGGTTTTTGAAATTTCAGCTATCTTTTTGTCTGTCAGCATCGTATTTCTTTTGTGTGCCTATTTGTGGGATTATATAGAAGGATGGATGGAGAAGCCGGTATTGCTTCTATTGATATGTATTATTGGTTTTCTGCCTGTTTTTCTTCCAGAAGGGATTATCGGATATGGTCTGGCAGGAACATTGATTGGCGGAGACCGCACACATGCAGTTGCGATTAGTACGGAATTATTTGTATTTTTCTGGGGTGTATTTTGTGCAAGGAAAAAGCAGAATACATTTTTAGAAAAAAAGAATTTTATTATGGCGGCGCTTTCTTTTGTTATTGCAGGAGTGTTTGCAGTACTTCATATAAAGGCGGCATGTTTTGTATTTCTTGGAATGTTCCTTGCATTTATAGCGATTAATATATGTGTGCCATTTGCCGGTATTTATGCGGCATTAGAAGAAGCGGTAGTGAATATTTTAGAAAGAGTGTGGGGCATTATAACAACACCGGCTTCCAGAGAGGGAGAGGAAAACTGGCGTTCCTTACTTAGATATTTTATTGGATATACTGTGCTTTTTGTGGTGATGGCAGTGCTTATTTTCCTGCCATACATTTTACAGAATAAAACGTTAATCTGGGAGGCAGATGGTCTTGGGCAGTATGTTCCGAAGGTATATCGTTTTATTCAGTATATTCCTGAGATATTTAAAGATATTTTCAGTGGAAACTTTGATTTTAAACAGTACGATTTTACAACAGGACTTGGTGCGACAGTGGCAATCAGTTATGACCCGGTTTATTGGTTATACCTGCTATTCTCACCGGCGAAGATAGAGAATGCATATAGTTTCCTGATTATTGTAAGGTATTTTCTTGCAGGACTTAGTATGTCCGGTCTCGTACTTTATTTTAAAAAGTCACATTTTGCAGCTTATACAGCAAGCATCGTGTATGCCTTTTCCGGCTATGCGATTTATGCGGGAACGAAGCATGGGCAATTCCTTACACCAATGATTCTTCTCCCGATTCTTGTTGTTGCGATGGAGAGACTGATTCGTAATAGAAAATGGTATATGCTCACAGTTTTAGTAGCGGTTTCTCTGCTGTGTTCTTATTATTTCCTGTATATGAACACAATTGCACTGGGAATCTATTTTGTGCTTCGAATCGTTTGTACAGAGGAATATCGGAATTGGAAGACATTTTTTGAGCGAGGATTTATTATAGTGGGAAGTTATATTCTGGGGGCATCCCTGGGAGTAATCTCATTATTTACATCCTTTGGAAGTTACATGGGTTCAAGCCGAAGTGGTGGTGGAAAGATTACTGCATTTTTAAGTACAACACCATTATTTTACCGTACAGAATGGCTGGTGGACTTTTTCACGTCCTATATATCGGATAACTTTGCGTCTGGTTTATGGCTTAAGCTTGGATTTGCTCCGCTTGCAATGCTGGCAATCGTATTACTTTTTACAAGAAAGAACCGAAAGGAACTTCGCTGGCTGTTTGTGATTTTCACGGCATTTTCCCTGTTCCCTGTTTTCGGATATATTTTCAGCGGATTTAGTAATGTAAATAACCGCTGGGGTTATATTTATGTGGTGATCGTTTCTTTTATTCTGGCAGAAAGTCTTGATAAGATGCGAGATCTGAGCGGAAAAGAACTAGGAATCATGACAGCAATCACTGGACTTTACGGGCTAGTAAATGCTTTCTCTGACAAGTTGTTTATTCCAAGTATTTATGGTGCGTTTGGACTTTTGGCAGCAACGCTGATTATGCTGTTCTTATTAAATAGTGATAAGATTACATTTTCTAAGAAACAGTTTAGAGGAATTGTTCTTGGAATGACGGCCCTGGTTATTTTCCTTAATGCAAAGTGGTTTATTACTTCTGGGGATGATAGTTATACGCATCTGGATACCTACGTTTCTGCAGGAGATTCTAAAAAGAAGATTTCTGGGACAGCGTTAAAGCATCTTGATGAAGTACCGGGAGCGGATACGGATGAATTTTACCGAAGTACCAATCTTGTTACAACGGGTAACCTTCGTTCTTCCAGTTTGTTATATGGATATAATGATGTTTCTACATTTAGCAGTACGTTAAATGGCGGTATTGTAAATTATAATAATGCGATGGGTAATTGCCGCTGGAATATTGTAAGTATCTATGATTACAACTTCCGGACTTACCTGAATACGCTTGCAAGCGTGAAGTATATGGGTGTTGCGAAGAAGAATACGGCAACGATTCCATATGGCTATAAAAAGGTGCAGGAGACAAAGGATAAATATTATTCTATTTATGAGAATCAATATTCCTTGCCACTTGGGTATACTTACGATAAAATAGTAAATGCAGATAGAATTGATCAGTATTCTGCAGCCGAAAAGCAGGAGACTACAATGCTTGCAGCTATTGTGGAAGATAAGGATATGGATAAGAACAGTAATCTTACTGTGGCTACGAAGCTTCCGCTTACTGCACAAAAGTTAAAGATTAAAAATATAAAGCTTAACGGTGTGTCTATGACAAAAGATACGATAGAGATAGAGAAGCCGGGTGCGACGATGAAGTTCTCCTTTGAGGCGCCGGCCAATGCAGAAACTTATCTGTCTCTGGTTGGAGATATTTATGCAGAAAAAGATGCGAAAGAGCATTTTATAACAGCAAGAATTAAGGCTCCGGGCGTAAAATATGGTCATAAGTTCCGTATTGATGCATATACTACCGGGCAAAAGGAATATCTTTTTAATCTGGGATACAGAGAGGGTGCTGTAAAGACATGTACCTTGAAGTTTGTCGGTACAGGCACTTTGAAGTATAAGGATCTTGCGATTTATTCTCAGACGATGTCTAATTATGCAGACAGAGTGAATGCACTTAAAGAGAATTCCCTGCAGAATGCAAAAGCAGAGAAGAATACGGTAACTGGTAATATCACTGTTGACAAAGACAAGATGCTGGTGGTCACTCTCCCATATCAGAAAGGCTGGACAGCATATGTTGACGGCAAAAAGACAGATATTCAGAGGGTAAATTATCAGTATATCGGTATTAATCTTAAAAAAGGAACACATGATATTAAGCTACATTATCAGCTTCCGGGAATTAAACTTGCATTTATGATTACCGGATGTGGTATCATAGCATTTGTGGCAATTATTATATTTAATATTGTCAGAAAAAGACGAAAGAATTAGAGGATTTTTTAATACACTCTAAGAAAAATTATTTTGTAAAGGAAGAACAGAATGCAATCAAAGAAATGCCTGGACAGATATGGCGGTAGAAGGCCGCTTTGCCAGAAGTCATGAAGCAGGCAAGATATAATGCATTCTTATTAAAAGGGTGTAGTGAACATAAATAAACATATATAAAGTTTAAGGAGAGATTATCATGGCAGAACAACATTTAACAAAGAGCGAGTTGGCGATTATGGAGGTAATGTGGGAGCAGGAAGAAGCACTTACTGCTTCAGAGATTATCAAAGCATCTGGGGACAAGGAATGGAAGAACAGTTCTATTCATCTTATGGTGAATGCTTTACTTGAAAAAGGATTCCTTGAAGTTGCCGGATTTAAAAAGACAACAAAGAATTATGCGCGTACATTTAAGCCAACTATGACAAAAGAGAAGTATTTTGTGCGCAAAGTTATGGGAAATACTCCAGTAGAAGAGAAGAAAAAGATTTATATGCAGCTGTTAAAAGAAGTGAACGAAATCGAGACACTTGATACAATCAAAGAAGAAATATACGCGCGAAAAAAGGAATTGGAAAATAGATAGTTGACTTTTCCTATCAAGTGGGTATATAATCAACGCATTAAAGTAAATACAGCGGACGCTTAAACCGATGATGTGGAAGTTAGGGCGATTGATGCACTTACAGAGAGACCGGGATGCTGAGAACCGGACAGAACGCAGATTGTCAAGTGGGCCACGGAGGGCAGTGTGAACAGCAGATTCAGGCAGATATCAATTATCTTGCACAGAAGTATTTGAAGAACTACAGAAACTGATAGAATACGGTGATATGGAAGTTTAAAGCTTACTAGCATTGACGTGAGGACATACGTTAGTTGTCAGGGATATGATGTGTATCCTGTGAGTGCATGAAGATTTTCATGAAGCAAGGTGGTACCGCGGGAGAAGTTTTAGAATTTTACCCGTCCTTGACAGATAGAGAATATTTGTCAGGGACGTTTTTTTATAGTTCTCTGACATCAACAAAGCTGTATTGTGGAAAAACTTTGATAATTGTGGATAAGGAGGATGAAAATGAGAAAAGTTGTGATTATTGGTGCCGGACATGTCGGTTCCCACTGTGGATATGCACTGGCACATTCGGGGATAGCCAGTGAGATTGTCCTTGTGGATGTGGATAAAGATAAGGCACACGCACAGGCATTAGACATTGCAGATAGCGTAAGCTTCTGTGAGAGAGAAACGGTAGTAAGAGATGGTGACTATAAAGATTGCGAAGACGCAGCTCTCGTTGTTGTCGCAATCGGTGAGGCAAGAAAGCCGGGACAGACAAGACTTGATATGTTAGGCCGTTCCGTAGAAATGTTAAAAGAACTTCTCGAACAGTTAAAACCATACAAGATTCCAGGAATTGTCGTAACCATTACTAATCCAGCTGACATTGTAGCCGACTATGTAAGAAAAGGACTTGGTTTAGAAAGAAACAGAGTCTTTGGAACAGGAACTTTATTAGACACCGCAAGATTAATTCGGACATTAAGCGAAGAATCCGGTGTGGGAAGACGTTCTATTCAGGCATATTCATTAGGCGAACACGGAGATTCCTCTATGATTCCATTCTCATCAGTAACAATCGGGGGACTTCCATTCGATGCTTATGATATTTCTAAGGAAAAAGTCTTAGAAGCAACCAGACAGATTGGAATGACTATCATCGAAGGCAAAAAATCAACCGAATTTGGTATCGGCAGAGCCTTAACCGAAATGGCAGCCTGCATCCTCCGTGATGAGAAAAAAATCATGCCGGCCTCTGTATTACTTCAAGGCGAATACGGTCAGCATGATGTACATTGCGGAGTCCCATGTCTCATCGGTAAAAATGGAATTGAGAAAATAATCGAACTTCCATTAACAGAGGAAGAACAGGAGATGCTTAACCAATCTTGTGAGGTAATTAAAAAGCATATAAAAATGGCAAGTGAAAATTAGAACTTAGAATTGCTGTCACTCTGATATTTAACACAATTTTTTACATAGTTTTTCACTTAAATCTTTTTCTTATGTGAAATTAAATATCACAGCAGACCAGCTTACACAAGTTTTAATCTGAAACAATTAAACTTTTAAATTTATATAATCTTGGGGAGAAGTTTTTTACAATATAAGCTAATAAAAAACTTCGGACAACAGATATAGAAAGGAAAAGAAAATGAGAAAATTTAAAAAATTTGTAAGTACAGCAATTATAGCGGCAATGGCAGGAACTCTTTGTTTAACAGGATGTGGTTCTAACAGCAGTTCCGAAAGCAGCACAGGAAGTAGTAAGTCAGAAAAACAGGTTACTGTAGCAGTCGTTCAGCCAATGTCCCACACATCCCTTGACCAGATTCGTGATACTATCACTTCTGAACTTGGAAAAGACGACAACATCAAAGTTGTAACAGATAACGCAAACGGTGATACAGCAGCATTAAGCTCTATCATTGAGAATTATAAATCTGAAGGAGTAGACATTGTTGTTCCAATCGCAACTTCCACAGCACAGACAGCAAAGAGCGTTTATGATGGAGAAGATACACCAATCGTATTCGCCGCAGTTTCAGACCCGGAAGCAGCAGGTCTTACAGGAGAAGATTGTGCGAATATCACGGGTGTTTCTAACAACATTCCAGCAGATGAAATCGTTAAGCTGATCGCTAACTTCCAGCCAGATTACAAGAAGATTGGTTTCCTGTATACATCCAGTGAAACAAACTCCGTATCTACAATCACAGCAGCTAAGAAATACTGTGACGATAATAATATCGCTTATGAAGAGTCTTCTATCTCTAATGTTTCTGAGCTTCAGACAGCAGTAGAATCCCTGATTTCTAAAGGAGTAGATGCACTTTATACTGGTAACGACAACACAATCGCTTCAGCAATGGCTACTTACACAGATGCCGCTTACGCAAAGAAAGTTCCTATCTACTGTGGTGCTGACTCTATGGTTGCAGACGGTGGATTTGCTACAGTTGGTGTAAACTATGTACAGCTTGGAAAACAGGTTGCAGACATGGTAGAAAAGATTGCAAACGGCGAAAAAGTTTCTGATATTCCTTACGAGACAATTTCTGATTATGCAAAATATGTAAATATGCAGGCTGTAAAACAGTTTGGTGGTAACTTCGATAAGAAGGCATTTGAAGGATTTGATGTGCTTGTAGAGGAAGATGGAACAAGTCATTTTAATAAATAATGAATCAAGATTAGAATTGAGGACATAAACATGAATGAAATAGCAGGCATGTTAGTTTCCGCTCTCGGCCAGGGGTTTATCTACGCCCCTATGGCCCTGGGCGTTTTTCTGACATTTAGTATTTTAAAAACCCCTGACCTTACGGTAGAGGGAAGTTTTGTATTTGGAATGACCGCCTGTGTCGTAGTGACGATTGCAGGACATCCGATTTTAGGGCTTGTTGCTGGCACGCTTGCAGGAGCGGCAGCAGGACTTTGTACGGGACTTTTGCAGACTAAATTAAAGATTGAACCGATTTTATCTGGTATCCTTACAATGACGGGACTTTACACAGTAAACTATGCTATTCTGGGTGGTCAGTCCAACCGTTATTTACAGTATGAAGCAAAAAATAGCTTGGGTGTAACCGTAAATAAACCGGCAGATACTGTATACAAGATGTTCCAGAGAGCCTTTGGCAAGGATATGTCATCGGGCATGACCGCATTTTTACTTACCATGATAATCGTTATCGTAACCTGTGCAGTTCTTGTTACATTTTTCCGTACAAGAAATGGTATGGCGATTATTGCAACTGGTGATAATGAGGAAATGGTTCGTTCATCTTCAATTAATGCAGATGTATCCAGAATCGGCGGGGTCATGATTTCTAACGCACTCGTTGCATTTTCCGGCGCGCTTCTTTGCCAGTATCAGAAATACGCAGATTTGAACTGTGGAAATGGTATGCTTGTTATGGGACTCGCCTCGGTAATCATCGGTCTTACTTTCTTTGGTAATCATTCCGTTACAATACAGGCAGTTGGTGTTGTTCTCGGTTCCTTATTATACCGAATCATCATTCAGATTGCATACAAGATTGATATGCCAAGCTATGCAGTTAAATTATTGTCTGCAGTTATCGTTGTAATCGCATTAGTTATTCCGTGGTTACAAAAAACATATAAAAAGAAAGGGGGCAGCCGTTAATGAGCAGTCAGTTAAAACTTACAGATATCACAAAAAAGTTTGAGGCAAACACTGTCAATGAAAAAGTTGCCCTCGACCATTTAAATCTCACCGTAGAACCCGGTCAGTTTGTTACTGTACTCGGTTCAAACGGTTCCGGTAAATCTACCATGTTTAACGTCATCCTCGGAAGCCTTTTTCCAGATGAAGGAAAAGTGTACTTAGGAGACAAAGACATTACGAAATTAAAAGACTACAAACGAGCCTTAAACATCGGATGCCTTTACCAGAATCCACTTCGTGGAACCGCTCCGAACCTCACCATTGAGGAAAACCTTGCCCTTGCTTACACAAGAAAGGCTTCCCCGTCTTTCTTTGCCTTAAATAAAAAGGACAGTGCCTACTTTAGAGAAGTCCTTTCCACACTTGGAATGGGACTCGAAGACAGAATGAAAACCAAAATCGGTCTTCTTTCCGGCGGACAGCGACAGGCAGCCTCTCTTTTAATGGCAACCATTGCAGAACCAGAACTCCTATTACTCGATGAACATACCGCAGCCCTTGACCCCGGCGCAGCCGAAAAAGTCATGGCATTAACGAAAAAGATTGTTGAGGAAAATAAAATCACAACCCTTATGATTACACATGATATGGAATATGCATTAGAATACGGCAGCAGGACGATCATGCTGGATTCTGGAAAAATAGTCATGGATCTGACCGGAAAAGAACGAGAAGAAATGACAACAGGGAAATTAGCCGAACTCTTTTATGGAAAAGCACATAAGAAGGGGTGATTTGCCGCAGGCAAGGGAGATAAACAGATAAACAGACGAACTCCAGAAGGTAAATAAAGCATATTTGTGACTTTAGTCGCAGCGTGTTGAATGTTCGCTTTTGCGCTCACATCCAACACTTGCTCCGAGGCCACAAATATGCTTTATTTATCTTCTGGAGTTCTGTTTGTTGGCAGCCCGGTAAAGCTAAAGAATCTATAGTCGGATTGCTTGAAGAGCTATTGAGTAGAACCGCTAAAAAATTTATAGTTGTTGAGCAATCGTAAGTGGTAGATAGTGCATACCTTGACCTGCGGTAAACCAGAATTTTACATAGCATCAGCCCATTCATATAAATCGGAACCAATGATATCGGTTCCATCTTCATAATCACTGACTTCGCCATTTTCATCGATATAGCGGATTAATTTCCCGTTAAAATAATAATATCTGTATTCAGAATTATCATCATTAGATTTCATGAAAATGAAAAATGGTTTACTGTTTTTGTAGGATACTTCAACAGTATAATTATCCTGATATACGGTATCAACCATTTTTGTCAGAGTATTATTTCTGTAATAGAACGTTGCCCCATCACCAGAGTCACTTTCCATTGAATCTAAGTTATTTTCAATATCATAATAATCGGTTTTGATTTGATTTATTTTATCTTCAAAACTTATAGAATCCCATGAGGACTCTTCGTTATTATTTTCATTAGAAGAGTCAGAAGAATCATTCCAGGAATCATCGCTGTAAGTTTCTGAATCATCAGAAAAATCATCCGAATCATCAGTATTATCATAACTTTCAGTATCTTCGTCAGTATATTCTGTAGTGGACTCATAAGGTGCATAGGAACAAGGGCGTTTGTCCCATTGTAAACGATGGTCAAGTTGAAACAGATTCTGAACCAATAATATAATTACTAGAACGCAAGTAATAATAGATAAACTAAGGAGTGCTATTAACCAATTAAAATCAGCCATGTTTTTATTGCTAAATATTATTTTATCCAGTATTGTATAGAACAGGATAGAAATAATAGTCATAGCTAATGCAAAGATTACGCTATCTAATGCAAAAATAAAAACAGAATAAACAGCAGTCATTTGCAATATCAATGTAAAAATAATAGACCACAGCAGGCAAAGCGCATAATTTATCAGATATAAAAGAGGGAACTCCTTAGCAGCATTCTCCTTTTTGGATATGGTGCCAGCAATAGCCGGTGCGACTAAGGATAACAGCAAAAGAATGGATGAGTATGGAGAAATAAATAATTCTTTTACTGTATAAAAACAATCGGATAATATAGAAAAAATAAGGGCGCCGATAATAATAATAACTACAAATTTTATGACATCTAGAATATCCCCTTCAGAAGAAAGACTGGCAGGAGTTATACTGCCGCCCCCAGTGGAAGTATGAGTTGTGGAACTTCCCGTTGTCTGGTTGTCATTGTTATAGTCTGAATTATTATTAGATGAGGCCGAATCATTATTATTTCCAATTTGAAATTGGCCTATCTTTCCATTGTAATATGGAAACATTCCAATATAATCTCCACGATCGTTGTGAACTTCACCGTTTGACCATACACTTCCTAAATAATCACCTTTATAATTTCGTATTTTCCCCTGACTATCTATACTGCCCATATAAGTGCCACTGCTGTCATGGAACTTTCCAAACTTGTCTAAACTACCGAGATAAGTACCGTCAGAAGCGTAAATAGAACCGCTACTGTCAATACTTCCCCACCGAGAACCATCTTTAAAAAAATCAGACATTGAAATCCCTCTTTTCTGTAAAAATATTAGTGTAAATTAATAGCTCTTTCCGCATGATTTGCATTTCTTACCAAAGATACTTAAGCGTCCTTCGCAATATGGACAGATGCCATTTTGAATAAGTTCCCGAGATTTGTTTTCATACCAAGGAGTGCCAATGAATATGCGAGGTGGAAAATGAGAAGGACAGATAACTTTTTTCAATTGTTTGCAACATGAAAAAGGAGAGTCAGATGTTGAAACTTCTACGGCATGAGGAAGGTATACTTCCTTTAAATTTTTACAGCTTCCAAATGCATCCTTTTCAATTATTTCGACACTTTCTGGAATAGAGATATTTAATAATGATTCACAATTTTCAAATGCGCTCATAGGGATTACTTTAAGATTATTAGAAAAAGTTATTTCTTTTAAATTTGTACAGAGATGAAAAACATGGCTTCCTAAGGTGGTTATACTATTAGGAAGGATGATTTTCTGTAGAGATTTGCAATTAGAAAAGGCGCTAGAACCTATAGAGGTTACCTTGGTGGGAATGGAAATGTTTACCAAGCTTTTGCAGCCGGAAAATGCATATTGTCCTATTGATAAAAGGGTAGTTGGTAGTTGTATAGATTCTAAATAGGTCATATTAGAGAATGCAGCGTCTGCAATCTCTACTACGCCTTCTGGAATAATTACTCTTCTGGAATTTCCACGATATATTATTAAGGTTCCAGCTACAATTTCAAAATCATTACTATTTGTTGGACTAATGCGATTTGATTGAGTTGGACTGTTACATAATAATTTTCTAAGATATTCGATGGAATAAGTTGTTCCGCATGTCGTACACATACCTTTGCCGTTAGCCTGTATTTCTATTTGACCTCCACAGATTTCGCAATGCATAATAAATCCTCCTTTTGTAAAAATATAAGTATCTCGTTTTTTCTATTGTACTCTCCTCATTGTAACAATTTTTTTTCAAATATCTAGCGTTTATGTCTAAATGGTCGTTTTTACGACACTTTTGGTTATAAATCTATAAATGTAGATATGATTTTAAAATAAATAGAGAGCGGATATAGGCAATGAGCAGAACTCAGGGAGATAAATAAAGCATATTTGTGGCCTGGGAGCAAGTGTTGGATGCGAGCGTATAAGTGAGCATTTAACACGCCGCGACGAAAGTCACAAATATGCTTTATTTTTTAGCGTTTCTACATTTATAGTTGTTGAGCAATCCGATAAAAAACTTTACACTAGCTATTTATTCTATAAATATAATAAATAGAGATGATTGATGGATGAAAACCTGAGAATATAATATGTACCAACTAATTTGTAGTTATGTTGGGAGGTATTATATAAGGACTAATAATAAAGCGCTTAATCTTTTTTTCATAACTTTTTTCTCCTCTCCATTTTTTGTGAAACCTTAGCAACGTTTATATCAGGGTGAAATCATAAGAGCGACAGCTTTGCCGTTTCGAACTTTAATGTATAAGGCCATATTTAATAGATATTTTTTAAATTCCTTTAGTGAACATCTGTAATGCTCATCTTCATCTATTAGATAATATTTAGTTTTTTTGGTGATTTTAAAGACTCGTTTTTTTGAACGGCAATATTTATATGTATTCGTGTTCCATTTTTTTTGTAAATAAAAACTTCCATATGTTATTACTTTATTCTTTTTAAAAATAATTTTACGTAATTTAGGGGGAGTTTCTGTTTTGTAATATTTTCCCACATAAGAAGAGGAGTAATATACTGTTTTACTGGACTTTGCCGATGTTTGCATTGGTGTGATTAAAGTAAGTAATATCATTGCTAAAATAAATAGTCTTACTGTTTTTTTCATAATGTTACTTTCTCCTTTCTGCATTTGTGATATCTTAGAGTATTTTTTAACACGCTCTAAGATTATTTGATGTTTTTATTTTAGCAAATTTTGAAAAAATATCTATCCAATGTGTCTAAATGGTCGTTTTTACGACACTTTTGGTTATAAATCTATGAATGTAGATATGATTGTGAAATAAATAGAGAGCGAACATTCAACACACCGCGATGAGAGTCACAAATATGCTTTATTTATCTCCCTGAGTTCGTCTATTTTCACAGTCTCAAAAATTAAAATTCCTCTTGCATAAATCAGAAAAATGTTATATAGTAAAAATATGGAATTAAAGAATGATTAATTACAAAAAGGAGGTATTTGTGGACGCATCTATTAAGGGAACAGTAAGGGCGTCAGATAAAGATGCGCAGTATGACGAGAAGGCTAAAAAGCTTTTAGGGCATAAAATCATACTGGCGTACATATTGGTAAATACTATAGAGGAATTTCGGGGGATGAATCCGAAGGAAGTAGTTAATCATATAGAAGGAGAACCGTATATTAGTGTAGTTCCGGTTAAATCTGGAATGACTAATGTGAAAAAGAAAGAGGGAGAAAAGAGGGCTAAATCCGGAAAAGAATCAGAAGAAGATACGAAAACTACAGAACAGGTTATCGGGTTAAATACAGAAAACGGTGAGATTAACGAGGGAATGATACGTTTTGATATTATCTTTTATGTCAGAATGAAAGATGGTCTGACTCAGATGATTATTAACGTAGAGGCACAAAAAGAAGAACCGAGAAAATATAAAATAGTAAACAGAGCTATTTTCTATATATGCAGAATAGTATCTTCACAGAAGGAAAGAGACTTTGTAAATTCAGAATACAATAATATGAAAAGAGTTTATTCTATTTGGATTTGTATGAACATGAAAGAACACAGTTTGAGCCACATTCATTTAAAAGAAGAGCACATTATAGGATTTCATAAATGGAAAGGCGATTTAGATCTTCTCAATATTATAATAATAGGAATTGCAAAAAGCTTACCGAAAAAAGAAGAAAAATACGAATTACATCGTTTGTTATCAGCACTTTTATCTTCAGACTTGGAGGTAGAAGATAAATTGGATATAATGGAGAAAGAATACGATATCCCATTGGAGAATGATATAAGGAAGGATGTGAAGGAAATGTGTAACTTAAGTCAGGGGATTAGGGAAGAAGCATTCGAAGAAGGACAGGAACAAGGAGAAAAACAAAAATTAGTTAAAGTAGTTACTAAGATGTATGAGGCAAAGTTTCCATTAGAACAAATTGCAGCAATAGCAGAAATCAGTGTGGAGAACGTAAAAGAAATCATAGACTAGAGCGTGTTTGAAAAATCATTCCTGCAATCTGCACGCCCCAATTTGCGGTATATTTTGCCTTCATTCAGTTGACGTAGCCCGCTACGCGGCCCTCATTCAGGCGAAATCTCCCACAAATTGTAACTCACATCTTGCAGAAAGCATTTTTCATTCCAGCAGACACTGTCAGAACCATCGAAGCATAATCCTCCCCATTTGTGGCCTGGGAGCAAGTGTTGGATGCGAGCGCATGGAGCGAACATTCAACACGCCGCGACGAAAGTCACAAATGGGGAGGATTGTGCTTCGATGGTTCGTCAGTTTGTCAGTTTGGTACTTCAGAATGATGGTTCGTCAGTTCGCCTTGAATACCAAGCTTTCTACTTCATCTGTTTTGTTAAAACATTTTGTGGTAATATATCAGATGTGAGATGACTCCCACCTCTTCAGGTGGCGAGGAGCAAATTAGTATCAGTGGTGGGAGTCAATCCCCCATCTGATATAGCCTCCGGCAGGATTGCAGAGATGCGCAAAAGAAATATGTCATGCTTTGCATGACGCGCATCTCGCAGCAAGAATGCCGAGGCATTCTTGAAATAATAAAACTGCGTGAATATTATCATACAGACAGGAGTACGAGATGAAAAGCAGAGTCCAGAAAAAAGAAACGCGTTGGGAGAAGCTTGATAATACAGCGAATCTTTTCCCGGTTATCGCGAATGAGACGATGACAAATGTATATAGAATCGCTGTAATTCTTTCGGAGAATATTGAGCCAGAGTGTCTGCAGGAGGCATTAGAGCAGGTTCTGCCCTGGTTTAACACAATGAATGTACGGATGAGAACGGGAATGTTTTGGTATTATTTTGAGACAAATGTAAAGGGAAAGCCAGTTGTGCGTGAGGAGGAAGATTTTCCTTGTCGTTATATAGAGCAGCATCGGAATAAAAGTTATTTATTTCGGGTGACATACTATAAGAACCGAATTAATTTGGAAGTATTTCATGCGCTTGCAGATGGAATGGGAGCGGTGAACTTTTTAAGGGAATTGACATATCAGTATTTGAGGATTTGTTATCCGCAGCTTTCAGGTGAGATGGGTGACCGGCTCTGCGATGATACGTCGCTTGATACAGAGGACAGTTATTTAAAGAATTATAAAAAGGCAGGGAAGAAGACTTATAAGTCTGTTCCAGCAGTGCACATGAAGGGAGAACGTCTTGTTCGAGGTGAACTAGGGATTATTCATGGGTATATGTCAGTGAAGCGGCTTAAAGAGAAGGCAAAAGAACTTGGGATGAGTATTAATGAATATTTATCCGGGATTTTTGTATACAGCATTTATAAAGGATATTTGCATGGAAATGTTTCAAAAAAGCCGATTGTGCTGTGTGTTCC
>ERZ1034901.1688-NODE-1688-length-15040-cov-4.912646_pt1 | contig 15040 bp, 16 predicted proteins | sample MGYA00520628_ERZ1034901 | MGnify/ENA primary metagenome ERZ1034901 (study PRJEB33766, sample SAMN09781783) | gut metagenome | biome: gut microbiome | host: Homo sapiens | place: Madagascar | study: EMG produced TPA metagenomics assembly of the PRJNA485056 data... | reverse complement strand
TTTCTGGTACCATACTAGAAATACCGAATTAACTTTTTGTGTTACAGGAGGAAAAAGGTATATGAAGATTCTCCTCAATCAAATGCAGGTGTTCCGGAAGGGTAAAGCAGAAACTTGCTCCATTCTCGTGGAGGACGGACGTATTGTTTCCCTTTCTAAGGAAGCTCCCACTATTCCCGATGCCTTTAGTATTGAATTAAAGAACGGTACTTTGTTTCCCGGTTTCGTAGATGTGCATGTTCATCTTCGTGAGCCGGGTTTTTCATACAAAGAGACCATTGCCACCGGAACAAAAGCCGGGGCTAGGGGTGGCTACACTGCCATCTGCCCAATGCCAAACCTGAAGCCAGTACCGGATAGCGTAGAGCATTTGCAGCCGGAGCTGGATGCCATTCGCAAAGATAGCGTGATACACACTTACCCTTACGGTGCCATCACGGTCGGAGAAAAAGGAGAAGTGTTGGCAGACTTAGAAGGGATAGCCCCCTATGTCATCGCTTTCTCTGACGATGGAAAGGGCGTACAGAAGCCAGAGATGATGAAAGAAGCCATGTTGCGGGCCAAGGCACTGGGCAAGCTTATCGTAGCTCATTGCGAAGACGAGAGCCTGATCAATGGTGGGTACATCCACGACGGCGCTTACGCCAAGGCCCACGGACACCGGGGAAACCCCTCTGCCAGCGAATGGAAGCAGGTAGAGCGTGATTTGGCGCTGGTAGAAGAAACGGGATGTGCCTACCACGTCTGTCATGTCTCCACCAAGGAGACGGTAGAACTGATCCGACAGGCCAAAGCAAAGGGTCTAGATGTGACTTGTGAGACGGCGCCGCATTACTTGGTGCTCAATGACACGATGTTACAGGAAGAGGGCCGCTTTAAAATGAACCCACCTATCCGCAGCGAGGAAGACCGACAGGCTCTGCTGACCGGTATTCTGGATGGTACAGTAGACATGATCGCTACGGACCATGCGCCTCACTCTGCGGAAGAAAAGTCCGGTGGTTTGGAGAAAAGCCTGAATGGGATCGTGGGGCTGGAAACTGCTTTCCCAGTTCTGTATACTGACCTGGTTCGTCCTGGTATCTTGACGTTGGACAAGCTTATTCAGCTCATGCACACCAATCCGGCGCAACGTTTTGGCCTGAATGGTGGCTTGGAAGTGGGCGCACCGGCGGACCTAACAGTATTTGATTTGGACGCCAGTTATGTAATCGATCCCGCGGAGTTTCAGTCTATGGGAAAAAGTTCTCCCTTTACCGGAAGAACCGTGTTTGGCAAATGCCTGCTGACGATCTCGAATGGGACGATTGCTTGGCAAGCAGAAGGAGGGAAGTAACGGTGCAGAGAACACGATTTACGCTCATTCATCAGGAGAAACTGGCCCCAAAAACCTACCGTATGGTATTGAGTGGTGACACCTCTGCGATTACTGCGCCTGGTCAGTTTGTAAACATTGCGCTGGAGGGGAAATTTCTCCGTCGTCCTATTTCCGTTTGTGACTGGAAAGAAGGAGAGTTAACGATCCTATATAAAGTCGTGGGACAGGGAACGGAGCAGATGAGCCGCATGGTTCCTGGTGTTGTTTTGGATATTCTAACCGGTTTGGGAAACGGATACGACCTAGCTAAGTCCGGAGACAAGCCACTGCTCATCGGCGGTGGTGCTGGTATCCCGCCCATGTATGCTTTGGCAAAGGCACTGCTGGCACAGGGGAAGCACCCTCAAGTGATCCTGGGGTTCAACCAGGCATCGGAGCAATTTTTCTTAAGAGAATTCAAAGACCTTGGCGTAGATGTTACGGTGACGACAGTAGACGGTTCTCTTGGCGTCAAGGGGTTTGTCACTGATGCCATGACAGGGGAGTATACCTATATCTACACTTGCGGTCCGCTTCCTATGCTGAAAGCCATTGATGGTAAGGCGCTTACGTCTGGTCAATTCAGCTTCGAGGAACGAATGGGCTGTGGGTTCGGAGCTTGTATGGGCTGTACATGTCAGACGAAATATGGTAATAAGCGCATCTGCCGGGAAGGCCCCGTGCTGGAAAGGGAGGAGATCATATGGTAAACACAGCAGTCAACCTTAGTGGCGTTTCGCTGGAGAATCCCGTGATCCCTGCCAGTGGTACCTTCGGTTTCGGCTATGAATTTGCCCAGTGGTATGACATCAACTGTCTGGGTGCTATCAGCGTAAAGGGAACTACGCGGGAACCGCGTTTCGGAAACCCTGCGCCTCGTATTGCAGAGACGACGGGGGGAATGCTCAACGCCGTTGGATTACAAAATCCTGGAATTGACAAAGTGATCGGGGAGGAGTTGCCCAAGCTTCGTATCCTGTATCATAAGCCCATTCTGGCCAATATCAGCGGCTTTTCGCTGGACGAATTTGTGGAGTGCTGTGCCAAGGCAGACGCTTCGCCACATACAGACATTATCGAGGTCAACGTCAGCTGTCCGAACGTCCACCACGGTGGCATGAGCTTTGGGACGGACCCGGATATGGTCCATGAAGTGACTCGTTCCGTCAAAGCCGTTTGTAAGAAGCCGGTCTATGTGAAGCTCTCCCCCAACGTGACAGACATCGTCTCCATTGCCAAAGCCTGCGAAGCAGGCGGAGCTGATGGCTTGAGCCTCATCAATACCCTGATGGGGATGCGGATCGACATCAAAAAACGGGTGCCTATCCTGGCGAATACCACCGGCGGGTTATCTGGTCCCGCTGTGTTCCCAGTAGCGCTGCGGATGGTATACCAGGTCTATGAAGCGGTCAACATTCCGATCATCGGCATGGGCGGGATTCAGACGGCACAGGACGTAGTAGAAATGATGTTGGCAGGTGCCACAGCAGTCCAGGTGGGTGCAGCCAACCTGGTCAACCCGTATGCCTGCCAGGAGATCATACAGGCCTTGCCTGCGCTCCTAGAAGAACTGGGCGTACAGGATATTAACAACATTATCGGAGGTGCCCACTGATGGGAAAAGACGTCATCATTGCTTGTGATTTCAGTAGTAAGGAAGAAACGTTGGCCTTTCTTGACAAGTTCTCTGGCAAGAAACCCTATGTGAAGATTGGTATGGAGCTTTTCTATGCCGAAGGGCCGGAGATCGTTCGGGAGATCAAAGCCCGTGGACACCAGATCTTTCTGGATCTGAAGCTCCATGATATTCCTAACACGGTAAAAAAGTCTATGTCTGTTCTGTCTCGCCTGGATGTGGATATGGTCAATCTCCATGCAGCCGGGACCCGCGCCATGATGGAAGCTGCTCTGGAGGGTGTGACCCGACCGGATGGTTCCCGCCCTCTGGTCATCGCAGTCACCCAACTTACTTCGACCAGCCAGGAACGGATGCAGGAGGAGCTGCTCATCTCTGCGCCCATCGATGAAACGGTCATGCATTACGCTGCTAACGCAGAAAAAGCCGGTTTGGATGGCGTGGTCTGCTCCCCCATGGAAGCTGGGAAGGTCCATGAGACTTGCGGAAAGCAGTTCCTTACCGTGACGCCTGGCATCCGCTTTGCAGACGGGGACAAGGGTGACCAGGTGCGTGTGACCACGCCTGCTCAAGCCAAGGAGATTGGCTCTGACTATATCGTGGTGGGCCGTCCCATTACAGCTGCTGCTGATCCTGTAGCTGCTTATGAGCGTTGTGTTGCCGAATTTGTCGGCTAAAAATATAGACTTAGAGATGGAGGATCTTATTATGAAGGAGAAGATCGCAAAGGATTTATTAAAAATTCAGGCTGTATTTCTGCGGCCGGACGAGCCTTTTACCTGGGCCAGCGGGATCAAGAGCCCTATTTACTGTGACAACCGTCTGACTCTGTCTGATCATCAGGTTCGCCTGGATGTGGAAAATGGTTTGGCTGCTATCGTGAAGGAAAACTACCCGGAGGTTGAGGTTCTTATGGGAACCAGTACCGCCGGTATCGCGCACGCTGCCATCACCGCGCATCTGATGGGTTTGCCTATGGGCTATGTTCGTTCCGGCGCGAAGGATCATGGACGAAAGAACCAGATCGAAGGAAAGCTCCTGCCTGCTCAGAAGGTGGTTGTGATCGAAGATTTAATCTCCACCGGCGGTAGTGTGTTGGAAGTGGTGGATGTGCTACGGCAGGCCGGCGCTGAGGTGCTGGGGATCGCAAGTATTTTCACCTATGGTATGAAGAAGAGCGTGGATCGTTTGGCGGAAGCCAATGTCAAAAACGTGAGCCTGACCGATCTGGATACAGTGGCTCAGGTAGCTGCTGCGGAGGGATATATTCGACCTGAGGACCAGCAGAGACTGCTCAAGTTCCGGGAAAATCCCTCGGATGAGAGTTGGATTCAGAAGTAATTGTGTTACCTGTGGCCAAAAGACCACGCTGTAAAACGAAAGGGGTCAGTTTATGAAACGAGATTTGATCGACATTACAGACCTTTCTGTGGAGGAGATCGACGAACTCATTGCGAAGGCGGAGGACATCATCGAGAATCCGGAAAATTACCGGGAGAAATGCCGCTATAAAAAGTTGGCAACGTTGTTCTACGAACCATCCACTCGAACTCGCTTGAGTTTTGAGTCTGCTATGTATGAATTGGGTGGCCAGGTCATTGGTTTCCATGAGGCCCAGAGTTCTTCTGCGACAAAGGGTGAGAGTGTTGCCGACACCGCCCGCACGGTCAGCTGTTTTGCGGATATTATTGCGATGCGTCACCCTAAGGAAGGCGCCCCGCTGGTGGCCTCTATGAAGGCGACGATTCCCGTGATCAACGCCGGAGACGGCGGCCATCACCACCCAACCCAAACCTTGACGGACCTGCTGACCATCAAGCGGGAAAAAGGCCGGTTAGATTCTCTGGTGGTGGGCTGTTGCGGCGACCTGAAATTCGGGCGTACCGTTCACTCTTTGATCGGTGCGATGTCTCGCTATGAGAATGTTCGCTTTGTCCTGATTTCCCCGGAAGAGCTTCGGGTCCCGGAGAGCGTTCGTACCGATTTGTTGGAGAAAAACGGCATTGACTATGTTGAAACAACCTCTCTAGAGGAGGCAATGCCGCAGTTGGATATCCTCTACATGACCCGCGTGCAGAGAGAGCGTTTTTTCAACGAGGATGACTATGTCCGCCTAAAGGACAGCTACATCCTTACCCCGGAAAAGCTACGTACTGCGAAGTGGGACTTAGCGATTTTGCACCCCCTGCCTCGTGTCAATGAGATCTCTGTGACCATCGACGATGACCCTAGAGCGTGCTACTTCCGTCAGGTCTTGTGCGGAAAATTCATCCGCATGGCCTTGATTTTGAAATTGTTGGAGGTGGAGTGAGATGATCATTGGTACCATTGTAGATGGCGTTGTCATCGACCATATCCCTGCCGGCCGGGCCATGGATTTGTATCGGGACCTGGGGCTGGATAAGCTGGAGTGCGAAGTCGCCGTTATCAAAAACGCTTCCAGCGGAAAGTACGGAAAGAAAGACATCTTAAAGATCAATGAGGTCATCGATCTGAACTACGATATGCTTGGTTACATTGACCCGCATATCACCGTCAATATCATTCGGGGCGGGGAACGAATGGAGAAGATTCATCCCCATCTGCCGGAAACGATCACTGGCGTCATCCGCTGTAAAAATCCCCGCTGTATCACATCGATTGAGCAGGAGTTGCCTCATATTTTCCGCCTGACAGATCGGGAACACGGCGTCTATCGCTGCATGTACTGCGACACGAAGGGCAGTAAAACCTGAACTTTATGATAAGATACCCCGTCTCATTTTACGAGACGGGGTATCTTAGTGTCATTCTCAATACACCACAACGGTAGTGCCGTTAGGAATATTGTTATACATAAACCAAATGTCGTCGTTATACATCCGCAGGCAACCGTGGCTGATGGGGAAGCCGATACGGGCGTCGTAATAGCGGTCAGAGTTCATGGGCCAGTACTCCAGTCGGGAGTGGAAAGCATAACCAGAGGAGCCGTTGAAACGAACGATGGGACCGCAGTAGTAAGAGCCATAGTTCCAGGCCGTCTGCTTATAGGACGTAGTGAACACGCCTCGAATGGTCGGTGTAGAGCTCTTACCGGCACCGCATAAGCAGGTACGGATCAGCTTCCAGTTACCCTGAGAACCCTCAAAGATGTTCACACGTTGGTAAGTCAAGTTGACCCAAACCAGGTATTTCGTGTTGCTTGAATAGCCTTTGAGGTTGACCCAGGCTGTTTTGACCTCTTTCGAGTAATCATGGGACTGCGCCCAAGCCAGCGTATAGTTTCCGGCATAGCCACTGGTTACGGTCTTCAAAACCTGTTCCGAAGAAATTCCATGGTAATAGAGGTAATCATAATTCTTCAGCGTAATGGTTTTGGAGGCAGTAACACTCTGAGCGCGGCCGTCTGCTGTAGTATAGGAGAGAATAAACTTGATCTCAGAGGACAGTTTCATATTCTCAGTATACTTATACTTGTAAGATAGCTTTGGAGTGTCCTTGCCCAGAGTGATCGTTTGGGTGGAGGCTTTTACACCATCTACATACCACGTTCCGGTACAAGTTTTACCGGCTTCAGGATAGTTGATCTTAGCTGTGACGTCCAAGGTCTTTCCGGCACCCAAAGTAGTGGGGGCTGTCAGGCTGGCAGAAGCTCTGGCGATACCATTGTCAGGGAAGTTTTCCAGGTTCAGCTTGGCTTCACCGGACACCTCCTGAGCACGGCCATCCTGTGTGGTATAAGTTAGACGATACGTGACGGTACTAGTAGCGGGCATCCCATAGTAGTAATCATACTGATAGGAGAGGGAAGCGGCGTTTCCACCCAACGTCAGAGAACCGGAAGAAACTTCTTTGCCGTCAACATACCAGGTCCCCTTACAAACTTGTCCGACCTCAGGAGTTTCTACCTGTGCTGTCGCTTTTAGCGTCTCTCCTGCCGTCAAAGTATCCGGCAGGGTCACATGCACCACAGCGTCCGCTAAACCCAAGTCAGAGAAGGTTTCTAAATGAACGGGAGAACTGCCTTCCTGGGTAAAGGTGTCACCATCGTTGTTTTGATAGGATAGGACGAACTTGACGGTTGCATCCAATTGCATGTTATGCGTATAGTTTGGAACGAAGCTGGAGACAGGATCGCCCTTTCCCAAAACAATACTCTGTGTCTGCATGGCTTCGCCGTTTAAGTACCAGGTGCCGGTACAAGCTTTCCTACGGTCTGCTTCCGGGACTGTGAGATGTGCAGTAGCCTGTAACGTCTGCCCTGCGGCCAGGTTGGTCGGAGCAGTCAAATTGATTTCGACGTTGGAAATGTCATAGCCTTCCCACTTGGTTAGCTTATCCTTAGAAACTGTAAGGGTGTAGTATCTGGTATTTAAGAGAACTTCGCCAGCTCGTCCGCTGCCATTTACCGTGTTGTCTCGGTTTGCCAACAGAAGGGTTTTGGTAGTGCCATCCAACGTGACAGTGTTTCCTGTGCCCAGTACGGTCAGGTTTTTGATAGAGCAGCCTTTTTTTACAGTCACAGAACAATCACTGCCGGAAATAACTAGGGTATCCAACGAACAGTTGACATTTACAGTGCGGTGTTGTCCTGTAATTTCCATTGCTGATGTAGTGCCGGAAAAAGAAATCGTACCGCTACCGTCACCGATGGAGACGGTGCTCACCGGACAGCTGTCCGGAAGGTCAAGCATAATATCCCCACTGCGGGCGGCCAGAACCAAGCGGCTGATTTCTCCGGTGCCGGAAATCGCGAGAGAGGTCAATTGGTCAGACCGAACGGTCACTTGTTTTGCGGTGACATCCGTCAGACGAATATTAGAAGTGGATTGATCGAACCAAATAGCGCCCATTTGTACTCCGGAAAGCTCTGCATCCCCGGAAAGGACAGAACCTGCACCGGTATGTCCGGTAAAAGCAGCGGCGGAAATATATTGGTCTGCCAGACGATACAAGATCGTAGCAAACTCAGCTCTGGTAAGGGGACGGTCAATTTGTAACTTTCCTTCACTGCCAGAAACAATTCCAGCCTCTACCAATGCGGCAGCAGCTCTCTGGGATTGTCCAGTTAGAGAAGCGGCATCTGGGAATTGATCCAGAACGGTCAAATCAGGCTGGGCCTCTGCGATTTGAAACGCTTTGTCAAACAGAATAAAGGCGTCCTTCCGGGAAATGGATTGGTCCAATTGCCCGGCAGCGCTATTGTCCAGCAGGCCAGCGTAGACAGCCTTCGCTGCATCTTGGGTATACCAAGCGCCCTGTGGAATCTGTAGGGAAGAGGTATCACCTTGTCCGGTCACATGCAAGACCCGACAAAGCATTGTCACCGCTTGTGCGGTGGTAACACTGCTGTTGGGGGACATTGTCGTAGAGCCGGAGCCTTTGAGAATGCCATCGCTGTAGGCTTGGTTCAGAGTTTTCTCTGCCCAATGTCCCTTCACGTCGGTGAAATCAGAGAAGGCGGCGCTGGCGGTTACAGCCATGCTTACTGTCATGGTGGCCGCCAAAAGCAGGGAAAGGAGCTTTCTGGATCGTTTCATTACTTCATCCTCCCAGATTTTGGATAATTCCATCTGCCTTTTGTGGGAAATATCCCATGGCAAAAAGTGTTGTTTTCAGTGTAGCGGATTTTTCTGAGGATTGCAACTGCTAGTCAGGTTTTTCTTTCCTCTTTTTTAGAGAAAAATAGCCCGGCAAAGCGTTGCCGGGCTGCTGAAAAAAGTCATGCTGATTCTCTTGGGGTCAAAAGCAAGAAAGCTTTGATGAGGGTTGTTTCTCCTCGTTTGATCTGTGCAGATAATGCGCCAGGTTCTTCCTGGCAACAGATTTGAAGTTCTTCCCCTTCCACTGACTCGTTGACATGATGAATGTCAAATTCTTGTACCTTCCAAGTGTCCCAAAAGGACGAGGGACGTGTATCTAAAATCAAGCGGAAGTAGCTGGTGTTGTTCATGTGTTGGTTCATATCCGTATCCATGGTGCGGACGGTGTGCGTGTAGAGTTGGTGTTCTGGTCCGAGTTTCAGCTTCATCCGGCGGCAAGGCGTGGTAAGCACCGGTTCCATGGGAGGCAGATCCATAGGGAAGGGAGTGGTGTCGATCCGGCGGAGGGTATGGTTCACGGAATCAATGGCGCACAGTTCCTGCCGAGCTCGAAGAAGTGGGTGTCCATCTAAACTCTCAAAGAGGATATTTAAGTGAATAGCGACGTTGGAGATTTTGACCGGGAAGATCTTAATTCGGATTCGATCCATCCACAGAATATCCTGATCCATGAAAATCTTGGTACGGGCAATCGCCCACACGGCCTGATGCGTCCGAGACATTTGAATGGCATCACAATCATACTGGTGAAAAAATTCCGTCATGGCATCCTGAATCAGGATACCTGCTTGAAAAATTCCCACTTCACACCGGCGGTCTGCGTAAGTAGAGGTGATGAGAACTTCTTTTTCATAATAGTTTTGCACGGTATTCTCCTATTCTATTGTGTGTGAACAAAAGGAGCGTAACGCCCTTTCGATAGCTATTTTACCTCATTTTTTTGTAGGACGCAAGAGGGCCTAGAGATTCTTGTTTTTATTGATGATTTCCATCAAAAGCATCAATGCAGCGCACCGGTTGCTGAGGAAGAAACGTACGGAACAAACGAACTAAGGCTTCCCAAGTCGCTCGGTCGAGGACCCCGTTCTCCGGAAGACCGGCGCTGCGCTGTATCTGGCACAAATTTTGTTCTGTGGTTGGGTCCAGGCTTCCGGTAGAAGCAACAGCTGTGATTCCATCCAGCACGCTGGACAGCCCGTTGAGCATCCCTTGGATCGGGTACAGCGCGGGATAAGATTGACCCGGATGAATGGAGCGGTTATCCAAAGTGTAAGGCGGGACTGAAACTGGTGGAAGCTGGCGATAGGCATTGATAAACGCAGATGCGATGCTGTCCCAAGTTTCTTCATCCACGATGCCCGTGACTGGCAGGTAGTTTTGCTTTTGAAAACGAAGCACTGCTTCCAGTGTATCCTCGTCAAACAGCCCTGTTGCCGAAATGACCGGAAATTGTTGCTCTACGAAGGCGATGGCTCGTAGCATGGATTGTAAAGATGTGACCGGTCCCTGAGAGAAGGACGCTGGAATATAGTGCTTCATGGTGCACTCCTTTCTCGGTCGCTGCTGCCCAGCTCCAGGGAGACACCGGGGAATTGCCCCATGTTTTGTGAAAAATAATCGTACAAAACAGCAGGCGTTACTTCTCCGGAAGAACTTTCATAAGGGAAAAAAGCAGGGTTACTGAGGACCGTCCGATCAATGGAGAGAAAACGGTCTAATAGGACATTCCATGTGGCTTCATCTACAACGCCAGTTTCTTCTAGCCCTGCGTCCCGCTGAAGCGCTTTGACCGCTCGATACGTTTCACTGCCGAATACACCATCGATCGTTACACTGGGAATGGAGAGATAAAACTCCCCCAGGATTGCCAGAAGGTATTGTAAGAGGGATACGCTCTCTCCCTGTTGCCCATAGGAAATGGTATTTTGATAGGATAGCCCAAGCTTATAAAAGGTCTGACCCTGGCTGGCCAACTCAGATAAACGCAGGACCCCAGTGTAACGGGAAACCATCGTGTACCAGGTGGCTTTGCCGATGACCCCGTCCACTGTTAAATTGAAAATCCGCTGAAAAATCTGGACAGAATTGGCCATGTTGCTGCTAAAGACGCCATTTATGGGTTGGATCTGGGGGATCGCAGGATAAGCTACTGCAATTCGGTTGAGCATTACCTGGGCTATTTGCACCTCTGGTGAAATATCGCCCTCCCGCAAAGGGGTACCTGGGTAAGAGTAGCGAATGTCCTGTTCCGGTGCATCGACAACGATTTCAACGTCACTGCCATAGTAGTGGTGTACAATTTCGACAGAGCTTTGCCCTTGCTGCGCCAGATTTTCACTCCCCCATTGGGACAGACCATTGCAGGTAGACGTTGTTCCATTACAAAAACCGGCAGCTAAAGGTTCCACATAACCTTGTCGACGGAGGTAATTGTTGAACAGATCATCCACCAGCTCACTGACACTGTCAAAAATATTGCGCCCATTGATAAATTTCTGGTCATACGCTGTAGATGAAGTGATGTTGAAATCGTACCCACGGCTTGGGTAAAATTCTGTGTAGATTCGGTTGAGTGCAAAAGAGACTTGCGCCAAAATATTTGCACGCAAGGCGGCTGGGTGCCAAGTGGGGTAGACCTCGCTGGATGCTACGTTTTTAATATACTCCCGAAAAGGTACGGTTACATTTTCTGCCGGGCTGTCTGGCGGACCTAAGTGTACAGTGATATTTGTTGGGATGTATGGTGTTACAGTAATTGGCATAAAGCACCTTCTCTCTTATAGGTCTTGGGGGGTGATTTCTACTTGCTCAACGGAATACTCTCCAGCTTCAGTCATGGGGAGGAGGGGGAGATCTTGGATGCTGGTGATACCTGGGAATATCTGTACGTTTTGAATCGTAAGCGGTTGGTATCCGCTGTGTTCGACCCAGATGTCGCATAGGGTAAACGGAGCTTCTTGGCCGGGAGACTGGCTGTTTTGTACCCCAGGGGTTTCGATCGTAGTAGGCAGTGTGTTGCCGCTGCGGTCGCTGGTTTGGATGTTCAACAGAGTATGACGATCGCTGTCGCTATGCAAGACAACAGAGACGGCAGCATTTTCCACGGGAAGCTGCCCACGGCTGGTGAAGACCCGTGTAAGCAAGATGCCAGAATGAAGCATAGGAAACACTTCCTTTCCCTTTAGTCTATGCGTTGAGCCAGTCCAGCGCGATTGACTTTTTTGCCGCAATGCAGTAAACTGGGCACTACAACATGGAAGGATTGGGGGCACCGACATGAATAAAAAGAAGTTGGTGGGGGGAATTGCGGCGGTTCTGCTTTTGGGTGCTGGTATGGCTTATGGGATCGGGGGAAGCCAATCAGACCCTTTGATTTCTTTGGAGTATCTAAAAGAAACCTTTCAGCCTGCACTGCTCCAACAAATCGACAGTAAAGTCGAGACCTCTGTTTCTGCCTCCTATCAGAAAGTGGTCGAGAAAGTGACGCAAGGATCATCAGAAAGCAGTGTTGGCTTGACCATGAAAACACAACATCGTAACGATACTGTTACGCTTGACCAAGGCTCTGTGATTCTGCTGACAGCTGGAAGCGCCACAGCCTCTGTCTCTCACGGAGAACTAGTAGATGTGACGACAGGAACGGCATCTTCTCAGGGGATGCTTATACCTGGGCACCGCTACCTGGTAGGAGAAGGGGCAACCGCGGTTGCTACAATGTTTTCTGACACTGTAAAGCTTGCTGTAGAGGGAAATAGTTCGATCCACACGGCTGGCGCTTCTGTGACTCCGTTTACGGATCTATCCAGCACGGACTGGTACTATAGTTATGTCACGTATGCTTACAAACGAGGTCTGCTCAGCGGTGTCAGTGAGGATGTTTTTGCCCCCAAAACATCGGTGACCAGGGCAATGCTGGCGACGATTCTTTATCGGCTGGCAGACAGTCCTTCTATGGCGGCGAATATCCCCTTTACAGATGTGCCTGCTGGCCAGTGGTATAGTACTCCAGTTACCTGGGCGGTGGGGGCTGGCGTTGTCAATGGCGTCGGAGAAAATAAATTTGCGCCTGCTGCACCCATTACAAGAGAACAACTTGCTGTTATGCTGCGCAACTATGCGCTGTCCTACTTGGGCCAGCAGGATCCAGGAACAGGATCCACGGAAAGCTTTCAAGATAAAAATCTTATCTCTTCCTGGGCAAATGATTCTGTGCGCTGGGCAGTGGGACAGGGGATTTTGGCTGGACGGGATGATGGCCGCTTAGACCCTTCTGGAACGGCAACACGGGCCGAAGTATGCACGATACTGCAACGCTTTATCAAAGCTTGTTTGTAAGGAGAATATACTATGAAGGTGACTTTTATTTATCACAGTGCTTTCTTGGTGGAGTTGGAGCGGTGCAGCTTGTTGTTTGATTGGTATGGTGGTGATCTTCCGAAAATCGATCGTACCAAGCCGCTTTATGTTTTTGCCAGTCATCATCACGGAGACCACTATTCCCCGGAAATTTTTTCTCGATTTGGGATGGACAATGTCTGGTATATCTTGGCCACCTGTATTCGCTTGTCCGCCAAACGAAAAGCTGACCTTGGCATTCAGGAGGATCATGTATTTCGTATGCCAGCTCGTTCTTCCCTTGCGTTAGATGGCCTGCATATCAAGACCTATCGCTCTACGGATGCGGGGATTGCCTTTCTCGTAGAAGCTGAGGGAAAAACATTGTTCCACGCCGGAGACCTGCAATGGTGGCATTGGGAAGAAGAACCCAAGGCTTGGAATACAGCGATGGAGAAAGACTTCAAAACAGAGTGTGCGAAACTCCAGGGAATCCCAATCGATGTGGCGTTTCTCGTGCTGGATCCACGGCAAGAGGATGCTTTCTGGTGGGGTTTTGATTGGTGGATGAGACACTTAGAAATTAAAACCGTATTTCCTATGCACAGTTGGGAGGAGTTTTCCATCGTTAAACGCTTAAAAGCGCTTCCCTGTAGCATACCTTATCGGGATAAAGTGCATGAAATTTACTTCAACGGTCAGACGTTTATGATATAAGAGGAAATGAAGTTTGCAGGTATGGAAAGCTATTAGAAACTAGCAAGGAGAATGTTTTTATGGAACAAGAAAAAGAACACAAGCGCAGGGTACGTTATAAGGGAACCCATCCTCGTTCTTACCGAGAAAAATATAAAGAGTTGAATCCAGAGAAATATCAGCAGGATGTCGAGAAGATTATTCAGAGTGGAAAAACACCGGCCGGGATGCATATTCCGATTTGCGTGAATGAGATTTTAGAATTTCTGAATATCCAGCCTGGTCAGATCGGTCTGGACGCTACGCTGGGGTACGGAGGACACAGCCGAAAGATGCTGGAAAAGCTGCAAGGGCAGGGACATTTATATGCCACGGATGTAGACCCAATCGAGTCGGAAAAGACCCGATCCAGATTGGAGGAAGCCGGCTATGGGCCGGATATTTTGACGATTCGGCGGATGAATTTTGCACAGCTGGATGAAGTTGCACCGGGCGTGCAATTTGATTTTGTGCTGGCAGACTTAGGGGTCTCTTCTATGCAGATCGATAACCCAGAGCGTGGCTTTACCTTTAAGCAAGATGGTCCGTTAGACCTGCGATTGGATCCTACCAGCGGAGAACCTGCGTCTCAGCGTTTACGAGAGTTGAATCGGGAAGAAATTGCAGCGATGTTAGTAGAAAATGCTGACGAGCCGTATGCGCAGGAAATTGCAAAAGCAATTTTTCAAAAACGAAGAAAACATCAGCCGATAGAAACGACCCGCCAACTGGCCGATACCGTAGAAGAAGCGCTTTCCTTTTTGCCACAGAGAGAGCGGAAAGAAGTGGTAAAAAAATCTTGCCAGAGGACCTTCCAGGCCCTACGGATTGATGTGAACAGCGAGTTCGAGGTTTTGTATAGTTTCTTAGAGAAATTGCCCTCTGTTCTCAAGCCAGGTGGGAAAGTAGCTGTGCTGACCTTCCATTCCGGAGAAGATCGTCTGGTAAAAAAATCGTTCCAGGCCTTGGCTCGTCAAGGTATCTATCGAGAGGTAGCCAAAGAGGTTGTTCGCCCTTCTGCGCAAGAGTGTTTTCAGAACCCGCGGGCAAAGTCGACAAAAATGCGATGGGCAATTCGCGCAGAAGATTAACAGATGAAAAGCCGCGTTTGCAAAAGCAGAACGCTTTTGCAAACGCGGCTAGTTTGTATTCTTCATAAAGTGAAATCTTCGTCCCTCAGCTTACTGAAATCCGGAAGAATAGGGCGGGGTGGAACCCGTTTGAGCGGATCGTAGCGAAAGGAAGCGCAGGAAGCTTCTGCGGTGACAACGCCCTTTTTGGGACATAGCACCTTTTCCGATGTAATGGGTTTGCCTCGCTGGCAATAAGCACAGCTTGGATCGATTTTTTTGGTAAATAGCATGGGGATGACCTCCCTCTTATATTATATTATTT
>ERZ1034901.1683-NODE-1683-length-15056-cov-30.063196_pt1 | contig 15056 bp, 9 predicted proteins | sample MGYA00520628_ERZ1034901 | MGnify/ENA primary metagenome ERZ1034901 (study PRJEB33766, sample SAMN09781783) | gut metagenome | biome: gut microbiome | host: Homo sapiens | place: Madagascar | study: EMG produced TPA metagenomics assembly of the PRJNA485056 data... | reverse complement strand
GCGGCGTGCAAAAAAAATCGCGCAATTTTGCGCTCTCGGGCGGCGGACATGACCGTTTGCGTCCGCTGGCGGGCAAAAGTGCTGATTTGCCGGTGCGCAGACGGGCGGGATTTTTTATGTCCAACGGGGCAAATGTAGGGCTTACTTGTGTATATGCCAAGTTTTGGGGTGGATATTTTGCGAAAGTGTGCTGAAGAACATAAAAGTTCGCTTTGCCTGCTTGTTGATGTGCTAACAGGCTGATGGGCTGACGCCGTAGCGGGGATTAGTTGGCCGCCAACGCGGGAAACAGAAGAACATAAGGACATAAGAACATAAGATATAACGTTTGTGCTTGCCGCTTACCGCGGGAACATAAGAACATAAGTTTTCATAAGATACACATAAGGCCGCTGCGCGGCGGACGGCCACGGACTATCGTCCGGGTGACCTCAAGAAACATAAGGGCTGACGCCGTAGCGGGAGTCGAAAGCCGCTAACGCGGGAGACAGAAGAACATAAGGACAGATGTACATAAGGCCGCTGCGCGGCTGCGGCCACGGACTGACGTCCGCGTGGCTGGAAGGGACACAAGGGCTGGCGCCGAGGGGGCTGGGCCACAAGACAATCATACATATACGTGTATGCGTATACGCGCACGCGCGCGGCCGGCATTTTGCAGTGTATTTGTCGTCACTCTACACTAACGGGGTGTTTCGTGTTGATTATCAAATAGTTTCAGAGTGTATGTATGCTTGCACTTTGCCTACACTGTGCTATCACAAGGGGATTGGGGGTGTGCAGAATTTGTTGTGTGACGGGGACGGTTGGGAAACGGGAGGACGGCCGATGAGTTGCTCCGAGTGAATGTACGGGGTGGCTATGGCGGATTGGCTTGTGCACATGACGGAATGCGCGGGTCATGGCGAAAGTGGAATTGTGTAGGTAGTGCAGGTTGTGCAGACAAGTGTGTAGGTAGTGTAGACAAGTGTGCAAGTAGTGCAGACAAGTGTGCAGGTAGTGTAGACAAGTGTGTAGGTAGTGCAGACAAGTGTGCAAGTAGTGTAGACAAGTGTGTAAGTAGTGCAGACAAGTGTGTAGGTAGTGTAGACAAGTGTGTAAGTAGTGCAGACAAATGTGTAGGTAGTGCAGACAAGTGTGTAGGTAGTGCAGACAAGTGTGTAGGTAGTGTCTACACTATTAAGTAGTTGATTTTCAGATAGTTATAGCGAAAAGTGCAGAATGCAGATAATTTTGCATAAATCTGCTGACGCGCGCGTGCGCGCGAGGACAAATGTGGATAATAAAAGAAATCCCCATTGAAAGTGCGTGTTACACCTTCAATGAGGATTGAATGTCATATTGAGCATGCCGCAATAACCAATGCGAATGCAGCAAGTTATTTAGACGATACCTTGAGCCATCATGGCTTTGGCCACCTTGAGGAAACCAGCCACATTGGCACCACGTACATAGTTGATATAGCCATCAGGCTGTGTGCCATACTTCACGCAGTTTTGATGAATGTCGTTCATTATCATCTTCAAACGCTCGTCAACCTGCTCACGCGTCCAGCTCAAGCGTTCTGAATTTTGGCTCATTTCAAGACCAGACACAGCTACACCGCCAGCATTGGCAGCCTTGCCCGGAGCATAGAGCAATTTGGCCTGCTGGAATATTTCAATGGCCTCGGGAGTTGAAGGCATGTTGGCACCTTCGCTGACAGCAATTACGCCATTAGCCACGAGTGAACGTGCATCGGCTTCTTCAATTTCGTCCTGTGTAGCAGAAGGCAATGCAATGTCAGCCTTCTCGCCCCAAGGACGTGCACCAGCTACGTACTTCACGCCATACTTTTCAGCATATTCCTTTATACGACCACGCTTTTCGTTTTTGAGTTCCATAACGAAAGCGAGTTTGTCAGCATCGATACCGTCCGGATCATATATATAACCATCTGAATCGGAAAGTGTTACAGGCACTGCACCGAGTTCGATGAGTTTTTCGACAGTGTACTGTGCCACGTTGCCCGAGCCACTTACAAGTACACGCTTGCCCTTTAATTCAATGCCTCTGGTTTGAAGCATGCTCTCGAGGAAGTAAACATTGCCATAGCCTGTAGCTTCGGGACGGATAAGCGAACCGCCGAACTGGAGACCCTTGCCAGTGAGTACACCTACAAACTGATGCGTCAACTTTTTATATTGTCCGAACATATAGCCTACTTCGCGGCCACCTACGCCTATATCGCCGGCAGGAACGTCCTCGTCGGGACCGATATGACGGTAAAGTTCGTTCATGAACGCCTGGCAGAAACGCATTACCTCAGCATCGCTCTTGCCATGCGGATTGAAGTCTGAACCACCCTTAGCACCGCCCATAGGCAATGTAGTGAGTGCATTTTTGAACGTCTGCTCGAAGGCGAGGAATTTCAAAACAGATGGTGTTACACTTGCGTGGAAACGTATGCCGCCCTTGTACGGACCGATGGCATTGTTGTGCTGCACACGATAACCCATATTAGTTTGCACCTTGCCCTTGTCGTCAACCCAAGTCACACGGAATGAAATAATACGATCGGGAATGCAGAGGCGATCGATAAGATTAGCCTGCTCAAATTCGGGGTGACGGTTGTATTCCTCCTCGATTGTGCCGAGCACCTGGCTCACGGCTTGAATGTACTCAGGTTCATTTGGAAAACGCTGTTTAAGGCGTTCAACAGTTTCTAAAGCGTTCATAAATATGCGTTGGTTTGTCTTAGTTTTTGCTCAATTTGCGGCCGTTTGAAGCAGCCCTTTTGAATTTCGATGGTAAAAGTACGAATAATTTTTTATTTTGCGGCATTTTACAATCATAAAATGACAAAAAGGCAGTTTTTTGCGACGAAATGAGCAAAAAGAGATATTCAAACAACCGCATAAGACTGATGATGGGCGTTATACGTCTGACCGCATATAGCTTCACTTCGCTTGCAGAAACGTTCGCACTGCGCCGTGATGTCATACCCGAGCATGGCCCCTAACATAAAGTCTTCGGCTGGAGTTAATACGTGCATTGGCTTGTGTACGAATGTGCGCACCACATCAAGGCAGGCCTTTTTGCCAAAATACAAATTCACCTTGTTACTTGACACGGGTTGCTCAATATAAGGAATGCCCTGCTCATCAAGGCGTTTGCACATAATTTGCGCACAGTCATTGCACATGGTGCACAGCACGAGCGGCCTTACACCTTTGCGGTATTCGTATATTTGGTGCATGAATAGTTTGAGTGAGTCAAAACGCGAAAAATCTTCAGAGGACATAATATAAGCAGGTGTTCAAAATCATTTTATACAATCAGTTGACGGGGTGACAAGTTGACAAGTTAACGGGGTAACAAGCAAATATGCTTTATTCACCTCAAATTGCAGAGAACAAGACATACGTGTTTTAGCTCAATATACTACTTGCTGCCCCACCCCGTCAACTTGCTAACTAATTTTACTATCGGGGGGATAGCTACTTGACCTTACTTTACCAAGCTGCACCAGGCTTCGATGCGCGCTTGATTTTTGCCCTCGTCATCACCCTCGTCAATGGCCAGTCCTACAAATTTGCCGTCACGACAGACGTCTGAATCGGTTACATTATAATCGGTAGGTTCGAAAGCGCCTATAAAGGTGCAACCAGTGTTTTGCAGCCCGTCGTAAATTTGAGCAATGGCGCCGCAGAAGGTGTCGGAATAAGAATCGCTATCGCCACAGCCAAATATGCCGACGCGCTTGCCCGTGAGATCGAGCGATGAGAGTGTATCGAGAAAGTCGTACCAGTCGTCCTGCAAATCGCCGCAGCCCCAGGTTGAAGAACCCAAGAGCAGTGTGTCATAGTCCAGAGCTTTGTTGGCATCTGTTGTGCCCACATTATATATATCCTTAGCCTCAACTCCAAGTTGTTGTGCAATGGCATTAGCCACATTTTCGGTGCAGCCAGTTGTGCTGCCGTAAAAAATTCCAGTCATACGATAGATGTGTTGTTTGATGGTTTGTAATGTGCATTGTTTACGACTGCAAAATAACAGATAAAGCGCCCACCCTGCAATACCCAAACAAGGTGAAACGCTTTATCGTATAACAAAATACCCAAAAGTGAGTATGGGGCAACAGACGATGCTATATGGGCATCATCAGTTTGTCAAGAAAAGTGTCAATAGCCACCCATTTAATTCTTTATCAACTTACAACCGTTTACGATGTAAATGCCCTTTTGCGGATTGAAGACACGACGCCCTGACAGGTCGTAAGCGGCTGTGCCATCATGCAGCGTGTCAGATATTTGTGCTTCATCAATAGCGTCTGCCACACCTTCAATAATGGTCAGCGGATATTGAGTCAATTCAAAGGAGTCAATAGTCATGCAACGATCGCCTTGCATATTAGCCAATATTCCCAAGCTGACGGTAGATGGCTCTGTCAAGATAAAGCGCACTGTGTTCAGTGTTGTTTGGGATTTGGCCCTCATGGCCGAAGCTACAAAACCGCTGTTTGCATTTCCGTCAGCCTCGATAATGTCGATGGTACTGGGCAGTGTGTCGGACTTTGCTGCAACCAGGTAGCAACCATCAGCCTCGCCTTCGAAACTGCCATACTTGGCAGTAAAATCATATACGCCTGCAGGCAAACTGACTGTTTGATATGCCTTGTGATCGTTCAGTTGACGGCTAAAGCCGTCCCACCCTGTGGTGATGGTAAAGGCATTATCCTTTTGTGTATCGACATGTGCCCCCGTACGCTTTGACGATGTGGCATCACCATTTTCTTTCCAACCATAGAGTGTCATAAAGCGTTTGTTCGCTGTATCGTTGTAAACCTTTCCTGTATTGGAGAACGGAGCTTCGTAGTTTGACAAATAACTGCTCGAGACATCTGTAGACTTGTCATCAAAGTTGATTGCGAAAACGCCTTTCGAGCTGCTCCAAGCATCACCATCAGGACCGAAGCCTACACGTACGCCTGTGTTTTGGTTGGCAGTGGCATCAACCACATTGCCCCCATTTTGGTCAAAATGATAATAAACGGTCAAGCCGTCAGTCTCAGCAGCCTTAACAGCCGCATCGGACATCGGTTCTATTAAATATGTATGTAGTTTGCGCAACTTTGATGTGTCAAAAGCTACCCCATTCCACACTCTGAACTCATCTACCATGCCACTCATTGGAGCTTCTTCGCAGCCCAAAGCAAAAGAGTTCATTGCGGGCACTTTAGCGTTTTTAATTGCTGCAGAACTTACCAAAGCGCCATCACGGAGGAAACGGACTTTTCCAGACTCAAACGACACTGCATAGTGATGCCACTCATTAGGTATCACATAACTTGTTGTCGAGCTGGCGCACATGCCTGCCATATAGAAACGCATTTGGCCATCAGGCAACGTTTGGAGTTGTAAACTTTGCGTGTTCTCCCCTATCCCATTGCACACATCAGTGAGCGTGTTGGCACGTTGCCACCAATCAATAGCAAACTTTTTCTGTCCTGCCGATAGAGGTACCTTTGTCAATTCGACACGTGCTTTCGCTGCTGGCATAAAGTTCAGCCCTGTCTTACTGTCGGCATTACAAACAATGAGTGCTCTTGACTGAGAGGCACTGCTGTTACCTGCATCGTTTGAAGCCGTCAACGTTACGTTGTAAACCCCTGCCACATCAGGAATGAAGCAGAGTTTCTCGCCCTCGCCTTGCATGGCATTGTTAGCGCTTGACAATGTCCACGCACTATGAGCCGAACCATATTGCGACTTGTCGGTAAGCCTTACCTGGTTGCCTTTTACAACAACTGATGGCTCAACATCAAACGCTGCCTTTGGAGCAGATTCGACAATATTGATTTTTTGAGTATACTTGGCAGTACTACCATTGGCTGCAGTCACATTCAACGTCACATCATAGGTGCCACTTTTTGCGTACGACACTGCAACACATGACTGGTTGGAAGTTTCGACAGATGCGCCTTCGAGTGTCCAATGATAGCTCTGGCCATCAACCATGTTTTGGGAAATAAAGGTTACACGCTCGCCACACACCACCTTGTTCTTTGACATTTTGAATACTGCACTTGCCTCAGGAGCAGGCAACACCGTAATGAGAGTGTCAGCCTCAGTTTCATTACCATTGACATCAACTGCCACCACTTTCACATTTTGCGCACCAGATTTTCCGAACGAGATTGTTGGCGAGGTGCATACCAAATTTTCAATACCCGCCCCAGGCACCGTCCATTGCAGAGAGGAAATATTCGTGCTGCCAGTGGCATGCAGTGTCAGATATTGCCCTTCGACAGCATCAGCCTCGGGCTGATTGATGTGTACAAATGTGTTCGCTGTATATTTTAATGTTTGCGCATAACCATCATTTACGGCAAAATTATCATTTGGGAAAGAGCCATGATGTGCTCTGCCCGTATGATCGCACAACAGTCTTGTGCCATTTATAGTCACCACATCACCCGGATAGTAGGCTACGAGGTCATCAGGCAGCAGTGCATCAGCATAGCGCAGTTTGTAGTCAGCTTTTATTTCATCAGCCGTGCGTGCTGTTTTCCATATACGCAGTTCGTCGTACATGGCATTTTGGTCGGAGTTTTCATCTTCAGATGAGAATATCAAATCGCCAAAACCGCCAATACCGCAATAGCTATTTGACGTGACTGATGCCATTTTTGTGCCATTGACATAGGCAGTCATCACACTGTCATTCACGACAAGTGCTATATGGCTCCACTTGTTCAAACTCAGAGCGGAAGGCACATTCAAACGGTTGTTAGTGTCCCAACCCGCAGTAAATGAACCATTTGCATTGGCATGAAACATGAATGTTCCCCACCCTGGACCTGCACTCTGGTTCCAATCGGCGATAGATAGTGGCCGTATCCAGAACTCGATAGTGGCCATGTTGTACTTTGAATCGAATACACCTGGAAGGGTAAGTCCAGAATGAAGCAATTTAATACATTTGTTGTTTGCAGTACTTGCATACACATTGACATTCACTGCATTCGAGCGTTTGTTGCCATAAACAGCCCTTATGCCATACGTGCCCGAAGCCCCTTCGGGTAAAGCATACGATTCGGCATCGGCATCAAGTGTAGAAACTATTTCGCCCTCGTGTATAATTTCATATCCGGTCAGACTGAGATTTGCTTTTTTGGGCGACATCCATTTAAGCACACCACCATCAACGGCAACATTCTGCGGTGCAGCCACACCTCGTCCTGGTACAATCAATGATATGATAGTTTGCTTACCCTTGTTCTGTATGTTTACACCATTGGCGTCAATATCAAATGGTATTTCGAGTCCCAGACTGTCTTGCACATAATCTATAATCGAAGCATCATATATATGTCCACTACCCTCCGCCGTACTTTTTGTGTTGATTATAAAAAAGTACTTGAGCGGTTCGTTTGCATCATAGCCGTCACTTAAATCTGTGAGGTCGTAGCCAAACTCCATGGGCTCGGTGTGCAGTTTGCCATCAACCCATCGTCCCAACATCGGGATTTCGGGAGCTGGCACAGTGTTACCATTATTGCCATCACCTGCATACTTAAAGTGGTCAAGAGCCTGCGTTTTGTCAGGATTTGTGGCTTTGAGGTCTGCAGATACGCCAGCCATAAGATATAGTTCGGAACGGCGGGTATAGTCCATTTTAAGTTTAATGGTACGTTGGGGCTTATAATTTTTGCGTACCTTGTATATTTCGGGATACCACCAATGGTTTGAGAACGAGCCGTCCTTATTAAAATGTGACCCGCCATAAGCGTAAGGACAATAGACGAAGCCACCATTTTGCCACTCATTACCCCACGAATTAACCAAGATCCATGCCCCACGCTCATCGGCAGTTTCTTCGCCATATATGCCGTTACCATTTATGTCGAATTCTATGCGGTCGTCATATCCTACAATGGTAAGAGCGTGATCAACGCCAGTGCCCCATTTGTCCACACATTTCATACCTGTCACTCCCAACTTGTCATTGGTTGGAGTGCTGTCAATAGCCTTGCACGTCATTGTGCCGGCAGCCACACCAACGCCAGCCAATCCACCCGATTGGAAACTTTCATCACCATTATGATTCCACAGCCAATTTTTCAGAGCCTCGCGCCCGGCATCTGTGCCTGTGCTTTCAGGGAAATTGGCAGGTTTGAGCATACGATTAAACATGGCTTCGTACCATTTATCGTAACCAGTCATCCAACCAAAGTCGTTCTGGGTTTCCTCTTGATTGCCAAAAAGTTTTGAATAGGTTTGACCACCATACGTTTCAGCCGAAGGAACTCCAACATGCTGTACAAAAGCGTCTTTGCCCGAATTGCCATTAGTCAGTAGCCACACAAAGTGTGTCGGGTAATAATTTTGTGGGTTAGTTCCGTCCAAATTGCGAAAGGCATTCATTTCATACGAGAACATGTAGCCTATGCGTGAGGCCGATCCACAAGAGCCCCCATCTTGGTTAAACACTGGCGGGAAGAAACGTGTTTCGGCATTATTCACATGGTCGGGACGTGCAGACATTGCATTACGCACGCCAAGCGTATGCCGTTGCATGAGTGCATAATCTGGATTGCGTTTATCTGTGTAATCGGGATATTTCGCTCTATCGACAGTTTGTGCACTTAGCGGTGACAACGATGCGAAGCATGCCCCAAATAGTAGTTTTATTGTTATAGTTTTCATTCTGAATGATTTGTAGAATAGGTATTTTGTATAAGTAGATGATTAGGGACAATTATTTCTTTATTATCATTGCAGATGATGAGCCTTCATTACATACAGCCTCAACAATGTATGCCCCTGCGACCAATTGTGGCATAGGTATTGAAATGTACTTTGACGCCATGAAGTTGCCGTTAAATATACAGATACCATTAGTAGAATAAAGTCGGACAGCCACTTGCTTTTCGCCTTCGAAGGGCAATATCAAGTCAAGATTCTGATTATTTAGTATTGCACTAAGTTGTGCGTTGGCTACATTATTTGCACTTGGCTGTTGTACAGGCACAGCTACATTGCCCGATACAACATCTAACTCGTTGAGTCGGACAAAACACCCATCAGTTGCACGTCCGTCTCTTATCACAAGCTTGATATAGCGTGCATTTACAACACTATCCAATCGCACCTGGAATGTTTGCTGATTTGGTGCACCATTGTCCGAAATAACCTTTTGCCACGTTGTGTTGTCATCTGACACATAAATATCATAGGCCTTAATGTATCGGTTTGCTCCCCCACTCATGGTAAATTCGAACCCGCCAATGCTCTGTATCTTTTGCATGTCAATTACAAAGTAATGTGGATATTTGGCTTGTGTGCCTTGCCATTGCGAATGCCAATAGGTGTTAGCATCACCATCAATTATTTGTGATGCAAGCCCATTTGAACCTTCGCCGCTTGTTTCTTGACTTGAAAAGCTGATTACCTTCCAACCAGACTTATCATATTTGCTTGTCTTGAACAGCTCTGCTAAAGCCACACGTTCCTTTTCATTGTCTATGGCTTGAAGCACTCGGGCATTCAAAGCATCGTAGTTGATTGTATCTACACACTCTGCAGATGTTGCTAAAGGAACTTCATTATCGGTACAATTAGTTGAAGTATAGCCACCGGTCTGCATAAAGAAGGTTCGGTCGTCTTTATTCTCGGTTGCACCTTGTCCGTAATCATTGCGTGCACCAGGTGCATTGCCACCATCAGTATGGCTAAAGTCTACGCGGTTAAAGTTATACCAATTTCCTTTCTTTGCATATCTGGCAAAGCCATTGCGATAGTAAGCCTTTCGCGAAGCTTCGCCCGTGGCCCAATTATAATTTTCAAGGAAAGAATACCATGAACTGAACAAGTCGGTACTATTGCGCTTACGCACCGTAGCCATGTATTGCCACCCCTTGCCATCTTGTGCATTGTACCAAGCAGATACAAGTATATTGTTTTGCTTGTGCTCTACTTCTTTTCCATTTTCTATGGTTGTGTAACTTGTCTGCTCACGCCTTGCATTGGTTATGAACTGTACAAAGCGCCCAGGTATCCAACAATCGCCACGTCGGTAGGTCTGTACCCCTGTCCCCTCATTGCCAAACCTATTGGTTATGGTAAGTGAATCGCAGTCTACCACACCAGCCCTCATATATTCTGGCAGGTTAGGATCTTCGTCAGTTGACCCATCGTCCCACATTGAGAACAGCACATCATGGGCCGGCGTACCATCAGCCTGCACACCATTATTTTGAATGCCCATGTAACCACTCAGCACACCCAATGCCATGGCATAAGTGCCCACAATATCCGACGACTCGGGTATCATTATCTCTTGATAACACCAATCATAGCCGTTTGCCGGTGCCGCACCCGTTGAACGCCAGCTGCCCAAATGTACTGATGGTGACGACAGATAAGAGGCTGGATAGGTTTTTTCGGCTGATGGGCTTTCAAACGTAAAACGGTCGATGTAATCAATATTATTATTGCCCGACACGCAAACCAGTTGGTAGCGATAATATTTAGCTACCGTAAACGAGCAATCTGCCAATTCTACTTTTTGATCCTTGCCGGTGCCTATTACATCTATCACTTTAGTTGCTATAGTATCGGTTGGCGCATCGGGATCGGTTATTGATAGTATGAAACTAATCTTACCCCCTGTTTTAACATTAAGCGTCATGTAGCTTTTAACTTGTGCTGCCGGGTGATGAAAGTAGTATGCAGCACGAGCTTGCAATGACGTCCATGCCGTGAGCTTGCGCGTTAACATAGGAAGCCCCGTACTGTCACAATTTTCACCAGGTATGCTAATTCCATTAAAGCCGTAAGCTCCATCTATAGACTCAACATAGCCATGCGCAGCCGAGGCCTCTGATGTGTAAACAGAATCACTACCACGCAAATGTTGGTTGCTTGAAGCAAATACTAACGAAGGGGTTGATGCTAACAATAGAGTATAAACTAAACTTTTCATGATTGTTATTTGAATTTATTATTGTGTTTATGAAGTAAGGAGGGTACCCCATTGCCACTATTATATGGGGTACGCTCCATAGATGATTCGGGGTCTTAGTTAATAACTAAATTTCATACCAACAAAGAAACTTCTTGGCAGTGATGGACCATAAATGTAAGCTGAATCACGATTCCAACCTTTATCGAAATCATTTTGGTAAGAATTGGTAACATTCTGTACACCGCCATTTACCTGCAATGTTAGTCCCTTTCCAAACACAAAATCATACGCGGCCTTTAGATTCAATGTTGTAAAATGCGGTGTGTTGACAACCACAGGCTTATCTACACCTGAACCTGCAGAGTGACCTACCAGCATCGCACCTGTATAATTGCCCGAAGCAGAAACTGTCAAATGGTTAATAGGCGTAAATGCTGCTGTAAAATAGCCATAGACTTCAGGCGTACGCATCATTTTGCGATATTTTTGTTCGGGCACTTCATCATTCCACGCAATAGCTTTGTCATAAGTGCTCTTTTGCAAAGTGAAACCTGCTTGCAGTGTAACCCACTTTGTTAACACTGCCTTACCCTCAATGTTCAAGCCATAGACTTTTGCTCCATTGGCATTATAACGCTCTTGCACAATATTACCTTGGGCGTCAGGTTGGTCGAGTTGACGCAAGGCAAAGACATTGTTTAGATCCGTATAAAAGCCTTCAATCAACAAGTTCGTCTGCACGGCGCCAAAACGATGATATAAATCAACTGACGCACTGAAGCTATTTGAACGTTCTTCTTTTAAGTTTTTATTCAACACGGTAATCAAACGTTCCCCACCTACTACGCCGACATGCAGGTCCTCATCAAAAGTTTGAGGCGCACGGAAACCACTTGCGTAGCTCAAACGAATGTTGATATCATCAATCGGATTAAAGCGCACATTTACGCGAGGACTGAATATTACATGATTTATCAGGTTGTGCTTATCCAAGCGGCCACCAAGCAAGAAACTCCATTGTTTATTCTTCCACTCATTTTGGAAGAAGAAGCTGCCAATGCCTGTACTCTGCTTAAGCTCATGGTTGTATCCCAATATGATGTCCTTTAATCTATCATGGTTATATTCAACCCCAAGGGTCAAATCAGATGGCATAAAAAGTAGACGCGGAAAAGAATGTACATATAGAGACCCTAACACATATGTGAAATCGTGTGTTCTTCCGTAGGCTTTCTCGGCTGTTTCCATATCCTCGGGAGTTCCCTCCCCTATTCCGCCATAGTAGCTCTTTCGTGTAGTCGTTTGAAACGAGAAATAAGCATTTACTTTATCTTTCTGATTGGGGGCATTAAAATCATAATTTATACCACCACCTTGTATGTTATGCTCAGCTTGCTCTGCAATATTGGCCTCATGAGGCGCCATATTCAAATTGTTACCACCACGTCTAAACTCGTGTGTGCTATGGTACTGCACACCAATTCTTGAATACGGACTCAAGCGATAAAACGAATTCAATCCAAAAGTCTGATTACTGAGTTCGGGCAACTCTGTGTACCCGTCACGATCATAGTCATATCCTTTACGCTCACGACTTTGTCCAAATACGTAAACTCCGGCCTTATTGTTATCGGTCACAAGTGACGCATTACCCATCGTAATATTATCAAAAGAGTTGTGTCCCAACGACATGAACGTGTGACCGAACGACGCTGAATTGCGTATGGGGTCCTTAGTTATTACATTTATCGTACCACCAATTGCTGATGCGCCATATAATGCCGATCCGCCACCACGTACAACCTCTACACGGTCTATCATGTTACTCGGAATCTGCTCGAGTCCATACACACCATTCAGCGATGAATATATTGGACGTGAGTTAATCAGAATCTGAGAATAATGGCCATCCAGTCCATTGATGCGTACTTGCGTAAATCCGCAATTCTGACAATCATCTTCTGTACGCACACCTGGCTGAAAGTTCAAGCCTTGTACCAAGCAAGTTGACTGTGTCAAATCAAACATTTTGCTTCCTAATACATTTACTAATGTTGGAGCTAAACGCCGTTTTGTTTCGATACGGTTAGCCGACACTACCGCATCATCTAAGTCTATATCTGAAGGGTCTAACTTGAAATTAAGTTCTATTGTTGAATCGCGATGCAATACAACACTTTTACTTATTGTTCTAAAGCCATCCATGTTAGCTTCTAACGTGAATTTACCCTCTGGCAAATTTTTCAAGAAATAATGGCCTGATGCATCCGTTTGAGTAGCTATAAGCGTGCCTTTCACACTTATTGTTACATTGGGTATATGCTTCGATGTCTTTTTGTTTATTACATGACCATATATATTAGCATCAGTATCTTTTGTATCATTGGCTGCGTGTGCCACCAACGAAAATAACACAGCGCCAATAACAATGACCAGTTGTCGTATTATCTTTTCCATAATCTTATTATTATAAATGCAAGGCTAATAGTCACATTTTCTGTACGCATACACAAGAACCTGCACATATTGCCTAAGCTTGTGTTGTTTTTATTCTATAATTTTCGTGCAGACAGCCTTCAACTGCTACTCCTGGCAACCGACTCAGCGTTTGCATCGGCGAGCCGCTAAAGTGCTGTTATAATAAATTGCTTGTTTGCCCTCACTGGGTTGAGAGCCGACGACATTTGTATTTGCTTGTCAGTATTACCTCTTACAACGATATCATTTAGGGGCACACCTTCCCTGTACACATGCTTTAGAGTGTCTGATATAACCTCTTGAGAATGCGCACGACAAGGGCTGATGAAAAGATAGGAAATACGACTAAAGCCGCCATCCTATTTTTCATCATCAAAAAAAGAAGTGTTAGAATACCAACATTAAGGAAACACACATTGCTCCCCTACAAAGAAAATCAAGAAAACACAGGAGGTGCACGCGTTGATTTTACATCGTACCTACACCTTTTGATCAATATGCAAATGGCGCAATATACGATATTTAGGACGACAACAAACGTTGTCAGTTGTGCAAACGATGGAGCCACATAGGTCATACTCTGCAACACACATAATGCACAATCATGCATTGTGTTTCCATTAACAAAATGACCATCGTGGTGAATGTGGTGAGCACAATCGTAACAATAGTAAGTAGTTGCAGCATTGCCTTCCACCTCTGTATGATGGTGGAAGGTAACAGCCAAAAGCATTGGCAAATACACCAATAGCAATAGCCATGCGACCCTTAGTCGTTTGTGCTCAGCCTTTCGCATTTAATTATACTAATGTATGCACTTAGTATTATATCAAAATGATGTGTACTTTTTTCGACCGCAAATATATAACTATTTGTGTCTAATTCCAAGTTGCCACACCATATTTTCATATTATTTAATACCAATATTGCCATACTAATATAGCAGAAACATCATAATATCATAACAAACATGAGACTCCGCATAAATACAATGTGGTGAACAATACTCTCAAAAACATTTCCAGACTTCGTCAATGCGCTGCCCAAATCAATCTTTGTGGGCTAATAGGGAATACTATATATTTTGTCCGGCACATGAAGTAATAAACCTTGTTCTGTGCTATGAGTGCTGTTAGCATGCTTACGTTAAAGGGCCAAGACGAGAAAGTTGCACCTGGTACTTTTACCATACTACAAATACTTTACACACCGAGTATCTTACATCTTACACTAACACATCACAACCCATTGGCTATCAAAGCCTTACTCTGTGTAAGATACTACCAATTCCACTTGCACACAACCTGCACGCAACCTGCACAGCCCACATGCAGCCACACGGCACAAGCACGGGAGGGTGATATCACGGCATAGGGGGAGCAAAAAGTCTGTTGCTCCGACAGATTTCTCTACGTCCCTGTGCCGTAAAATCCACCGCATACGACAAAACCGACTGCGCGACAGCGGGGTGTGATATGTAAGATGTATGCAGGGGAGTGTAGGATAGTTTGAGCTTATCCTACACTCTTGAAACATCTGTATATCAACTTGTTTCGCACAAAAAGTGTAAGATGGCAGTAAAAGCACATACACTCTTTTACAAGTAGGTTGATGGGGAGGGAGGGGGG
>ERZ1034901.1677-NODE-1677-length-15080-cov-5.879601_pt1 | contig 15080 bp, 10 predicted proteins | sample MGYA00520628_ERZ1034901 | MGnify/ENA primary metagenome ERZ1034901 (study PRJEB33766, sample SAMN09781783) | gut metagenome | biome: gut microbiome | host: Homo sapiens | place: Madagascar | study: EMG produced TPA metagenomics assembly of the PRJNA485056 data... | reverse complement strand
GCCCCACCCTGGAGGAGATCCAGGAGGCCGAGGCTGCGCTGGACATCGACGCGCTGGTGCAGACGGCCGTGGACGGCATCGAAAGGGTGGTGCTGACCCCGTGAGCCACACCGCAGAACTCATTGCCGTCGGGACGGAGCTGCTGCTGGGCAACATCGCCAACACCGACGCGCAGATGATCTCCCAGGGCCTTTCCGAGCTGGGCATCAACGTCTTTTACCACACCGTCGTGGGGGACAACCCCGACCGGGTGCGGCAGGCGGTGGACATCGCCAAAAAACGGGCGGATATTCTCATCACCACCGGCGGCCTCGGCCCCACCTGCGACGACCTGACCAAGGTCGCCCTGGCCCAGGCCTTTGGCCGGAAGCTCTTTTACCATGAGCCGAGCGCCCAGCGCATCCGGGACCGCTTCGCCGCCATGGGCCGGCCCGTCACCGAGAACAACTACCAGCAGGCCATGATCCCGGAGGGGGCCACCGTGCTGGACAACGACTGGGGCACCGCCCCCGGCGTGGCCTTTGCAGCCGACGGGGTCCACGTGATCATGCTCCCCGGCCCGCCGAGAGAGTGCGAGATGATGTTCCGGCATCGGGCGGTGCCCTATCTCCGGGGCCTGTCCGACGGGGTCATTGCCTCCCGCACCGTCAAGACCTTCGGCATCGGCGAGTCCGCCGCCGAGTCCGTCCTGCGGGACCTGATGAACGCCCTGCACAACCCGACCCTGGCCCCCTACGCCAAGCCCAACGGGACGGAGCTGCGCATCACCGCCCACGCGGACACGGAAGCAGAAGCCCTGGCCCTGATCGCGCCCGTGGAGGAACAGGTCAAGGCGCTCATGGGCCATTACGTCATTGGCGTCGATGTGGACTCCCTGGAAGAAGTCTGCTTCTCCCTCTTGCAGGCGCAGGGCCTGACGCTGGGCACGGCCGAGTCCTGCACCGGCGGCCTCATCGCCAAGCTCATCACGGACCGCCCCGGTTCCTCTGCGATCTTCCGGGGGGGCATCGTGAGCTACACCAACGAGGTCAAGCACCGCGTCCTGGGCGTGCCCCAGGACCTGCTGGATACCTACGGCGCCGTCTCCCCGCAAGTGGCGGAGGCCATGGCCCGCGGGGCCAGGCAAGCCCTGGGCTGTGACATCGCCCTCTCGTCCACCGGCGTGGCCGGCCCCGACCCCGACGACCGGGGCAACCCCATCGGCCTGGTCTACCTGGGCATCGCCTGGGGGGACCAATGCGTGGTCAAAGCCCTCCATGCCGGCACCATGGCCACCCGCGAGCGGGTGCGGAACCAGGCGGCGCAGCACAGCCTGGACCTACTGCGGCGGCACCTGACCGGCCTGCCCCTGGAGGAATCCTAACCCCCCTGCCCCTGTGCGGCTTCCGAAGAGAAAGCCGACACAGGGGCATTTCTGTTGAAAAGATAGATGTAGTGGGGGGTAAAGTCGCGAAGTCACGCAAAATATACCCGATCTTCTCCCCGCAAAAGCTTGCACAGTCCGCCGACCATGCGGTACAATAATCACATAAGACACCGCTAGAGAAGAGACGTGCTCTGGCAAACGTATCGCTGCAATAGTAATATTGCAAAAAACAAAAGGGTATACCCTTTTGTCGTTGGCTTAACACCCAACGACAATGGGTGACTCAAAAGCAAACGGACGGATGAAAAGGAGGAGACCCATGAAAAAGAAGTTCTTGGCCCTGGTTATGACGCTGTCAATGGTGCTTTCCCTGGTACCCATGACGGCGCTGGCAGCGGGGGACGGCACACCTGCGGAAACGCAGGGTGAACAGCAACAGGTCGAGGAAAACGGCACTCAGGGTGAGTCTAAGGAGCAGCAGACTCAAAACGCTGGCGGAAACGCAGGGGAAGTAAATACTTCCTCAAATGTTTCGGCAGAAAACGTTCATGTTACCATGAATAATATATTTATGGGAATAAACAACACAAGTTGCACAATAGAATATACAGTGGAGCCTGCTGAATATGCAAATCAGATAACATTCGAGTATGATACAACTAGCATTTCTTACTTGGAGAAAAATAGCTCTAAAAATGCTTTCAAAATTGGGGCACAATATGAATCAGATGAATCAGGAAAGCCTGCCCCTGCCAATAAAGCGGGAGATACCACGGAAATTACGGCCATGTATGAAGGAAAAGAAGTTGGTAAATGTAAAATTATATTCTCACCAGCTAATAAAGCGTTAATTAGCTACTCGACGGTAAGTGAAGAATATGAGATTAAAGATGGCTCTTATCTCAATGTCTCACTTGGGACTCCTGTAGAGGTTCGTGCTGTTTGGGATAGCGAAGGGATTTTTAAGGAAAAGTTTAAGCCTACTGTCTCATTGGAGTGGAAAAGCGAGAATGACTCCATCGCTAGCGTTACAAAAGGTGAAGCAATTGACGATACCACCAATAAAACAAACGTCACAGTATATCAGCAATCTAATGGTGCTTATACAAAAATCTATGCACAACCAACCGTGGTGATTGGAGGGGAGGAATATGTTTTCCCCAATCCATCAGGCCTCTCGGTTCGATCTGTTTCACAATCTGTAAAGTGTGTGTATAATAATACACCTAAGGATATGGCTTCCGTTTATGAGGGATCAGCCCTAACATTTACCTTTGATGCAGTTCCTGAGGGTGCTGAGGTTAACTGGACATGCAGTAAGGAAGGCCTTATGGACTTTTCTGAGAAGCATGGGCGGACTGTAACAGTTGAAACCATGAAAGGAATTGTGAACGAACCAAGTGAGAATGTCTGTGTTACAGCAACTGCAACAGTTGACGGGCATGAATATAAGGGAATGTATAGACAACTTTACGTATTTGTAAGGACTATCAAAATGGAGGAAGTCTCAACTCTGGAAGGATTGCAGGAAGCAATTACTGATAGTGCAACAAAGAATATCGCAGTCAAAGGAACTATTGCGCTTCCTGAAGGCACAAACCTGGATTTAAGTGGAAAAAACATCTACCGGGACAAAAAAAATACCCAGGCTGTATTTGCAATTTCTGCACCCAATGTTACGATGAGTGGCGGCACCATTGACGGACAGTATGTAGGAGCAGAGGCCCCTCTTATTTCTATCACCAAAAACGGATCATTGACTCTAAGTAATGTTACATTGCAGAAAGCAATAAATGAAAAATTGAATGGTGGTGCAATTTCGGTTACCGAGGGAGTTCTTTCGTGCGATTCCGTAAAATTTAACAATAATACCGTAGAAGGTGACATAAAAGACGAAAATTATCAAAGCGGTGGTGCCGCAGTTTACGGTTATAAATCCACAATCAATATTAAGGACTCTTATTTTGAAAAGAATGAGGCGCTCTATTGTAATGGCGGAGCAGTTTATTTTGATTTGGGTTCCAAGGGAATATTTCAAGATAATACTGTGACAGACTGCCAAGCGATAAGCGGAGATAGAATTACAACCCAGGGTACAATGAGTAGGAGTAGCGGTTTCGGAGGAGCAATTTCTTGCCGTGGCTCTGGTAAAGTTGAGCTGATAGGGAATACAGTTACTAACTGCTCTGCGGCAAGAGGTGGCGGCATTTATGTGTTAGCTGATACAATCTCTGATATAACGATTGATAAAAATATCATTCAGGGTTGCAAGGCGAGCTACCGCGGCGGTGGTTTGGCATTGATTAACACGCAGGCGGCCCAAGATACGGCTGGTGCCGATCGTGAAAATAATCATATCAAGCTCAAGAGTGGAGAAATTTCTGGATGCACTGCTTGGTGGGGCGGGGGGATTGACTACTCTGCGCATGGTATGAATCCTCTCTACTTGACCAATGTGATTATTACCGGAAACTCCGCAGAAGCGACTACCAATCAGGATATGGGACATGGCGGCGGTATTTGGGCATGCCCTGTATCTCAGACTACAACTTACAGCACTTTGGGCGGCGCGATTTATGGAAACTCTGCCGCCAAAGGTGATGATGTGATGTATGAGGGCATTGATACCAAGGATAGCTATGCATTGCAAAACTCGGAAAGCGCAGCAATGGCAGAATCTGTTATGAATGTTTCTCCTCGTGCGCTTGGTGGTGGAAAAATCACTTGGTTTGCAGATTACAATGGAGAATATTCCGCTGAGACATCTGAACCGGCTGCGTCAGAGACGTATACCAACGTGAAAAATTCTTTTGGCTTGCATGGTGAACTTTCCAAAGACAATGCAACCCGTGCAGAACAAGCAAAAAACAAACTTGTTATTGCTAATAATACTGCGACAAATTCCTTGCATGCCTACGGCGGCGGCATTGCCACCAACAGCCAGATTGTGATTGGTCTGGAAGGGCATGATAAATCTGTTACCGTGACCAAGAGCTGGAGCCAGGAGACTCATCCTGATTCTGCGACTGTGACGCTGATGCAGAAGGATGCCGACAACAAGTCTGTGGCACTGGAAACTGTAACGCTGAACGAGGAAAACGGGTGGACTTATACGTTTAAGAACCTGCCCGGTGCATACACAGCTTCTAATGGAGACGTGAAGGACTACACGTATAGCGTGAGTGAAACTGCCATTAGCGGCTGGACAGCAAGCATCAAAGAAGTAGATGATAACGATGCAAAGACCATTGCGTTTGAGATTACGAACTCTCCCAAGCGCGGCGGCGGCAGCAGTGGTGGCGGGAGCATCACCATCCCCGACGATGTGCCTACTGGTCTGGACTTGAAGAACCATTATGGTTATATCATCGGCTACCCGGTGGACTACTACACCGGCAAGCCCACCACCGACCAGACGAAGAAGCCCGTGCGGCCGGAGGGGAAGATCACCCGCGCTGAGGTGGCAACGATCTACTTCCGGATGCTGACCGACGAGAACCGGGCGGCGAACTGGAACCAGGTCAGCGGCTTCTCCGATGTGAAGAGCAGCGCTTGGTATAACAATGCGATCTCTACTTTGACCAAGGCCGGCATCTTGAAGGGGTATGAGGACGGCACGTTCCAGCCCAACGGGTATATCACCCGTGCCGAGTTTGCGACCATCGCGATCCGCTTCTTCAGCGGCGTGTATGAGGGTGAAGATCTGTTCCCGGATATTAAGGGTCACTGGGCAGAGGACTACATCAACAACGCCGCCAACAAGGGCCTGGTGAAGGGCTACGAGGACGGGACCTTCGGACCCGACCGGTATATCACCCGTGCCGAGGCCGTGACGCTGGTCAACCGGACCCTGAACCGTCACCCGCATAACGACGGCCTGCACAAAGACATGCTGGTCTGGCCTGACAACATGGACACCAGCAAGTGGTACTACGCCGACATGCAGGAGGCCACCAACTCCCATGAGCCGGACAAGAATAAGTCCACGGCCGACAAGGAGTATTGGGGCAAGATGCTCCCCATCCGGGATTGGGAGGCTTTGGAGAAAGAATGGTCCAACGCCAACTCCGCACCCGGTGAGGGCGAAGTCGTGTGAGCGACAACGCAAAGATTGAAAGATTTTCTGTGAAAACAGCAAAGCCCGGCTCTCATGCAGAGTCGGGCTTTGGTTTTGCGTGGTTCTTTTTTCGGGGTGCCTTACCGCCACTCCAGTTCGCCGCGGTCCAGGATGGGTTTGCCTGTTTGGGCGTTGACGAAGCGGAAGGCCGCTTTGCCCTCTTCCAGCTTCCAGAGGTGGAGCTGGACGGGGGTGTCGGGGTAGAGGACGGTCTTCATGGCCGCGAACATCCGGGTCAGCTTCTCCGGGTGGCCGGGGAAGAGCTGGGCGGTGGCCAGGCGGCAGACGTAACCGTAGGCGCACAGGTCATGGACGAACGGCCCGTCCAGGCCCCGGCTGACGGCAACGTCCCGGTCCACGTGGACGAGGTTCGTGTCGCCGGTGAGGCGATAGAGCAGGTTTTGCGCCGCGCCGATGTGGTCGTCGATGACAAGGTCGGGGTCCCGTTCGGGGATCGGGCTGGCTCCGCGGGGCATGGGCTGGCCGCCGTAGCCGCCCAGGGTGGGGAAGAGGGTGGTGCAGCGGTTGGTGCAGAGCAGGGTGCCGCCCTCGTCAAAGACCTCGACCTGGGAGCGCACGGCCATGCCCCGGCCCTCGCCCCGGTCGAAGAGGTCGGTCAGCACATCCCGGTAGACAAAGGAGCCTTTGCCCGCCGGGATGGGGCGGTGATAGAGGAACTCATAGTCCAGGTTGACATACGAGCGCTCCGGCCGGAGCAGCTCCTCCACCAGCACCGGGATGGCGCGGGGGCGGGGGAACTTGGGGGTCACGTTCACCGTGCCCCAATAGGGGGTGGCCCCGAAGGTGGGGATGGCCTGCATCCCGTTTTCATAGGTGTATTGCGGCTCGTCGCCCTTGGCGCCCACGGCCAGGGCGTAGAGGGCGCAGTCCCGCCAGTTGTAGGTCATGGTGCGCCATTCCGTGGCCAGGCCCCGGAGCTGGGTCTCCCGTGTGTTTTCTGCCATGGTCTTCTCCTTTTATTCTACTTAGTCTGCGGATTCTGCCGCCGTGGGGTCTGCCCCGGCGGGCTGTGTGGTGTCGTCCTGCAAAAAGGCCCGGAGGGCGTCTAAGTGTTCCTCTGCCGTGGCCCGGCCCAGGTCGTAGACGGCCTGGATCTTTTCTTTGTCGTGCTCGACCCGGTGGATGTCCAGGGGGGCCTCCGGCCGGATCACAAAGACGTTGCCGAGGGCCTCCTGCTCCCGGATGTAGGCGGTGGCCTCGTTGTAGACCTTGTGGCGCCTGGCCATGGTGCCCAGCAGGTTGGGGTACTGGCGGTAGACCACCTTCATCAGGGGCATGAGCTTGTTCTTTTTCTTGACATAGTCCAGGGGCTGGGTCAGGATGACCACGTTTTTGGCATAGCCCTGGGTCTGGATGAATTTCAGGGGGATCGAGTCGGCGATGCCGCCGTCGAGCAGGTTCCGGTTGCCCACGGAGACGATCTGAGACGCCAGGGGCATGGAGGCGGAGGCCCGAAGCCAGTCCAGGTCCTCGTGGTCACCCGTCAAGCAGTTGTGGTAGACGGCCCGGCCGGAGCGGACGTCGGTCCCCACGACGTAGAAGTCCATGGGGGAGTTGGCGTAGGCTTCCCTGTCAAAGACATCCAGCTCGTCCGGGATCTGCCGGTAGCAGAAGTCCGCCCCGAAGAGATCGCCGGTTTTGATCCGAGAGCGCATACTGCAATATCTTGGGTCCTGGCAAAAGGCCAGGTTGTAGCGCAGCACCCGCCCGATCTGGTGGGATTTATAGTTGCAGCCGAACACGGCCCCCGCCGAGACGCCAACGGCCCCGTCAAAGACGATGTTCTGCTCCATCATCACGTCGATGACGCCCGCGGTGAACAAGCCCCGCATGGCGCCGCCTTCCATCACCAATCCGTGCTTCATGGGTATCTTCCTTTCTGTGCGCGAATTTCTTTCTTATCCTAGCACCAACCTGCGGATTTGTAAAGCAGGGTGAAATTTCGTTTGTCATAGTCGATGAGGCCTTCGGCTTTCATGTGGGCCAGCTCACGGGTCATGGCGGAGCGGTCGGCACAGAGGTATTCGGCCAGGGCCACGCGGCCCATGGGGATGGTGAAGGTCCTGCTGCCTGCGGCTTCGGCCTGGCGGCTGAGGTAGGTCAGGAGCTTTTCCCGGATGGTGGAGCGGGAGACGACCTCCAGCTTTTCCACCAGGGCCAGGTTTTTCTCTGCGATCAGCTCCACCATGTTCTCGATCATCCGGTGGTGGAAGCGGCAGACCAGCTTGCAGGCGTGCAGAATGCGGTCGTAGTCCAGCAGCAGCACCCGGCAGTGGGTCCGGGCCTGGTAGGCGATGGTCCGGCGGCGGGCCTTGACGCAGGTGTAGCTCTCCCCGAAGAGGCTCCCCACCGGCAGGACGCTGAGCAGGGATTTCTTGCCGAAGAGGTCCTCGCTGATCATCTCCACCTCGCCCTCCAGCACCACCCCCATGAGGGGATGGACCTCCGGCGTGCGCATGATGAAATCCCCCCGGCGGGGAGAAATTTCCCGGGCGCTGAGACAGCCCAGCATGGCCGTCAGGTCTTCCTCTGAGATGCCCCGGAAGAGGGGGCAGCTCTGCCGCAGTGCGTTTACGTCCATGGTGTACACCTCCCATTGTGTTCATTGTAAAATAGTTTGAGAAATGATGCAACTGCAACAGCCGATTTTTCGGATTTTTGTTATACTAAGCTTATCCAAGCACAGAACGAAGGAGGAAGTATTTCATGGAACACAAGATGCACAAGGCCGAGCGGCAGCTTTCCGACGCCGATACCATGGCCATTCTGAAGAAGGGCGACCACGGCACCCTGTCCGTCCAGGGCGACGACGGCTACCCCTATGCCACCCCCATCAACTACATCATCGTGGACGATAAGCTGTACATCCACTCCGCGCCCTATGGGTACAAGATCGAGTGCCTGAAGCGGGACCCCAAGTGCTGCTTCTCTGCCATCATCTCCGCCGAGATCATCCCCAGCAAGATCACGGCGGCCTTTGAGAGCGTGATCATGACCGGCACCGCCGTTTTCGTGGAGGACCGCGCCGAAAAGCAGGCGGCTCTGGAGGCCTTTGTCACCCAGAAGCATCCTGGGTATGAGGAAGTCGGCTTCAAGATGATCGAGAAGATGTTCGACAAGACCGCGCTGCTGCGGATCGACCCCATCTCTACCACGGGCAAGGCGTATAAGGGCTGAGGGATAAAGGCTGAGGTGGTACGGGCGGGCCGCAGGGGTCTGCGGCCCCTACGGAGTTTTTCGGTACCTGAATAGAAAGACCGCTTGGGTCAGCACCGGGTTTGGACGGTGCTTGCCGAAGCGGTCTTTGTTTGCCAGAGTATGAGATCAAATATGCAGGATGGCGCGGGCGACCTGGAGATAGATGATCAGGGTCACCACGTCCACCACGGTGGAAATGAAGGGGCTGGCCATGACCGCCGGGTCCAGATGGATCCGCTCGGCCAGCAGGGGCAGCAGGCTGCCGACGGTCTTGGCGCACAGGACGGTGAAGACCATGGTCAGGCAGATGACGAAGGCGACCGTTGCAGTCACGCCGGTGTTGTGCAGCAGGATGCGGTCCACGGTCATGAGCTTCACAAAGTTGCAGGCGGCCAGGGTGACGCCGCACATCACCGCCACCCGGATCTCTTTCCAGATGACTTGTAACGTGTCGGAAAACTCGACCTCGCCCAGGGACAGGCCACGGATCACAGCGGTGGAAGCCTGGGTACCGCTGTTACCGCCGGTACCCGTCAGCATGGGGATGAAGGCGGTCAGGGCGGTGCAGGCGGCCAGGGACGTCTCGTAGCTGGTCAGAACCATGCTGGTCAGGGTGGCGGAGAGCATCAGCACCAGCAGCCAGGGCACGCGGGACTTCCAGGTCTCCAGAATGCCCGTCCGCAGGTAGGGCTTGTCGGAGGGGGCCATACCGGCCATCTTTTCAAAGTCCTCCGTGGTCTCTTCCTGCAAGACGTCGATGGCGTCGTCGACGGTGACGATACCGACGAGCCGATTTTCCTGGTCCACCACGGGCAGGGCGCTGAAGTCGTACTTGGTGAACATCTGGGCCACGCTCTCCTGGTCCTCCAGGGTGTTGGCGGAGATGACGTTGGACTCCATGATGTCCTCGATGACGTCGTCGTCGTCGGCCAGGATCAGGGTCCGCATGGAGATCATACCGATGAGCTTTCGGTTGGTCTCGGTGACGTAGCAGGTGTAGATCGTCTCCTTGTCCACACCCACGCGGCGGATGCGCTTGATGGCCTCCTCCACGGTCATGTTGGGCCGGAGACTCACGTACTCCGTGGTCATGATGCTCCCGGCGCTGTCGTCGGGATACTTTAGAATTTCGTTGATCATCTTGCGCATCTCAGGGTCAGCCTGCTTTAGGATGCGCTTGACGACGTTGGCGGGCATCTCTTCCACGATGTCCACGGCGTCATCGACGTATAGCTCGTCGACGACGTCCTTCAGCTCGTTGTCGGAAAAGCCCTGGATCAGCAGCTCCTGCGTCTCCGGGTCCATCTCAACGAACGTCTCTGCGGCCAGCTCTTTGGGCAGCAGCCGAAAGAGCAGGGGCAGCTTGTCCTGGGGCATATCCTCGAAGATGGCGGCTACGTCCACCGCGTTCATCGTCACGAGAATGTCCCGCAGGGTGGTGTATTTTTTGCCCTCCACCAGGGCCGCCAGGGTGTCCCCCAGCGTGACAATGGTTCTCTCTGCCATTGGCATCTCCTCCCTTGCGTTTCAAGGCGCTGGCACAGCGCCCAGTTTCTGAGCAGGAGTAAGACACGCGGCAGACCGGTATCTCATTTAGAGCGGACAAGGGGACGCCGGTCGTTCCGGCCCCTCTGTCTGGGTGCAACTTCGGCCTGCCAAAGTGCCGTTACTACCGCCTGCGTCCATTGTGTTTCACCTCACTTGTCCGTTGGATTCGTTGTCGTTGGGCCTTTTCCTTCCAAGGCCATTCCTTATTATAGAGATGCCCGGAATTTTTGTCAACCGGAATCCCAGGCATCTTGCAGGAAATTCGTCATTTTTATAGGGGTCATCCCTTGCCTTTTTTTCGGGTGTCTGCTATTCTTTGGGGGAAATGATCCAAGCTGTCAAACCCTGGAAAGGAGATCCGATGAAACGTATCTTTGTTTTGCTTTTGACCCTAGCCTTGCTGGCCTCCTCCGGTGCGGCGCTGGCGGCGGGGGGTTACACTGACGTGCCCGACAGCCACTGGGCAGCGGCCTCCATTCAGTCGGCCAAGACCTACGGCCTCATGTCCGGCATGACGAGCAATACCTTCGGCCTGGGCCAGACGATCACCCGCGCCCAGTTCGTCACCGTGACTGCCCGGATGCTGGGCTGGGACACGAAGACGACGACCGCCTCCGGCTTTACGGACACCAAGGGCCACTGGGCGGAAGGGGCCATTTCCGCCGCCGTCCAGCACGGTGCCCTGGACAAAGGGGGGAGCTTCCGCCCCGATGCTGCCATCAGCCGCGAGGACATGGCGGTGATCCTGGTCCGCGCCTTGGGCTACCAGTCCGTGGCGGAGAAGGCCGCCGGCTATGCGCTCCCCTTCACCGATGTGAAGAACAACAAGGGCTATGTCACCGTGGCCTATGACATCGGCCTGACCAACGGCGTTTCCGCCACCCAGTTTGCCCCCGCCGCTTCCGCCACCAGGGAGCAGGCGGCCACGATGCTGGTCCGCATCTATGAAAAATACACGGCCAAGACCAGCTGGTTCCACGGCTTCTATGCCATCTCGTCTTACAGCCAGATCGGCCTGACCCAGAGCATGGACGCCGTCAGCCTGGGGTGGAGCCGGATGACCTATTCCGCTGACACTGGGGCCGTGCTGAAGACAACGACCTCCGGCGGTAATGTCTATGCCATCCCCTCCGGCTATGCCGACGCGGTGAAGCAGATGCAGGCCAACGGCTGCCAGCTGAACCTGTCCGTCTTCATGGACAACAACGGCGGGGCGTTGGCCGCGATGCTGGCGGATGCCAACGGGAGAAGCCAGGCGGTCCAGGCCATTCTGACTGAGGCCACCCGAATTTATGAGGACCTGGGCAGCTCGCCCTACACCGGCGTGACCATCGACTTTGAGGGGCTGGCTGGCAGCACCAACCAGGCCAATTTCACGGCATTTTTGCAGGCGCTCTCCCGGCAGCTCCAGGCGAAGAACCTGCGTTTGGCGGTGGCCGTCATGCCTGCCACGGCGGACGGGGCCTATTACAACGGCTATGACTACCGCGCCATCGGCGACCTGGCGGACAAAGTCATCTTGATGGCCCACGACTACCAGCCCTCCAAATTGACCGGCTACACGGGAACGACGTATTATAAGAACGCGGCCCTTACGCCGTTCCAGTCGGTCTATGATTCTCTCCGGGTGGCCACCGATCCCAACACCGGTGTGCAGGACACGAGTAAGCTGGCCCTGGCCATCAGCTCCGCTGCCAATGCCTGGCAGGTGGATGCCAATGGGAAGCTCGTCTCGGAGACGCCGACCTTCCCCACGGCGTCTACGCTGCTGACCCGGATGAAGGGTGGCGCGACCATGGGCTGGTCGGATACTTACCGGAACCCCTACCTGACCTACCAGACCGAGGACGGAAAGCACTGGTTCGTCTGGTATGAGGACAGCCGCAGCGTGGGCGAAAAGGTCCGGCTGGCCAAGCTCTTCGGTGTGACCTCCGTCTCCCTGTGGCGGCTGGGGAATCTCCCGGCGGACAGCACGGACGGACTCTATTATAATGTATTGTCCGCCTGCCAGTAAAACACACGACAAAGACCCAAAGAACGGCCTGCCTGACCTGCGGATGCAGGTCGGACAGGCCGCTCTTTCTTCGGGATGTTTTAGAAGGTGTTGTGTGTTCCGCAAAGAGAAGGAGGAGGAAAGGGATCAGGCGTCAGCCAGGGCCTTGCCCAGCTCGCGGCACTTTGCCTTGCCGTCTGCGTCGGGGGAGAGGTTCACGATCAGGGGGTCAGCTGCCAGGATGGCACCGGCCTTCTTGGTGCGCTCTGCCCAGTCGCGCATCCACTGGCCGTCACCCCAGTCGTAGGAGCCGAACAGAACGACCTTCTTGCCGGAGATCTTGCCCTCCAGCGCGGTGAAGAAGGGCTCCATCTCGTCCTCTTCCAGCACCTCGTCGCCCATGGAGGGGCAGCCCAGCGCCAGCTTGTCGTAAGCGGCGGCCTCATCGGCATTGGTGTCGGTGACGTTGATGAGCTTTGCCTGGCCGCCGGTGCCAGCCACGACTTCCTGCGCCATGGTAGCGGTGTTGCCGGTGCCGGACCAGAAAATAACAGCAATCGATTCCATAGTTAAGATCCTCCTAGTGATGTTTTGCTGATCTCTATGTTTTTGTTAGCACTCGCTCATTAGCGGGAGCTAACCATAGGTCAAAAGAAAAAGCCGATGTGCGGCGTTTTTGATAATTAGCTTTTGCTAACTTCTGCGTTAGTATAGCATGGCAAGGGAAGGACTGTCAAGCCCTTTTTGTGCAAAACAAAAGTTTTTGCAGTTTTCTCAAAGTTTCCTTTGAAATTTTGTTGTTTTTTTGATATACTGTACTTGATCAGTGGCCCGACAGCGCACCACAGCTGCTGGGTCGTTTTCTATTTTTCTCCGTCGGGACACGCCGCCGGAGTACCACACCGGAAGGAGGACCTAGAAAATGGCAGAGACTTATCAGAAGGGCGAGTACATCCGCTATGCCTGCAACGGCGTTTGCCTGGTGGATGACGTGCGCCTGGACCGCCTGAGCAAGAAAGAACCCCCGAAAGAGTTTTACATCCTAAAACCTGTCAGCAACCCCGCCTCTACCCTGTTCGTGCCCACAGGCAACGCCACCTTGGTGGCCAAAATGTCCCGTTTGCCCGACCGGGAGGAGCTGGATGCGCTCATCCTGGCGACCAGGGAGGAGCCTTTGGACTGGATCGATGACCGGAAGATCCGCCTGGCCTCCTTCCAGACCATCGTGAAGGAGTGCGACTTAGGTCAGCTCATCAGCCTCGTCTCCTGCATCTACCATCGCCGCGAGGATCTGATCGCCGCCGGGAAAAAGCTGGGTGCCTCCGACGAGACGCTTCTCCAGCGGGCCGAGGCCCTCATCGAAAACGAAGTGGCGTTCGTCCTTAAAGTCGAACAGAGTGAGGTCAGCGACTATATCCGCGACAAGCTGGCGGAAGCGATCACGGCGTAACATGCTATACTATTATATTGTATAAGGAAGACCCCCGGAACCGGCGATACCATTCGCCTGTGCCGGGGGCCTTTTGCGCCCCTTCATTTAGAAAACCGTAAGGAAAAGCACCGGCCTGGGAAACCGGTGCTTTTCTATGGATCATGGATGGGATCGTTTGCTGTCCTTCCGCCAGAGGATGCCGCCGACGGTATCGGCGAAAAACCAGCCGATGGGGATCGCCGCCCAAATGCCGGTGACGCCGATGGCGGGGGAGGCGGAGAGCAGATAGGCCAGGGCCACGCGGGTGCCCAGGGAGCAGACCGTCAGCACCAGCGACACCGCCGGCCGGTCCACCGCCCGGAAGTAGCCGTAGAGCAGGAACAAAATGCCGATGCCCAGGTAGCAGCTGCCCTCGATGCGGAGGTAGCCCGTGCCCACGGAAATGACTTCCTGCGCGTCGTGCCCCACGAAAATGGCCAGCAGCTGGGGGGCGAAGCAGCAGACCAGCCCGCCGATCACCAGACAAAAGACCAGCACCCAGAACAAGGCCCATTTCGTCCCGGCTTTGATGCGCCCCCGCTGCCCGGCCCCGTAGTTCTGGGCGACGAAGGTGGAGTAGGCGTTGCCGAAGTCCTGCACGGGCATGTAGGCCAGGGTGTCGATCTTCACCGCCACGGCGAAGGCCGCCATGACGACCGAGCCGAAGGAGTTCACCAGGCCCTGCACCAGAAGGATCCCGAAGTTCATCACCGACTGTTGCAGGCAGGTGAAGAACGAGAGGCTCCAAAGCTGCCGCAAAATATTCCGGTCCCACCGCCGGTCGGCCTTGCCCACCCGCAGGTCCGGGCAGCTTTGCCAGGTCCGCAGGGCCAGACCCACCCCGGCGGCGTACTGGGCCAGCACCGTCGCCAGCGCCGCGCCCATGACGCCCATTTGCAGGGGGATGACGAAGAGCAGGTCCAGGCCGATGTTCCCCACGACCGACACGCCCAAAAACAGCAGCGGCGTCACCGAGTTCCCGATGGCCCGGAGCAGATTGGCGAAGTAATTATAGAGGAAGGTGGCCGGGATGCCCGCAAACACCCAGACGAGATAGGTCCGGGTCAGGTCCCACACGTCCGCCGGGATGCGGAGAAACCACAGGATCCCGCCCAGGGCCAGGTACACCAGCCCGGTCAGCACCACGGTCAGCCCGCCGATCAAACAGAACGACTGAAAGATCCCCGCCCGGAATCGGGCGGGGTCTTTTCGTCCGAACTGCATGGCGAAAAACACGCTGCTGCCCATGCAGAGGCCCAGTAAGATCGAAGTGAGAAACGTCATTAAGGTATAGGAGGACCCCACCGCCGCCAGGGTGCCCTCCCCCAAAAACTGCCCCACCACCCAGGTGTCGGCCAGGTTATAC
>ERZ1034901.1665-NODE-1665-length-15128-cov-7.993299_pt1 | contig 15128 bp, 10 predicted proteins | sample MGYA00520628_ERZ1034901 | MGnify/ENA primary metagenome ERZ1034901 (study PRJEB33766, sample SAMN09781783) | gut metagenome | biome: gut microbiome | host: Homo sapiens | place: Madagascar | study: EMG produced TPA metagenomics assembly of the PRJNA485056 data... | reverse complement strand
ATATTTGAAATGTCCAAAATGTGGAACAAAAACTTGGTGTAAAAAAGTCCTGGCAAAAGAGAAGTGATTTCTGTTATAGAAAACAACCTGTCTTTTGCCGGAACGATGAAGATTCAAAACCTAAATATGAAAAAAATTGATCAAGAATACCATTGCCAGTCCGTAGTAGGTGATCACGGCAACCAGATCATTGACCGTTGTAATGAGTGGACCGGAAGCAACCGCAGGATCAATATGGATCTTGTGGAAGAACATAGGAATGATAGTTCCGACAAAGCTTGAGATCACCATTGCAACGATCAGCGAGATGCCGACACAGCCGGAGATCAGGAATGCAGATGCCCATACATATTTCTTGAAATAGTGGATATAGATTCCTAAAAACAAGAGTGCCATGATTCCAAGGCTTGCACCATTTAAGAAGCCGATCTTCATTTCTTTGATAAGAAGGGAAAGCTTCTTTTTAGTACTCAGGTCTTCGTCCATAAGTACACGGATCGTAACAGCGAGGGACTGTGTGCCGACATTTCCAGCCATATCAAGGACAAGGGACTGGAAGCATATTACGATTGGAAGCGCCGCAACAACGGATTCAAACATTCCTACCACAGAGGATACCGCCATGCCAAGGAACAGAAGGATGATGAGCCATGGCAGACGCTTTTTCATGCTGGTAAAGGTTGGTTCGTTCAGGTCTTCTTCGGATGTAAGACCGGCGAGCTTTGCGTAGTCATCACCCATAGCATTATCCACCAGTTCCACGATATCATTTGCAGTCAGGATACCGGCAATGGTTCCGTTTTCCGATAAAACCGGGATGGAATCCTCTTCATAATCGGTGAGATCTTCGATACAGTCTGCAATCTTCACATGCTCATATACAGACGGATAGGAGCGGCTGATAATATTTGACAAAGAGTCATTTTCCCGTGCGATGATCAGATCTTTCAGATCGATAGCACCGGAAAACTGACCATTTATATCAGTGGTATAGATCGTCGAGATATTGTCATGTTCTCCTGCCTGCCGAACCAGTGTACTCATAGCTTCACGGATGGATAAGGTGTCCGGAATACAGATATAATTGTTCGTCATGCAGCTTCCAATCTCATCATCTTCATAGGAAAGCAGCTTCTTTACATCTCTCCGGGAATCATCATCCAGACGGGCAACCATTTCCTGTTGTTGCTCGGCGGAAAGTTCATCCAGAATATCCAGAGCATCATCCGCATCCATATCGGATATGACTCTTGCGGCTTTATCAAGTGACAGTTCATCCAGATACGGCTTGGCATCATCCAGATAAGAGAAGATCTCTGCAAGCCGTGGGGTGCCGATCATAGTGTACAGGTGCATTCGTTCTGTTTCGTTTAGCCGTGTGATTGCTTCTGCGACATCTTTGTCGTGATAGTTTGCCAAATGCTTCTGCAATACCTGTGCGTTCTTTGCATTACGGATGATTTTTACGAGTTCTGTTACATAATCTTTTTTAAATACTGTGATTTTTGTCATTGTGACCTCCTTCCTGCCTGTTTTCAGACATAAAAATACATCGTCTCAGTGTGAAGACCGGATGGTCAGGATCGTCTGATGCGATGTATGAAAAGGCACACAACAATATAAGATGGGGTTATCGGATCTTCATAGACAGCCACATCCATTTATGCTTTCTTATCATAACATCGCATATTTTACTTCGTCCAATACGATCGCAACTATCCATGAAAATTCACCTCCGTTTGAAAATCGAATTTTAGATTTTGGTATTTGATATTCTCAAAAACCTTTGCTACTATAACAGAAAAGAGTTGAATTGACAACCTGGATAATTCGGATTGGGTAAATTTTATATTTAGGTTATATTTTTAAAATACATAGAAAACAGGAGGATATCAGAAATGCGGATCGAGCATGTTGCAATGTATGTAGAGGATCTGGAAAAGACAAAAGAATTTTTTATAAAGTATTTTGATGCTGCTGCGGGAGAACAGTATTATAATCCGAAAACAGAGTTTCAGTCGTATTTTTTAAGCTTTGAGGATGGAGCAAGACTGGAGATCATGCAGAAACCACGGGTATCCAATGTGAGAAAAGAGCTGGCACGAACAGGGTATATTCATCTCGCTTTTTCAGTTGGAAGCAGAGAGAAAGTCGATGCATTGACAAAAAGACTGGAAGAGGACGGATATAAAGTTGTCAGCGGACCACGGGTGACAGGTGATGGATATTATGAGAGCTGTGTTCTAGGTATCGAGGATAATCAGATCGAGATCACGGTCTGAAGGACAAGAGAAAGGTGAGAGAAAATGAAGTGGAAAGATCGATTGGGAATCCGGCTGGTGGCATATATGGGAGGCTTATTTATCATGACGGCAGGAATAGCCGTATCGGTAAAATCAAACCTTGGGGTATCGCCGGTAAGCTCGATCCCATATACGATTACCTGTGTATTTGGTATGGAGATGGGAAATGCAACTATCCTGTTTCATGTTGTGCTGGTTTTGCTGCAGATCCTGTTATTACGGAAGAATATCATAGACAGGTGTTGAAAATCAAATCGGTATTTGGCATAATGGACTGGAACAGGAAAGAAAGGAGACATAGCTATGGCAGCAGGAAAAAAACAGAGCGGTAAGGATGCAATGGCGGTTATCAACGAGCATATAAAGAATGAAAGCTATGCTCCGGTATATCTGTTATACGGAGATGAAACATATCTTGTGAACCAGTACAGAGACAAATTGCTTTCGGCGGTAACAGACCGTGAGGACAATATGAACTTTGCAAAGTTTGCAGGAGAGAAGATCGACCCGATGGAGATCATAGGCTTCTGTGAGACAATGCCATTCTTCGCTGACCGGCGTGTGGTGCTGGCAGAAGGAACCGGATTGTTTAAAAAGAGCTGTGAGGAATTTGCGGAGCGGATCAAAGAGCTGCCGGATACTTCGCTGATCCTGTTTGTTGAGTCAGAAGTTGATAGGAGAAATAAATTATATAAGACCGTTGATAAACTGGGAGAAGCCCTGTGCTTTGAAACGCCAAATGAGAAGACGCTTGCTGTATGGGTTAAGGGAATGTTCAAGGGAGAAGGAAAACGGATAACCGATGATGCGATCCGTTCCCTGATCGAGCATACCGGATCAGATATGAATTCGATCAAGAATGAGATTGATAAGCTGATAAGCTATACGGTAGACAGGGAGGATGTAACTGTATCCGATGTGGAAGCTCTCTGCGTTGGCAATTCGGAGGGACATATATTTGAGATGATCGATGCCATATCCAGAAAGCAGCAGGATCGTGCACTTCACCTGTATCATGAGCTGCTTGAAAACAGGGAGCCTGCGATGCGAATTCTGTTTTTGATCGCCAGACAGTATGATCTGTTATTAAAAACAAAGATGTGTCTTGCCGAGAATAAAAATTATGCAGATACGGCATCGGTGCTAGGCATTCCGTCATGGTCGGTGAAGAAATATGCGGAACAGTGCCGGAATTATTCAGAACAGGAACTGAAGAAGATCATGGAAGCCTGTCAGGATACTGACTATAAATTAAAGACGAGTCAGGCATCGGATGTAGTGGCAGTGGAAGTGTTGTTAATATCATTGAGTCGGTAGATGGTATGTGACGCGCAGGAATGCAGTGAGTCAAAACATACCGTAGGTATTGCGATTTGGATGCCGGAATTATTACACAAAAAAACAGAACCTCAATAGGTTCTGTTTTTTTGACGGTTTTGATTATATATGTGCAGCCTTACATATGTAATCAATTATAAAAATATATATGAGTCAGATTAAGCCATCTTGTTGACAGCGGCTGTAAGACGTGATACTTTACGAGAAGCATTGTTCTTGTGGTAAACGCCCTTTGAAGCAGCCTTGTTAATCTCTGAGATAGCAACCAGAAGATTTGCCTGAGCAGCTTCTTTGTCACCAGCAGCGATAGCAGCTTCTACCTTTTTGATAACTGTCTTAACTTTAGACTTGATCATCTTGTTTCTTAAAGTCTTCTTGTCAATTACTTCAATTCTTTTCTTTGCAGATTTGATGTTAGCCAAAATTCTCTACCTCCATTTGAATTATAGATTATAATAAGGTTTTTACATTAAAACCGGACACGGACAATTCAATGTAAACATACTCATCAATATTAGTATAGAGAAATTTATTTGTCAAGGGGCGAAGTGAAAATATTTCCATTTCTGAAAAATAAGATCTGATCTTATTCCCATCAATTTTATTTCTATCCTATTTCTATTACTTGTTGGCTTGTATGGAAAGGGAGGACATGGTATACTGTTTCTATTAATGCGTTATATATTATTACATACCAGGAGGTAAGAAAATGTTTGGATTTGATGAAATTACAAAAGTAGATCCTGAAGTTGCGGCAGCAATGACGGATGAATTGAACAGACAGAATAACAATCTGGAGCTGATCGCATCAGAGAATATCGTATCAAAGGCAGTTATGGCAGCCATGGGAAGCCATCTGACTAACAAATATGCAGAAGGTTATCCTGGAAAGAGATATTATGGCGGATGCCAGTATGTAGACGTAGTGGAAGATCTTGCCAGAGAGCGTGCAAAAGAATTATTTGGATGTGAATATGTAAATGTTCAGCCACATTCCGGAGCACAGGCCAATATGGCAGTATTTTTTGCTATTTTAAATCCTGGCGATACGTTTATGGGAATGAATCTGGATCATGGCGGACATCTGACACATGGATCACCTGTAAATATGTCCGGTAAATATTTTCACTGTGTACCTTATGGTGTAAATGATGATGGCTTTATAGATTATGACAAGGTTCTTGAGATCGCAAAGGAATGCAAGCCAAAGTTGATCGTAGCGGGTGCGTCTGCATATGCAAGAGCAATCGATTTCAAGAGATTCCGTGAGATTGCAGATGAGGTTGGTGCATATCTGATGGTAGATATGGCACATATCGCAGGTCTTGTAGCAGCAGGCCTTCATATGAGCCCGATTCCATATGCACATGTTACAACAACCACTACTCATAAGACACTTCGTGGACCTAGAGGTGGTATGATCATGTGCAGCAACGAGATCAATGAGAAATTCAACTTCAATAAGGCAGTATTCCCTGGTATCCAGGGCGGACCTCTGATGCATGTCATCGCAGGTAAGGCAGTATGTTTAAAGGAAGCATTACAGCCGGAATATAAGGAGTATCAGGCACAGGTTGTAAAGAATGCAGCAGCACTTGCATCTGCATTAATGGCAAGAGGCTTCAATATCGTATCAGGTGGTACAGATAACCACCTTATGCTGGTGGATCTTCAGAATCTGGACCGTACCGGTAAGGAAGTAGAGAAGCTTTTAGATGAGGTTCATATCACTGTAAATAAGAACACAGTACCAAATGATCCAAAATCTCCGTTTGTAACAAGCGGTATCCGTATCGGAACACCGGCGGTTACAACAAGAGGTGCAAATGAAGCTGATATGGAGACAATTGCTGAGGCGATCAAGGCAGCAGTGATTGATGATGACAAGGCAAAAGCAGAAGCACTTGTTAAGAGTATTGTAGAGAAGTATCCACTGTATGCATAAGGTTGTTATATGGAAGATTTATTTGACGAGAAGCTGTTAGAAGCGATTCGGCTTGCAGAAGCATTGCAGGATGGACGGTCAGAAGAAAAAGAGTCAGAAGGAAAAAAGACAGAAGGAAAAAAGACAGAAGTAAAACAGGAAACCGAAAACAGCCGTCCGGTCAGCCGGACGGAAGAACCGGTTGCTGCTCCGGTTCCGCAGACTGGTGAGGAAGCAGTCGATCAGCTTATAAAAGAGATCGTGCAGGAAACACAGGAAGAGATCGCTGCCGAAGGTATCCAGACAGAGGATATCAGAAAAGAATTTTTTCAGAAGAAGGCAGAGAAAACGAAACGGGAAAAGAAGAAGCTGGATCCGGAACTGGAATCCAAACCGGTATATGCACCCAAAAAGCTGAAAGATCCATGGAGTCTCAGGAAAAAGGTCTGTGTGATCCTGCTTGTTGTTGTACTGGTTGTGACCGGGATCCCTGCCGGTATATTTGCCAGAATGTATATGAATGGAAAGAACCGGCTGGCAGAAAATGCGCAGGGAGAAAAGGTGAGTTTTCATACAGACGGATCTTCTTCAACGGCTATCACATATAAAGGAAAGAACTACGTTTATAATACAGATACCGTATCGATTCTGGTATTTGGTGTTGATAATTCCGAATATGTGCCGAAGGAATCGGAAAAGAACGAAGAACCGAAGACAACAGAGGCGGCAACGGAGAAAACAAAGCCCAAAAAGTCAAAGAAGTCAAAGAAAACCTCAAAGGATACAGAAGCTACGACGGAAGCAGATCTCAGAGACAGAGATGATGCCCTGACCTATTCGGATGCAAATGGCTCTGAATATGTCCGGTATGGCGGAAGGATCGATCTGTGCTTCCTGGTGGTATTTGATCTTCGAAATGATAAGCTTCACGTTATTAATATAAATCGTGACAGTATGACAGATGTGGATATTAAAACCATAGAAGGAAAAACAGCACTTACAGACCGGATGCAGATCGGACTGGCGTATGGTTATGGGGATGGAGAGATCGTCAGTTGTGAGAATTTTACACATGCGGTATCCGGACTGATGTATAATCTTCCGATTAACGGTTATGTGGCCTTTGACATGGATGCAATGGCAGATATCAATGACGTCCTGAGCGGGGTAACATTGACAGCCAGAGATACGATCAGTGAGAATGTCTTTGAGAAGGATGTAGTCACCTTACAGGGCAATGACGCATACCGGTATCTGGAAAAGATGGATACGGTAACGGATGCAGTCGGTGAACATGGCAGGCGGATGGAACGTCAGAGTCAGTATCTGGCAGGCTGGCTGGAGCGGTTTGAACAGTGCTATTCCGATGATAAGGGAATCATAAAGAAGGTATACGAGGCAGCAAGTCCATATCTACAGACGAATCTGGACAGAGATGCCTGCCTGTATCTGTTCAGCAGAATGCGTGGAATGGATATAGCAGTTGCAGAGAAGGATATACAGGAGCTTCCGGGAACGTATGAACGCCCTGCTCATTTTGATGAGTATCAGGTGGATACGGGAAGTCTGGTAGAAGAGATGCTGGATATCTTCTATATTCCAACCAGTTAGTGTGACATATTATAAAATAAAAATAAAAAATATCCCAAATGCGGATTGAAGCGGCATGCAAAAAATGGTAAAATTCACTTAAATTTTGTTCGCGCGGAACTGCATTTGGGGTATTTTTTTATGTGATATCATAGGAGACAGGATGAAATGAAAAATATGCACAGAGGGGCAGTACAAATGTAGAGGCATCTTGTATAAAGTGTATAATACAGCGGGCATAACAGCAAGGAGGGCATTTTAGAAGCATGAGAGAACATGGAAAAAGAGTGGCAGCATGGTTCCTTACCGTTGTCATGGTCATCACGATGATCATGCCGTATGGCGGGGCAGGAATTCCATTTGCAGGTTGGGTGAAGGCAGCGGATCTGATCGATCTGTCCGGAAAGGATGGAGCACATAAGGTTACTGTTGTAGCAACGACGGAAACCGGTCTTGGTAATTATTATACCGGAGAGGCGATCGAAGCACCGGTTACGGTAAAGGTAGATGGGGAGGAAGTACCGTCGGACTGTTATGATGTGGTATACACAAATAACGTGAACGTGTCAACTGCAACTGAGCTTGCCGTGGCAACGATAACCGGTAAACCGGAAAAGGGTTATACAGGAAGCAATACGGCAAAATTCAGAATTCGTGTCACACCGATCAATAAAGCAACGGTCAAATTTGCATCCGATATGACAATTGTATCCGGCAAGTATTATGTTCCATATGTAAAAAATCTGGCAAATTCTCCGACAGTCCAATCGGTTACCTGGAATGGAAAGGTTCTGGTAGCGGAGAAAGATTATTATGAGAATGTTACTCTTTCAGAGAATTATCTGGAGATTGGTTCTAAGGGAACAACAGCGATTAAGGGAATGAATAATTTCAGTGGTTCCAAAACCTATACCTGGTATCTGAAGGCTGCCAATATCCAGGATCAGATCATCACATTGAGCAACTCCAATTACAGCTATGATGGAAAGGAAAAGAAGCCGTCGGTTACGATCGCTGATGTGAACTCCTGGCTGGATGAGAATAATGGTTATCAGTATCTGGAAGAAGGCGTGGATTATACACTTTCTTACAGCAGCAATATAAATCCGGGAACCGCAACCGTGACGATCACAGGTAAGGGTTGTTACACCGGAAGCACATCCCTGAACTATACGATCAGCAGTGGAAGTGCAGCCTTAAAGGATATATCACAGACGACCGTGAATGTAGCATCATGTACATATAATGGACAGGCACAGACACCGGCTGTCACGGTAAAGGATGGAAGCACGACATTAAAGCAGGGAACGGATTATACGGTATCCTATTCCGCAAATACAAATGCAGGAAATGGAACGGTTCTGATCAGTGGATGCGGCAAATATACAAATACAAAGTCCCTCACTTTTAAGATCAATCCAAGAGATATTTCAAAGGCGACTTTGACGGCAGAGCCTGCAACATATAAATATGGAGCAGAAGTATTTTCACCAAAGATCAGTGTTTATGACAGCAAACTGGGAACAACATTGACGAATAAAACCGATTATACAGTTGCAAGCTATGTAGCAAAGACAGCCGGTACGGTTTCAATCAGTGCGACAGGAAAAGGCAATTATACAGGAACCGTTACCGGTACATTGACCGTCAATCCTTTGGATGTGACGAATACAGCAAAGGTAACATTGAATCAAACATCCTTTGATCAGACCGGTGCAGAGATCAGACCGACAGTAACGTCGGTCACTTCAGATGGATATACACTGACCGAAGGAACGGATTATACGGTATCTTATAAAGATAATGTAGCAGCCGGCAATCTGGCAAAGGTAATTGTTACGTTCAAGGGAAACTATACAGGTTCCAAAACTGTATATTTTACGATTATTTCTTCCCTGCCGGATCTGTCAGGGGCAGTGTGCAGTACAATTGCAGATCAGACCTATACCGGAGCACAGATCAAACCGGAGGTTACAGTGACCTATGATGGCAAAACACTGACGAAGGACAGCGATTACACCGTTTCATATGGCGCAAATGTCAACTGTGGTACAGGTACGGTTACGATCACCGGAAAGAACGGATACAGTGGAACGAAATCTGTAAATTTCAAGATCAGTGCAAGAGCGCTGGCAGATTGCTCGCTCAGTTATGATGAGAGCGTAAAATGGACAGGAAGTGCCGTAACTCCGAATATCCGTATCACATATGGTCAGAAGCTCTTAATAGAGGGTACGGATTATACCGTTGCTTATTCCAATAATATAAATGAGACAACGGCAGCGACTGCTACAGTGACAGGAAAAGGTAATTTTACAGGCAGAAAAGTACTGACATATAAGATCATCAGAGATCGTACGGACGTCAATGCTTCAACGATTACAGTCGATGCGATCGCAGACCAGGAATACAATGCAGGACAGGGACTCCGACCTGCTGTTACAGTCAGAAATGGTGGTACGATCCTTACTCTGAATACAGATTATACGGTTACTTATACCAATAACTATACTGCAGGATCTACAGCAATAGTAACCATTACGGGAATCAATGATTATACAGGAACAAGAACAGTAACCTTTAATGTTGTTGCACTTGATCTGACAAATGCAAAGGTTGTTTTGGAAGCAGATAGTTATGAATATACAGGCATGCCACAGACTCCGGGTGTTACATCCTTTACAACGGTATCCGGAAAGACCTACACCAATATGGCGAATTTCACTGTGAATTATTCGAATAATACAAACTGCGGAACGGCAACGGTAACTATAAAAGGGAAAAATGCAAACTTTACAGGAAATGCAGTGGGAACATTTACTGTTACAAAGAAATCGATCAACGGAGCGGTTTTCAGTAATATTACAGCATGTACATTTACAGGAAGTGAACAGAAGCCGACGGCAACCGTAAAGATTGGAACTACGACGCTGGCTGCCAATACAGATTATGAATTATCCTATAAAAATAATATCAATGCCGGTACAGGAACGATTACAGCAACCGGAAAAGGCAACTATAGCGGAAGTTCAAAGACAACCTTCACGATTGCAGCCAGAGCTATCACATCCTGTAAAGCAGAATACAGCAAAGAGATGATATATACCGGATCCGAGGTAAAGCCTTCTGTAAAACTGACCTATGGTTCCTACGAACTGAAGGCGGGAACGGATTACACTGTTTCCTATAGCAATAATATAAATGAAACAGACAGTGCATCGATCCGGATCACAGGAAATGGAAACTTCAGCGGTACACAGACATGTACATTTAAGATCACAAAGATTGTAACAAACATCAATGACAGTTCGATCAGCATAGCATCGATCGGAGATCAGGAGTATCAGGGAGGCGAAGCCATTATTCCGAAGCTCAGGATCACACAGGATGGAGTTACTCTGGTAGAAGGTGAGAGTTATACTATAACAGTAACCAACAATAAGACGGTCGGTTCCACTGCAACCATTACGATACAGGGAATCGGAGCATATACAGGTACAAGATCCCTGACATTTAAGATCGTGGCAGCAGATATTACAGGTGCAGAAGTAGCACTTGTACAGCGGTCATATGAATATACAGGTGCGGCATTTACACCGGCAGTTGTAAGCCTTACAACCACAGGTGGAAAGCGGATCACAAATCTGTCAGAATTCAGTGTTTCATATTCCGGCAATACCAATGTCGGAACTGCAACTGTTACTGTGACCGGAACCGGCAGTAATTATAAGGGAACCACAACTGGAACTTTTGCGATCACGCGGAAATCGCTGAATGATTCACTGGTAATGAATGTGGGTACAGTGACTTATACAGGATCAGCGTTAAGTCCGGATATTACAGTAACCTTTAATGGTAAAACGCTTACAAAGGGCAAGGATTATGCAGTTGCATTTACAAATAACATCAATGCCGGAACTGCAAAAGCAAAGATAACAGGTCTTGGCAATTATGATGGAACAGTTGAAAAGACTTTTACCATTCTGCCTTTTGATATAAATAATGGCGGTTTTATCATGGTTACAGGTTCTCCATATACCTATACAGGAGGAGAACTGAAACCGGGATTCACTGTTATGATAAGTGGAAGATCACTGGCGGCTGTAAACTATGACGTGGCATATTCCAACAATGTCAATGTCGGAACTGCAACGATCACAGTTACAGGCAAAGGCAATTATAAGGGAACGATAACTGAAAACTTTACGATCCAGGCGAAGCCTCTGAAAGACGCTTCTGTGACTTATACAAATCTGATGTCATATACAGGAAAGCAGGTTTGTCCGGAAGTAAAGGTAATGGATGGAGCAGTTGAGCTGAAGAAAAATGTGGATTATGATGTCAGCTATCAGAACAATACAGAAGTGACAACATCTGCACGGATCCAGATCACAGGAAAAGGAAATTATACAGGAACAATAGACCGGTATTTCTCAATCCAGAAACAGGAGATCAATCTCAAGGATGCAGAGATAACGGCAGAGAACCAGACTTATAACGGCAGGGAACAGAAGCCGGCTGTTATAGTAAAGGTATCCGGCAGAGTGATCGATCCATCCGAATACAGTGTGCTCTATTCTGAAAATATCAATGCCGGAACTGCAAGAATCACGGTAAATGGTCTTTCGGATTCCTTTAAAAATACAGGATATGGAACCTTTACGATCCTTCCAAAACAGATAGAGAAATGTAAAGTGTCCTATACAAAGAGCGTATCCTATACAGGAAAGGCTGTCACACCTTCCGTTATTGTCAAGGATACAGTAAGAAATGCAGTGCTGAGCGCCGGTGCATCTGCAGACTATACGGTATCGTATCAGTCTAATATAGAGCCGACAACCAAGGCTGTGATACAGATTACAGGAAATGGAAATTACACCGGTACATTGACACAGTATTTTGCAATTGTAAAACAGACGACACCGGTTACAAAGACAGATCTGTCTGCGGCAGTTATAACGGTGGCAGATCAGACTTACACCGGAAAAGCGTTAACACCTGCAGTTACTGTTACATTAAAGGGTAAGGTGCTGAAGCTGAATACAGATTACACGGCAGCATATTCCAACAATACAAATGTTGGTACAGCGAAGGTTGTGATAACCGGAAAAGGCAATTATACAGGAAGTGCGTCAAAGACATTTGCGATTAAGGCAAAGACCACACCGAATGTGAAGAAGCCTGGTGTAACGAAAAAGATTACAGTAAGCAAGATCAAGACAACTTCTGCAAAGATCACATGGAAGAAGGTATCTGATGCAGATGGATATATGATCTATCAGAAGCAGGGCTCCGGCAAGAAGAAGCTTGTAAAGACTGTAGGTAAGAATACATTTTCCTACAACGCGAAGAAGCTGAAAGCAGGGACTAAATATACATACAGTGTATATGCTTATAAGAAGTCAGGAAACTCTAAGATAAAGGGCAAAGAGAAGAGTAAGGCATTTGTAACGAAGCCATCAAAGGTAAAATCAGTAAAGACGACAGCGAAATCAAAGGCATGTAAGATAAGCTGGAAGAAGGTAGCCGGTGCCAGTGGATATCAGGTATATATGGCAACCTCAAAGAAAGGCAAGTATAAGAAGATCGGCGATACAAAGAAGCTGAATCTGACAAAGAAGAGCCTGAAAAAAGGAAAGACATATTATTTCAAGGTCAGAGCATACAAGACTCTGAATAAGAAAAAAACATATGGTGCTTATTCCGTTAAAGTAAAAGCGAAGATCAAATAAGCCGAAAATAAAAAAACAGCCATTGATGAAAAGGAAGCCGGATCCATATACGGATCCGTTTCCGATGCATCGATGGCTGTTTGTTATGGGTGAAATTATAAATATTATTTTGGCTGCTGATATGGAAGACAGGTTAAATGAATTCTGTAAAAAATGTATCTGCCATATGTTCCAGAAATTCAATGACTGCATCATATGGAAAAATCTCAGCACGGGTGACGGAAGCTTCCGGGGCAGGTGACGGATTCTGAATAATGTACGTCTGCAGAGCTTTTGTGATCTGTGACGGATCCTCCGGCCGGCATTCTGTAATATGTACAAGCTCCGGCTGATAAGTGATTTGTTCCGGTATATATGGATGAAAGTCCTTTAGTAGACGTGGATTGATCCTATCATATTCTCCATAAAAGTACCGGTCAGAGAAAAATTCTGCCAGAGGAATCTTTTTTTCCGGTTGTGAGGAAATGTGAACATACAAAGGTTGTCTTGTATCAAAACAGGTATTCCCTGCGGTATTTTCTATAGTAAAATAGTCCGGCCAGAAATCAGTCACATAGTGGGTATCCAGATGCAGATGTGCAAGGATGCCATAGTCAGCCGGTGACAATATCGCATCATCCGGGTAGAGAGCACGGATATAATCAAGATCCGGATATTTAGTGATCAGATTCTTCTGCCATGCCGGACGGAAATGCGTTCTTTCTTTATTATCCGTGATATCCGGCAGGATACAGCCGAGGAGAAACTGTTCCGGGTCGGCCTTTATTGCCAACAGACGGGAATCGGCTGCGGAAGTTACACCTGTATTTATTTTATTGATTATCATTTCACCCTCGATCAGATGCATCAGAAAACCGGGCATGTGACATAAACCTCCTGTAGATCATAAGTTAAAAAAATAATAGTGAGTTTCCATGGGGATGTCAAGCCGGAGAAAAGAATATTGACGGATGCCGAAAAAGAATATAAAGTTAGCGTTAGAAATAAAGTATCGAAAAGAAAGAGGAGGTACTTATGGGAACAAAGATCTGTCCGATATGTGATGGAAAAGTAAACAGTATTAATTTTTGTAAAACCTGTAAACGGTTTGTAACACCGATAGAAACCAGCCACAGCTTTTATCTGAACGAAAGACGAGAGCCTGAAGATTATCAGAGAGAGTATCAATATAGTGGGGATGTATCGGACTACAGTGCGGACAAACCTGAAGTTGAGGATGAAGTAACGGATTGCCATGATGAGTTTGAAACCGAGCTTCCGAAATGGGCGAATCGGACTCCGACATCGGCAAACCCTATGCCGAATCTGGATACGACCTATACGACAAAGAAAAAGAAATCGAAAAAAGCAGAGAGTGTGATCTCTGGCCTGCTTTTTCTGGCTGCGATTGGAGTATGCTTCCGGATGAGCAGCTTGTGGGATGCATGGCAGCAGTACCGGGATAAGCAGAAGATGCAGGAATCTCTGGATGAATTACATGAGATGCTGGATGAACAGGATAAGAAAAACTATGTAGATGAGAACGGATACAGCTACCGCTATATCTATCAGCCGGGAGAAACCACGGATTATGGCACAGACAGTCTGGTTGGCTTATCAGCCGATGAAGTGTATGACCGGGGAGAAGCCTGTGATGGTGTGGCTCATTATGAGGGCGTCACTAGTGATGAGCTGGAGGCTGATTTTTTACAGAATGCGGAGGAAGATGGCATTTTATTTGAAGATACAAGTACAGGGACTGCCGGGAATCTGAGTTTGTATGAATACTCGTATCAAAACGGAGATACATTTACATACTATAATAAAGAAAAGTATATTTCAGATGACGAATATGGCATTGATGTGAGCATAAACAGTGATCTGAATACACAGGCGATCCACTCTGTCCGAATATGGCAGTATCCGCCGGATGTCGATGATGGTTTCTGTCTGGATCAGATCTATGAAGATCTGGTAATGGCACTTGAGGATGAAACGCTTCAGGGCGACAGTCTGGAACGGACAACAGAGATGATCCGCTCCTATCAGGAAAAGGAGTATTCTGCGGATGATTCCAGTGCAAATTATACAGACCTTCAGATCGGAAAATGGAGCCTGACGATCAGCAGAGGAGAAACCTCTCTTGGTATTGCGATGGACTATCTGGGTGAATAGAAAGGTTAAATCTTCATGAACAAAAGCAGTACTGTAGGTTTGTCAAACATATGTTACACAGATGCCAGATAATCCTTTAGTACCTGA
>ERZ1034901.1657-NODE-1657-length-15205-cov-11.011617_pt1 | contig 15205 bp, 19 predicted proteins | sample MGYA00520628_ERZ1034901 | MGnify/ENA primary metagenome ERZ1034901 (study PRJEB33766, sample SAMN09781783) | gut metagenome | biome: gut microbiome | host: Homo sapiens | place: Madagascar | study: EMG produced TPA metagenomics assembly of the PRJNA485056 data... | reverse complement strand
AAGACCGGCGACCCCAAGGCCTACCGCCTGCCGGTGCCCCATGTGGAGGGCAAGTACAACGTGAGCTTCTCCGGCCTGAAAACCGCCGTGCTGAACGCGGTGAATCAGGCCCAGATGAAGGGCGAGCCCATCTCGGTGCCGGACATGGCCGCCAGCTTTCAGGAGCGGATCGACTCCATTCTGGCCGACAAGCTGCTGCTGGCTGCGCAGGACACCGGGGCCAAAACCATCTGCCTGGCGGGCGGCGTGGCTGCCAACGGCCGCCTGCGCGCCCTGCTGAACGAGGGCGCCCAGAAGCTGGGCGCGCGCTTGTGCCTGCCCCGCACCGCCCTCTGCGGCGACAATGGGGCCATGATCGCGGCCCAGGGGTATTACGAGTATCAGGCGGGCAACCGGGCCGGGCTGGACCTGAACGGCCTGCCCACCCTGCCCATCGACTACCAGTAACAACGCGGGCTTGTCCGCACCAAGCGGCCCGGCTTTCCCATTTTCGGGCAGACCGGGCCTTTGTTCTGCGGCCCGCCGAATGCGCACCGCACCCCTGTTCCCCCTGATTTTATCTCGCAGAAAGAAGGCGTATTTGTTCGTGAAGCCCGTTTCCCCTCACCATCCCGATCATTCCAGTTCCTCTTCCAACAACGACTTCTCCCAGGGTCCCATGTGGCGCAACATCCTCACCATGGCCGTTCCCCTGATTCTGGCCCAGGCCGTTCAGGTGCTTTATAATGTGGTGGACCGGGTGTACATCGGCCACCTGCCTGCCGACGCTGCCCTGGCCTTCACCGGCATCGGCCTGACCTTTCCCATCGTAAACATCATCTCGGCGTTCACCAACCTGTTCGGCTCCGGCGGTGCGCCCCTGTGCAGCATTGCCCGCGGCAAGGGCGACATTCCCCGGGCGCGGCGCATCATGTGCAACTGCTTTGTGATGCTGCTGGCCACCGGCTTTGTGCTGATGGCGGTGTGCTATCTGGGCATGAAGCCCATTCTGTATCTGTTCGGCGCCAGCGACGCCACCTGGCCCTTCGCCCGGGATTACCTGTACATCTACCTGCTGGGCACCCCCTTTGTGATGGTGGGCCTGGGCATGAACAGCTTTGTCAACGCCCAGGGCTTCGGCCGCATGGGCATGATGACGGTGGCACTGGGCGCACTGGTCAACCTGATCCTGGACCCCATCTTCATCTTCGGCTTCCACATGGGCGTGCAGGGCGCCGCGCTGGCCACCATTCTCAGCCAGGCGGTCAGCGCCGTGTGGGTGGTGCGGTTCCTCACCGGGCCGAAGGCGCTGTTCACCCTGCGCCGGGCCGATATGACCCCAGATTGGCCCTTGCTGGGGCAGGTGACGGCGCTGGGCGTTTCCGGCTTTGTGATGGCCGTGACCAACAGCCTGACCCAGATCGCCTGCAACGCCACCCTGCAAACCTGGGGAGGCGACGTGTACGTGGGCATTATGACGGTGATCAACTCGGTGCGTGAGCTGTTCACCCTGCCGGTGCACGGCCTGACGCAGGGTGCCCAGCCGGTACTGAGCTACAACTACGGCGCGGGCAAGTACCGCCGGGTGCGCAAGGGCATCGTGTTTATGACGGTGAGCTGCTTTGCCTTCACCAGCCTGGTGTGGCTGGTCACCATCACCAAGCCCGCGCTGTTCATCCACCTGTTCAACAGCGACGAGCAGCTGGTCACCCTGGGCGCGCCCGCCCTCACCCTGTTCTTCCAGGGCTTCTTTATGATGAGCTTCCAGTTCTCCGGTCAGGCCGTGTATGTGGCGCTGAACCGCCCCCGCAGTGCGGTGTTCTTCTCGCTGCTGCGCAAGGCGGTCATCGTGGTGCCCCTCACGCTGGCGCTGCCCCACTTCTTCGGGCTGGGCGTGAACGGCGTCTTTCTGGCCGAGCCCATTTCCAACTACATCGGCGGCGCGGCCTGCTACATCACCATGCTGCTGACCGTGTGGCGCGACCTGAAAAAGGCCGATGCTGCACCGGAAGCCGCCAAGTAAAGCCGACAGTTTTTGTATTATTTCGTCATTATTATACAAATTGTATCGCAAATTATAGAGATCGCCGGGCTTTTCCGGCACAGGAGGTCCCCTTATGATCCTTCGCAGCTACAAGGGCAAAACGCCCAGTCTGGGCAAGCCCCGCTTCATCGCCCCCAACGCCACCATCGTGGGGGACGTAACGCTGGGCGACGGCTCCAGCGTATGGTACGGTGCGGTCATCCGCTCTGACCTGAACCCCATCCGCATCGGGCGGGACTGCAACGTGCAGGACAACGCCACCATTCACAGCAACCGCAACAGCGTGGCCACCCTGGGAAACGGCGTAACGGTGGGCCACAATGCCATTGTACACGGCGCCACCATTGAGGACGACGTGCTGGTGGGTATGCACGCCACCGTGCTGGACGGCGCCCACATCGGCTCCGGCAGCATCATCGCCGCCGGGGCCGTGGTGCTCTCCGGCACGGAGGTGCCCCCCAACAGCCTGGTGGCCGGTGTGCCCGGCAAGATCCTGCGCCGGGACGACCCCCACTCGCTGGAGCGCACCCGGGACAATGCACAGGAATACATTCTGCTGGCCGAGGGCCACGCCGAAAGTGAGGATCTGACATGAACACTTCCATTTTCCGCCGTCTGGCGGCCCTTGCGCTGACGCTGGCCTTTGCGCTGAGCTTCTGCGCCTGCTCCGACCTGGCGGACGCCGCCATTTCCGAAGCCGCCGATGCAGTGCTCAGCCAGGCGCAGAGCGCGCTGGACGAGGCCGACGCTGCCCAGAGCGGCACCGATGCCGTCTCCGCGGCGGCCTCGAACGCCGATGAACAGGACAATCAGGAAGAGTCCGGCCTGAAAGAGCAGGCCCTGGCGGAGGACGGCTGGTATTACAGCCGGGACGATGTGGCCCTCTACCTGCACACCTACAACCATCTGCCCACCAATTACCTGACCAAGAACGAGGCCGAGGCCCTTGGCTGGAACAACAAGGAGGGCAACCTGTGGGATGTGGCCGACGGTTGCTGCATCGGCGGCAACAGGTTCGGCAACTACGAGGGCAAGCTGCCCGAAAAGAGCGGCCGCACCTGGCACGAATGCGATGTGAACTATCAGGGCGGCTACCGGGGAAGTGACCGGCTGCTGTACTCCACCGACGGCCTGATCTATTACACCGAGGACCATTACAACACCTTCACGCAGCTGTATTGAAGTAGGCCACGCCAAACGAAAAATGCACCTGAAAAAGCCCGGATCCAGACGGATCCGGGCTTTTTCAGGTGTGTGTATGAGCTTTCAAGAAAAAGGTTAAGGAAGAAATTTGGGGCGTAGCATAGAAGTTTGCCGCCCCCGGCGTATAGACATCCGATGTCATCCGCGCCGTATGTTTAATATTTAACTACATTCGCCCCTCACTGTCAATGGAGCGGCCTTTGATTCTACCTTTTTACTGAATTCTCCGAGATTCGCGCCGATTTTTTGCACGTTAATTTGTCAATTTTACCGTATCGTGATACGCATTCCATATTGCAGAATGGTTTTGTTCATCCCATCACAGCACAAAGGCATACACGGCCGCAAAATGGAACGCGCTGCCCGCCAGGATGAACAGGTGGAACAGCTCATGAAAGCCCCAGCCCGCCCCCAGGTTGGGCCGCTTGATCAGGTAAATCACCGCACCGATCGAGTAGCACACCCCGCCGGCCGCCACCAGCGCCAGGCAGCCGCCCGGCATGGCACCGAAGTCCTTCAAATCCGCCGCAATGGCCCAGCCCAGCGCCAGATACAGGCCCGTACCCAGCCAGCGGGGGGCGTCCAGCCAGAGCACTTTCAGCAGAATGCCCGCCAGCGCCGCCCCCCAGATGGCCGCCAGGAACAGCGGCAGCATCTGCCGGTTCATATACCGCAGGCAGAACGGGGTGTAGCTGCCCGCAATCAGCACATAGATCATGGCGTGGTCCAGCTTGCGCAGGCGCAGAAGGGGTTTTGGGCCGCACAGGGCGTAGTGGTACAGGCTGCTGGCCGCATACAGCGACACCAGCGACACACCGAACACCAGCGCCCCGGCCAGCACCATGCCCCCGGCCCCCGCCTGATGGGCCCGAAGCAGCAGGGCCAGAATGCCCAGCACCCCCGCCGCGGCACCCCAAAAGTGGGTGTAGCTGCTCAAAGGCTCCCGCCCATGTTTGAAATATGCGTACATTGTATCCGCCTCCCTGCGGCCGCTTTGGAAGGGCCGCCCCGTTTAATCTAGTATTTAATATTATATGATATAGTATACAATTCTTTGTCCGTTTGTCAAGCCCCGCCGGGTTCTTTGCATGGACAAGCCCGCCCCACCGGGGTATAATGGAGCGGATGTGTTTTTGCCTGCACCCCGCAGGCGGATTTCTGAACGCCAAAGGAGCCTGTATCATGGAACGTGTGGCCGCCGTGGTCGTAACCTACAACCGAAAAGAACTGCTTGCCCAATGCATCAAAGCTCTGCTGGGCCAGCAAAACGCTGCGTGCGACATTCTCATTGTGGACAATGCCAGCACCGACGGAACCGGCGCTTACCTGGCCGCCCTGAACGAGCCGCGGGTGCACAGCCGCAGCACCGGGGCCAACCTCGGCGGGGCCGGCGGTTTCAATTTCGGAATGCGCTGGGCCGTGGAGGCCGGGTACGATCTGGTGTGGATCATGGACGACGATACCCTGCCCCACCCGGACAGTCTGGCCCAGCTGCTGGCCGCCCATACCATTTTGGGCGGGAATTACGGGTTTCTCTCCAGCGCCGTGCTGTGGACGGACGGTACCGAGTGCAAGATGAACCGGCAGAAGATCAAGAAGAACTTCTACGAGCACGTGGAGTTGCTGCGCCACGGGCTGATTCTGGTGGAGCAGGCCACCTTTGTGTCGCTGCTGTTCCCCGCCGCCGCCATTGAAAAGGCCGGGCTGCCCATCCGGGATTTCTTCATTTGGGGCGACGACATTGAGTACACCCGCCGCATGACCGTGCGCCTGGGCCTGCCCTGCTATCTGGCCGGACAAAGCCAGGTGACCCACGCCATGAAGGAGAACAACGGCTCCTCCATCGCGCTGGATAGCCCCGAGCGCATCAGCCGCTACCGGTATGCTTTCCGGAACGAAAACTACACCTACCGCCACGAGGGCGTGCGCGGGGTGTGCTATTACATCGCCAAGTGCGGGCTGAACCTGTGCCGCATCTGGGCCAAGGCCCCCGGCCAGCGCCTGCGCCGCAGCTGGATCATCCTCTCCCGCATGGTGAGCGGCCTGTGGTTCAACCCCAAGGTGGAGCAGGTGCACCGCCCGGAGGCCGCCGTGGATTCTGCGGAATAAGCCCGCATTGCCTGCATTTGAATCATGGAACATAAAAAAGGCAGCCACCCCGGCTGAAACGCAGATTCTTCTGGGTTTCAAGCCAAGGCGGCTGCCTTTTTTTCGAGGTTTGCGTTTCTGCTTTCATCCTTTATAAGAAATGAAAGCATTCGTTGGAATCGGGGTCATACGGCCCGCCGCTTCAGGCGTAGGCCTCCAGGCGGGAAACAAAGGTCATGTGCCGGCCCAGCAGCTTGCCGAACACAAACCCCACCACAAAGCTCAGCAGATAGGCCGGCACAAAGCGGCGGCGCAGCAGCATCAGGCTCAGCACCAGCCCGGCTGCCGCAAAAAAGCCGTTCGCCCGCCTTCGGCCCCGCTCGTGGGGCGCCAAAGGTCAGGTTCACGGCTTTCACCGGGGCCTGGGCGCCGAAACACGGCCCTGCCCCTGTTGTAATTCGTATGGGTTTACCGCCCGGCCCGCAGCCGGGTAACGGCCCAATAGGCCCCCATGCTCTGCCCGGGCTGGCCGGTCACCTCGTCGTTCAGGTACTCGGCCAGAGCACCCTCCGGTTTCCAGGCCTGGGCCTGGGCCTCCGTCTCAAATTCCACTTCCGCATACCAGAAGCAGCCGGGCTGGCCCTCGTCCACCAGATTCACCTCCAGCGTCAGCCCGCCGGGCAGGGCGTAGCGCCGCTGGGTCTTTTGAATCATGGGCTTGCCGATGAGGTGTTTCAGCTTCTCGTACAGCTCGGGGTCGATGTCGGTTTCGATCTCCTCCCGGCTGAGGGTGCCCTCGCCCTTGAAGCAGAGCACCAGATGGGTCTCGCCGCCCACCACGCTCTCCCGCCGGATGCGCACGGTGGGGCGCACCGCCACATAGCCCTGCTCCATCTCCAGCTGGGCCGTCATGGGCAGCCCCTCCGGCCAGCCCTTTACCATCCATTTGCGTTCAATTTCCATGGTCTGTCTCCCGCTCAGTCCTCCGGCTTTTCCCAGGTCCGCTCGCTGATGATGTACCGGGGCCGGGCCTTGGTCTCCAGATAGATCTTGCCGATGTACTCGCCGATCACGCCCAGGCACAGCAGCTGAATGCCGCCCATAAAGCAGACGATGCACATGGTGGAGGCCCAGCCCACCACCGTGCGGCCCAGAATGCTGGCGATGATCGCCCACAGCACCCCGATGAAGCTGAGCACCGAGAAAATCAGCCCCAGCCCGGTGATGAACCGGATGGGCTTCACGCTCAGGCTGGTGATGCCGTCAAAGGCCAGCGCCAGCATTTTCTTCAGGGGGTAGTGGCTTTCGCCAGCCAGACGCTCGTGCCGCTCGTAGTACACGCTGGTGCTCTTGAAGCCCACCAGCGGCACCATGCCCCGCAAGAAGATGTTCACCTCTTTGAAGTTGGCAAACTCCTGCAGCACCCGGCTGGAGATTAGCCGGTAATCCGCGTGGTTGAACACAATGTCCGCCCCCAGGAAGTTCATCAGGTGGTAGAACCCCTCGGCGGTAAAGCGCTTGAAGAAGGTGTCGGTGTCCCGCCGGGAGCGCACGCCGTACACCACCTCGCAGCCGTCCCGGTAGGCGTCCACCATCTCGTCCATGGCGTTGATGTCGTCCTGGCCGTCGCAGTCAATGCTGATGGTGATGTCACACTTGTCCTTGGCCTCCATCAGGCCGGCCAGCACCGCGTTCTGGTGGCCCCGGTTGCGGCTCTGGCTGATGCCGATGTAGTGCTCATCCTGAGCCGCCAGCTGGGTGATGATGTTCCAGGTGTTGTCCTTCGAGCCGTCGTTCACAAACAGCACCCGGCTTTCGGGGCTGATCTTGCCCGCCGCCGCCAGGGTGTTGATCTTCTCCAGGAACATACCGCTGGTGATGGGCAGCACCTTCTCCTCGTTGTAGCAGGGAATTACGATGTACAAAATCGGCTGTTTACGCATTGCGTTTTACCCTTCTTTCTCGTTTTTCCGGCTCTGCAGCCGCTGGTCCGCCCGCGGGCCGCTCTCTTCGGTCTCTTTCAAAATGCAGATGGGGCGGCGCTTGGTTTCCAGATAGGTCTTGGAAAGATACACGCCCACAATTCCGGTGCAGAACAGCTGCACGCCGCTGCACAAAAGCAGGATGCATACCAGGCTGGGCCAGCCGTTGGTGGGGTCGCCGAACAGCAGCGCCCGCACCACCACGAACAGAATGCCCAGAAAGGCCGCCAGGCAGAAGAACACGCCGATAAAGGCCGCCAGCGCCAGCGGCGCCGTGGAAAAGCCCACAATGCCGTCAACGGAGTAGCGGAACAGCTTCCAGAAGTTCCACTTGGTGGTGCCGGCCACCCGCTCCACGTTGGTGTATTCCAGCCATTTGGTGCGGAAGCCCACCCAGCTGAAAATGCCCTTGGAGAAGCGATTGTACTCCCCCATGCTGAGAATGGCGTCCACCATCTGGCGGGTCATCAGGCGGAAATCCCGCGCGCCGTCCACAATTTCGGTGTCGCTCATCTTGTTGATGATCCGGTAGAACATCCGGGCAAAAAAGCTGCGCACCGGCGGCTCGCCCTTGCGGGTGGTGCGGCGGGTGGCGGCGCAGTCGTACTCACCGCTGAGCAGCGCGTCCAGCATTTCCGGCAGCAGACTGGGCGGGTCCTGCAGGTCGGCGTCCAGCATGGCCACGTAATCGCCCCGGGCCGCCTTTAATCCGGCCCAGATGCCCGCCTCCTTGCCGAAATTGCGGCTGAAGGACTGGTAGCGCACCCGGGCGTCCTGCCCGTGCAGCGCGCGCATGATCTTCAGGGTATCGTCTTTGGAGCCGTCATCAATGAACACAAACTCAAACTCGGCCCCATGGCTGCGTCCCATCTCTTCGGCCACCCGGCTGGCCTCCTGATAAAAAAGAGGAAGTGCCTCCTGCTCATTGTAGCAGGGCACGATCAAGCTGATCAGCATTTGCATTACTCCTGTTTCCATCGGGGGCCGCCTGCGGCAGCCCGGGCCCGCGCGAAGGCCCCGCTTTGGGCCTTCCGTGGCGATTTTTCGCAATTTGTTTCCTTTATATGGATTGTTTTATTATACCGCAAACCCATTTTTCACGCAACCGGTGCCCGTTTGGGCGCAGGCCGCCGCGAATTTTAAAAATCTGCAAAGTCAGGGCTTGCTTTTTTGCGCAAGGCCTGTTATAATAAGCAAGTCGCGGAGGATTAGCTCAGCTGGTTAGAGCACCTGCATCACACGCAGGGGGTCTGGGGTTCGAGTCCCTAATTCTCCACCAGACGTAAGTCCCCGAACCGGAATGGTTCGGGGATTTTTTGTTTGCAGGATATTTCGCGAAGTCATCGCTCGGAACAGCAAGCCGAAGCGCGCAAAGGCAGGGTGTCACCGTGGCGGCGATACCCCGCCTTTCACATCCCACACCACAACCATTTGCTTGTAGCTCCTCACCATTTCCATGCATTAACCTATCTAAAAAGTTGGTATTTTCATTGACTTTCTTTTGAGCACTATATTATAATAATTGCAATAAAAAAACAGCGCTGGAGAACGAGGTTTTTGCCTTATCTCCCCCGGCGTTCTGCGTCTGCCCCTGTTGCGTTTACGGCGGGCGGGCGTTTTCTCTTGCCTCGATTCACCCAATATGTTAGGATTTAAGGAGAAGTGCTCATGTCCAACCACGTTGAAACTCAGTGTATCCACGGAAATTCCGATTTTTCCTTCCGGGAGGAGACCCATTCGGTGGCGTTCCCCCTGTACCAGACGGCGACCTTCGGTCACCTGGGGCTGGGCCATTCCACCGGGTTTGATTACACCCGCGAAAAGAACCCCACCCGTCAGCACCTGGAAGAAACCATCACCGCACTGGAGCACGGCGTGGACACCGTGGCCTTCTCCTCCGGCATGGCGGCCATCAGCGCCTGCTTTGAGCTGTTCCGCCCCGGCGACCAGATCATCTGCTCGGAGGATCTGTACGGCGGCACCACCCGCCTGCTGAACACCGTCAGCGCCAAAAACGGCCTGACCGTAAATTTCGTGGACAGCACCAATCTGGACAATGTGCGCGCCGTGCTGACGCCTGCCGCCAAGGCCCTGTACATTGAAACGCCCAGCAACCCCATGATGAACGTGACCGATCTGCGTGCCTGCGCCGCCTTGGCCAAGGAGCACGGCCTGCTGCTGATCGTGGACAACACCTTCCTTTCTCCCTATCTGCAGAACCCGCTGACGCTGGGTGCCGACATTGTTCTGCACAACGGCAGCAAGTTCATCAGCGGCCACAACGATACCATTGCAGGCTTCCTCACCTGCACCGACCAGGAGCTGACCGACCGGGTGCGGCTCATCGCCAAAACCACCGGCGGTATGCTGGCCCCCTTTGACTGCTGGCTGACCATCCGCGGCCTGAAAACCCTCTCGGTGCGCATGGAGCGCCAGCAAGCGAACGCCCTGGCCGTGGCCCGCTGGCTGCAGGACCAGCCCGGCATTGAAAAGGTGTTCTACGTGGGCCTGCCGGAGCATCCCGGCTACGCGGTAAACGCCGCGCAGGCCAAGGGCAGCGGCAGCATGATCTCCTTCCGCACCGACACCGTGGAGACCGCCCACAAGATCCTGAACCAGGTAAAGCTCATCACCTTCGCCGAGAGCCTGGGCGGCACCGAAAGCCTCATCACCTACCCCCTCACCCAGACCCACCCGGACGTGCCCGAGGAAATGCGCCAGCGGCTGGGCATTACCGACACGCTGCTGCGCCTCTCCGTCGGCCTGGAGTATGTAGACGACATCATCTGTGATCTGAAACAGGCACTGGAGGCCTGAACCCATGAACTACGATTTTGATAAAGTGATCGACCGCACCAACACCAACAGCCTGAAATACGATTTTGCGGTGGAGCGCGGCCGCCCGGCCGACGTGCTGCCTCTGTGGGTCGCCGACATGGATTTTTCTGCCCCGCAGCCGGTGCTGGACGCCCTGCAGAAGGCCGTGGCTCACGGCATCTTTGGCTACAGCGATGTAAAAACGCCCTACTATCAGGCCGTGGCCGGCTGGTTTGAGCGGCACTTCGGCTGGCGGCCGGAGGAGAGCTGGCTCATCAAAACACCCGGCGTGGTGTGTGCCCTGGCCCTGGCTGTGCGCGCCTACACCAAGCCCGGCGATACCGTGCTGATTCAAAGCCCGGTGTACTATCCGTTCTACAGCGTGGTGCAGGACAACGACCGCAAGCTGGTGGCCAGCGAGCTGCTGTACAAGGACGGCCGCTACTCCATCGACCTGGCAGACTTTGAGGCGAAGATCCGGGAAAATCAGGTCAAGATGGTCATCCTGTGCAGCCCCCACAACCCCATTGGCCGGGTGTGGACGCTGGAGGAGCTGCAGGCCATCGGCCGCATCTGCAAGCAGTACGGCGTGTTCGTGGCCTCGGATGAGATTCACTGTGATTTTGCCTTTGCGGAGCATCCCCACCACGTTTTCCTGGAGGCCTGCCCCGAGCTGGCCGACCAGGCGCTGGTGTGCACCGCCCCCAGCAAGACCTTCAACATCGCCGGTCTGCAGGTGTCCAACATCTGGATTCCCAACCAGGTCAACCGGAAAGCCTTCCTGAAAGAGATGGACCGGAGCGGCCTTTCCCAGCTGAACGCCCTCGGTCTGGTGGCCTGCCAGGCAGCCTATGAGGGCGGCGAAGAATGGCTGACCCAGTGCAAGGCCTATCTGCGGGCCAACCTGGACTTCACCCGCGCGTTCCTGGCCGAGCATCTGCCCCAGATCCGTCTGGTGGAGCCGGAGGGCACCTACTTCGCCTGGCTGGACTGCTCTGCCCTCGGCTTGAGCTGCGAGGCCCTGAACGATCTGGTGGTCAACAAGGCCAAGCTCTGGCTGGACGGCGGCTACATCTTTGGCAAGAGCGGCGAGCAGTTCCAGCGCGTAGTGCTGGCCTGCCCCCGTCAGACGCTGGAGCAGGCGCTGCTTCGTCTGGAGAAGGCCGTCAACGATCTGTAAGGATCTCTCTTGCGGCGGCGCGATGCGCTTAATAGCGGAAAGCGTCCTGAGCACCTAGATGTACAGTGTATACGAGAAGAGACGTACTGCGAACGTTGCATTTCGCAGTACGTCTCTTTTGATTTGGGGAAAATTTTCAAGCAAAGCTGCCTCCGGAATTTTCCGCAGCTGCACGGGCTCACCGGCACGATGCTTTTCGCTGCCGAATTCAGGAATTCATTCTCCACATTGCTCCAACGGCGCAGCTGTATACCGGCCGCACATCACCGCCGCAGCATATGCGGCCTGCGTGAACGGCGAGGACCACGACGGCGACTTCCGCCTGGCCCGCGAGCTGATGGCCCGCGGCGTGCAGGTGGAGTGACTGCCCGAAGAGCAATAACACAGCAAAGCCCGCCGGGGAGAACGAAATCCCCGGCGGGCTTTTGATTTATTGGTTTTGCTTATCTGGAACATATTCCAGAAAATCACCGGGCTGGCAAGCCATCAATTTGCAGATCGTGGAGACGTTTTCCCATGACACCGGCTCACCCTGCCGAATCCGCTGGATTGTCGCCTCACCGAGCAGCTTTTCTTTGCGCAGCCGGTAACTGCTGTACCCCGCGGCTTTCAGTGCGGCAAGCAAATCGACTTTATACTGTATCGCCACAATATTCCCCTCCTTTTCTTTCCCTTTAGTATAGCGCGACTATACACCAATGTAAAGTGTATAATAGAATCATGGAAAGGAGGTGAGCACCATGAAAAACAAAAAGCGCCGCAAGCAAAAACTTGCGGCGACGTCCAGAAGCTGGTTGGCCAACCTGCTCAAGGACATTGCTGGGGGCGTCGTAACCGCCCTCATTATCAAGCTGCTGAAGCTTGACTAAAACAACAGAGGGCCGGAGCCAGGACGGCCCGGCCCTCCGCTTTTAGTGTATCACAAATTCTGGGTTTTACAAGCCAGAGGAGGCAAAAAATGAAAAGCGTTCTTACCATCATTCTGGTGTATGTGATCGTCCGCAATGTCATTCGACATTTCTGGGGGTAAGCAGCGTGCTGCTTGATCTGCCCCGGCGGGCAGGCCGCAAACTCTGAAAAAAAAAAACAAGACAGCAAACCCCGAAAAACATCGTATAATAGAAGTGTGAAATGGCGGTGAACCATTTTACCGCAAGTGGTATTGTTACCTCCTACCATGCCCGGCTCTCGAAGCTGAACGAGAAGGCCGGGCAGCAGATGGCGGAGTATGTGGCCGCCCATGGCACTGAGGACGGCCCGGCGCTGATCGCCTACGCCAACGCGCTGGTGACCAAGTACGGCGAGGGCAGCGCGGAGCTTGCCTGCCAGATGTACGACGCGCTGGCCGAGGCATCGAAGGTCAACCTGCCCGCCGCCGAACCGGCTGCCACGGCGGAGTACGGCGAGGTGGCCCGCATGGTGAACGCCACCAAGCGCCAGAACCCCGCCAACCTGCCAAACGGCGTGCGCCGCCTGGTGAAGCGGGCCGGGGCCGACACCACCCTGCACAACGCCATCCGGGACGGGGCCGAATGGGCCTGGGTGCCCCATGGAGACACCTGCCCCTTCTGCATAATGCTGGCCTCCAACGGCTGGCAGAAGGCCAGCGCCAAGCTGCTGAAGGGCGGCCACGCCGAGCACATCCACGCCAACTGTGACTGTGAGTTTGCGGTGCGGTTTGACGGCAGCACCACCGTGGCCGGTTATGACCCGGAGAAGTACCTCAAGCAGTACCGTGCGGCCGGCAGCGATGTGAACGCCTGGCGGCGCATTGATTATGCGGCCCACCGGGAGCGTATCAATGCGCAGAAACGGGCGGCGTATGCGGTAAGAAAACTCGACTTCATGGGCGCACCGAAAGATTTTTCTGACAGTAACGGAATAGTTTCCGTCAAAGCCTATCAGGTCAAGGGGCACGCTACAATTTTCACTCAAACCAACACGAAGGACGCTCAAAAAACGATTCAATTGATTTTAGACAAATCTGCTGAAATTCAACAGCTTCAGACTGTTCCTGAAATCATCGTTGCCAAGGACCTTCCCGGCATTGCAGCCTATGACCATGTTGATAACCGTCTGTACGTCAATGAGCGGATTTCAAATGCCGATTTCATCAAAGAACAGCTTTCCGGCAGTTACTTTGTTGCCGAAAATGCCGAGGATATTCTGAGGCATGAAATGCACCACAAAGACCACTGGGATTATATCGGCGCAAAAGCCTTGACAACTGGCAAAAGCAATGATACTGTTAAGCAGGAAATTGAAGCAGACTTGCGGGAATACGTTCAGCATCAGCTTGCGTCTGACCCGAAGTACGTCCGTAACACGGTCAGCGGAAATGCCGCTGCAAACCTCCAACGGCGTAATTCTCTGAACGAATTGATTGCAGAGGTATTGCTTCAATCCGACAAGCAGACCGGAAAGGATCCGGTACTGTTGCAGCTGGTAGGTGATATGTTCCATGATGATTAGGATGTCTGACGAAGATATTAAGCGCAGCGAATCCATGGACGAATGGTTTACCTTCGACAAGGACGGAAATTACATTCTCCGTGAAGACACACCACCCGAAATTCGCAAAGTTTATAATTCACTCAAAGAAAAATATTATTGGATTGAAAGTTGAACCACGATGCACCTGCACCGTGGTTTTTTCATGCTCATTTTTAGGAGGTTCGTTATGAAAGACAACCACATGCCCCCCGGCCGTATCGGCGTCTGTGAGCTGTTGACGGTTCTGTTCATCGGTCTGAAACTGGCTGGCATTATTAACTGGTCCTGGCTCTGGGTGCTGTCGCCTGAGTGGATTGCCCTTGCGGTCTACATCATTACATCCATTCTCATTGCAATTTTGGAGAAATCTTAAATTCTCATTTCAGTTTTAGAGGAAATTCAAATAATTCCTCAAATCGCGTTCCCCTCTTCAAAGCACTGTGCAAAATGCATGGTGCTTTTTTCATGCCCGTTTCGCCCGCACGAGGGCGGCATGGGCACCATCGCAGCGGGCAGTGCGTACCCTGCCCAAAACCGCCAGCGGAAGGAAAACCGCGTTACCAAACCGTGGTTTCACACCCAGAAAGGAGTTTTCCACCATGAAACGCGAAGATGTGAAAAACAAGATTCCCGGCATCACCGACGAGCAGCTGGACTGGCTCATGCAGGAAAACGGCACGGACATCACCCGGGAGAAAACCGCCGCCAACGCCCTGCAGGCCCAGGTGGCCAGCCTGACCGCCCAGGTGGCCACGGCGCAGGACGGCCTGAAAGCCTTCGGCGAGCACAAACCCGAGGATTTCGCCGCCGCTCAGCAGCAGATCACCCAGCTGCAGCAGCAGCTGAAGGCGCAGGCCGACGGCTTTGCCTTCGACAATGCGCTGGACACCGCCATCCTGGGCAAGCGCGGCCGCAGCGTCAAAGCCGTGCGCGCCCTGCTGGACGTGGACGCCCTGAAGGGTTCCAAGGACCGCACCACCGACATTGCCCAGGCGCTGGAAGCAGCCGCCAAGGCGAACCCCTGGGCCTTCGGCGACGCGCAGCCCGGCGGCTACCCCAATGTGCGGGACGGCGGCGAAGGCGGAAAAACTCCCACCGGCTCGGCCCGCGAACAGTTCGCGGCCTGGGCCGAACAGGCACTCAAATAATCACACCCACTACAAAAAAGGAGCATCCATATGGCAATTGATATGAACCGCACCACCATTGCCCTGCCCGACAGCCTGGGTCTGCCCCACGAAGATGCGGGCGATTATCTCATCATCGGCCCCGCCAGCGCAGGCGACCGGAAGGCCATCGCCGCAAAGGCCGCCGCTTTGACGGTGGGCTGCGTGGAGTGTGCCGCGCCCGAACAGGAACCCACGAAAGTAGTCAAAAAGTAGTCAACACCCTAAATTTCGTACAAAAAGCAAAAGACGG
>ERZ1034901.1648-NODE-1648-length-15285-cov-6.123309_pt1 | contig 15285 bp, 9 predicted proteins | sample MGYA00520628_ERZ1034901 | MGnify/ENA primary metagenome ERZ1034901 (study PRJEB33766, sample SAMN09781783) | gut metagenome | biome: gut microbiome | host: Homo sapiens | place: Madagascar | study: EMG produced TPA metagenomics assembly of the PRJNA485056 data... | reverse complement strand
CTTTATTTTTGAAAAGGAGTTGATTTATTAGTGGCTGACGTTACTGTCGCACAGCCTGGTCTGATTCAGGGTACTACTGACACTCTGGGCGCATATCTGAAGGTATTTGCAGGGGAAACTCTTGCTGCCTTCTCTCGTTCCTCCGTGACCAACGGACGGCATATTGTTCGCACTATCTCTAGTGGTAAATCTGCACAGTTTCCTGTATTTGGTCGTGCAGATGCAGCTTATCTGAAACCAGGTAAGTCTCTTGATGACATCCGTCAGAACATTCCGACTGGTGAAAAGGTGATCGTTATTGACGGTCTTCTGACCACCTCTCAGATGATTCCAGACATTGAAGAAGCTCTGTCTCACTTCGATGTTCGTTCTGAATATTCCAAACAGATGGGTGAGGCACTGGCTCTTAAAATGGATGGTGCAGTTCTTGCAGAAGCAGCAAAGATGGTTGTTGCTAACAAGGAAAACCTGACTGGTCTGGGTAAGGGTGAAATTATCACCAAACAGATTGCAGCAGCAGATATTGGTGTTACCGAAGCAGAAGGTAAAGCTCTCGTCCAGTCTCTTCTGGAAATCAAAGCTAAAATGTCTAATAACTACGTTCCTGAAACTGAACGCTATGTATTTATGACTCCGACTGCTCGTACTGCTCTTATTGCATCTCTCGTAGCTATCAACCGTGATTATGGCGGTATTGCATCTATTACTGATGCTAACATCCTCCGTATTGCTGGCTTCGATATTATCGAATGTCCGCATCTGACCATGGGTGGTGCTGCAAAGAATGATGGTCTTCTTCAGGGTGAAGGTCATATCTTCCCAACTGCCTACAAAGATAAATGTGCATTTATTGCAATGCATAAATCTGCTGTAGGCACTGTGAAGCTGCGTGACCTCAAACTGGAACGTGCACGCCGTGCAGAATACCAGTCTGATATGCTGGCTGCTTCTTATGCAGTTGGTCATGGTGGTCTTCGCCCAGAAGCTGCTTACATGGGCTGCATTGAAGCTAGTGTCTAATTCATGACACAACGAGTATAGAGATATACTCAAAGTATTTGAAAGGGGACGTATGGCTCGTACCATACGTCTTCTTATATGCCTCTTTAGCTCAATTGGATAGAGCATCTGGCTTCTAACCAGAAGGTTTAAGGTTCAAGTCCTTAAAGGGGCACCAACAAAACTTTAATTTTATGAAAGGAGCTATTATGATTCTTACATCTGATAAAGCCTTAGAAGCTATCAATGATATGTTAGCTGCTATTGGCGAAGCTCCTGTCAATACTTTGGAAGACTCTCAGAATGTTGATGTAGAAAATGCCATTCGTGTCTTAGACAAGGTTAATAGACAGGTGCAGTCTAAGGGGTGGTCTTTTAATCACATTGAAGACACCTATTTGAATGTGGATATTACAACTAAGAAAATTAAATGGCAGGATGATCTTCTCTATTTGGTCGGTACAGACGGTACTAAGTATATCCAGAGGGGAGACTATGTATATGACTTTGATAATCAGACAGACACCTTTGACTCTGATATTGAAGTAGAAATCATTAGACTGGTTGACTTTGATTATATGCCACCAGTAGCTAGGGATTATATCGTAGCTAAGGCAGCTCGTATCTTCCAGACACAGACGCTAAATGATGATAGCATTGGGCAGAATCTTATGTCTCAGGAACAGGAAGCATGGGCTGCTCTTCAGGAATATGAAATGGAACTTGGAGATTACACGATGTTTAGTGTCCAGCCTGTACAGACCTTGGAGGCACGCTAATATGGCTAGAGTATCACAGACTGTTAAAAATATGATCTCTGGTATTTCTCAGCAGCCAGATCTTCTTAGACTCCCAGAGCAGCTAGATCAGCAGGTAAATGGGTTCTCTACGGAGTCTTCTGGTCTCCAGAAAAGACCCCCGACCCTTTATGTAGGAGATCTTGGAGCTGCTCCTACGAACCCTAATTGTCTTGTTCATATTGTCAATAGAGATGAAACAGAGAAGTATGTCATGCTCTTTGATGGCACTTCTGTAAAGGTCTGGGATGAAGATGGTAAACCTTATACGGTCAAATATGAGAATGATGGACAGGCTTATATCACTGTAGCTAATCCTAGGAAGGCTCTTAGACTGGTAACTATTGCTGACTACACCTTTATCGTAAATAGAGAAAAGGTAGTCAAAATGGGGACTGCTAAAGTATCCTACACCTGGGATGACCATAGTTGTATCGTCAATGTGAAATCTGGTCAGTATGGTAGAACCTATAAGATCCTTATCAATGATACAGAGATTGCTGCTTATACGACTCCTAATGGGGATAATGCAGCAGACACACAGAAGATTGATACGAACTTTATTAGAGACCAGTTAGGGGATGCTGCTGCTAAGAAGGGGTGGACAGTAGAGAAGTATAACTCTTGTCTGTACCTGAAGAAGGCAGATGTGACCATTAAGACTGTCAAATGTGTGGATGGCTTCAATGGTCAGGGGATGTTTGGCATCTTTCACACAGCTCAGAAATTCACTAATTTACCTACAGAAGCTAAAGATGGCTACACTGTAAAGGTCTTAGGGGACAATGGGTCTGGTTCAGATGACTATTATGTCTCCTATAAGGCTTCTGAGAATGTCTGGAAAGAATGCGCAGAACCAGGAATTTTAGCTGGTTATGACAAAGCAACAATGCCTCACATTATGACCAGAAATGCCGATGGGTCTTTTACAGTGAAACAGGCACAGTGGGATGATAGAGACACAGGGGATGAAGACTCAAACTCTAATCCTTCTTTTGTTGATGGAAAGATCAATGATGTATTTCTCTTTAGAAATCGTTTAGGAGTTCTTAGTGGAGAAAACCTTATCCTCTCTAGGTCTGCATCTTTCTTTAATTTCTGGATGGGGTCTGCTGTAGAGGTACAGGATACAGACCCAATTGATTTGGCTGTGTCTAATAATGAGGTAGACACACTTTATCACGCCGTACCATTCGCTCAGGACTTGGTACTCTTTTCAGCTAACTCTCAGTTCATTCTGGCAGCTGATGGGGTCTTAACACCTCAGAATGCAGCTGCTCCTCTAGCTACTCAGTTTACATCTGCTAAAGAAGTAAAACCTGTAGGGGCTGGTAGACGTATGTATTTCATTGTTAAGAGAGCTGAGTTCTCATCTATGAATGAATACTACACCATGAATGATACGCAGGGGACTAAAGATGCTCAGGATGTGTCTTCTCACATTCCTTCCTTTATCCCTAATGGGGTCTATGCGTTATGTCCTTCCAATAACGAACATATCTTATTGACACTTTCTTCTGGAAACACCTCCAGAATCTATGTCTATAAGTATCTGTTTTCTGAAGAAGCCAGAATGCAGTCTTCGTGGTCTTATTGGGAATTTAAAGGAGCAACTATTTATGGTGGTGGCTTCTTTGATTCTACATTCTACATGCTGGTCTCCAGAGCAGGGGAACTGTTTATGGAGAAGATGATTTTCACTTATAATACCAAAGACTACAATGATGAACCTTATAGAGTCTTTTTGGATCGTAAGGCTGTGTCTGCTCCTATTGCTGCTGCTAACTATGATGACATCAATGATAAGACACATCTCCATATTGGAAGTGCTTATGGGAACCATTTATCTACAGGTGCAAAGTATGGGGTAGTAACAGCCGATGGTCATTACTATGAGTTTAGTTACAATGACGTAAAGAATGATAACGTCTATATCAATAGAGACCTTAGAGGGCAGAAGGTGACCTTTGGGGAACTCTTTACTTTCTATGTACAGCTCTCTACGCTGATGATTAAGCAGAGGACAGATGCAGGTATTGTAGCAGAAGAAGAAGGAAGACTTCAGTTATCCCGAATGAAAATTAACTTCTCTAAATCTGGCTACTTTGAAGTCCAGGTAAAGCATAATGATACTAGAAGTTCTCATTGCTACTATCATACAGCAAGGGTCTTAGGTGCGACGAATAATAAGATGAATGCTATTCCTATGGAAACTGGGTCTATGACTATCCCTATTATGGGTAAGAATGACAACGTTCAGATTTCTATTAAGACACAGGCACCTACTGCTATGTCTCTTATGGGGTTCACTTGGGAAGGAAATTACATAAAGAGGACAAGAACGATATGATTATGATTGACACAGCTACAGAAAAAGACATTTTGGAGTTCGCTAAGAACATTCGCCATATGGATGCTAAAGAAGTAAAGATTATGTCTGGTAAGCCCTTTGCGGAGCATATTGGATACCTTCTGAAGCACTTAAAGGAAGTTATGACTATCAAATGTGATGGGGTCTTACTTGGCATTGGTGGCTGGTATCAGGAGAGGCTGGACTGGGGTCTATATTCAGAAGGCGCAGTTGGTTGGCTGCTTTTGACTAACGCCGTTGAAGACCATAAGATTGAATTTCTTAGGTGGTCTAAAAGGATTGTAAAGACCATTTTGAATGAATACCCATCTATCACTAATACTGTATATGCTAAGAATGAACTTCATGTCAACTACTTGGACTTCCTTGGAGCTAGTTTCTGGGAAGACCCACTTAGGAATGATATTTGGCATTTTATTATAGAAAGGAGTTAGTTTATGTGTTGGTGGGCTGTAGCAGCTCAGGTAGGTCTTCAGGCTTTGGGCATGCGGCAGCAATACAATGCTCAGGCAAAATACCTTGAAGCTCAGGCTAGAGGAGCTACTAAAGAAATGAACTATGCCTTTCAGAATTATGAATTAGAAAGGCAAGATGCATATGATGCAGCTGTAAACGATATTATAAAGACCAGAATCAATCAGATGCAATTAAACTCTCAGGTTAATGCTGCTATTGCTGAAGGTTATGCAGGTGGAGGTAGAACAGCTAACAGACTCATGAGAGCAGCTGAAGCAGACACCTCTCGTACTGTAGCATCCATTCAGGATAACTATAGCAGAAAATCTAATGAAGTGGATCTCAATAAAGAATCTACTTTACTGTCTACAAAAGACTATATTGCTAATCTTCAGGAACAAGGTAAGATCTCTAAGACTCAGAAATTCAGTGATATTCTGGCTCTTGGTGCAACTGCTTTGTCTGGTTACAATGAATATAAGACACAGAAGGCATCCGCAAAGGCAAGTGGAGGCACATTTGATTTCTGGGGGTCTCATAGTCCAGATACCAAAAAATCTGGGTCTTTCTTTACCTACAATGCAAATGGTCTTCCTTCAATGGCTAATTATACGAACATTTACAAGCACGGGAAGTTAAGTAAGACCAAATTATATATCAAATAATGGGAGGCTAAATGGCTAATATAGTACAAAGTGCAGTGGGTACACAGAGGCAGTTTACTAAACAGCCAGTAGCCACTTATCAGAAGTCCTTGAGGAATCTTGTAGATTCTCAGGGCATCGTTAAATCTGGGGCTGGGGATCGCCTGTATAATGCGGTCACTGGTCTTGGGTCTAATATCATGAAATATGCTTCCAGTGAAGAAGACAGAGCTAGAGCGAGGACTGTAGAGGTCGAACCTCTCATCAATGCTGCTACTGAAGATGACTGGAAGAAGTTGTCAGCTATCGAGTTGCTCAATAAATATGGGCAGTTCCAGCTGGCAGATAACCCATATGCTGTAGCTGCTATTGAACAGGCTCGTGGTAAGTACATGTCTGAGAAATTCTCTCAGCAGTATCAGATCACGATGGCACAAGACCCAGTTAAGGAGCCAGATAAGGAACGTGAAAGATATGAGAATGAAAAGAGAAAGTTCCTTGAAGATAACAAAAATGAGTCTTATGATGTTGAACAGTTCTATAAGGGATTCTGGGAGTCTAACCCACAGGATCTCTTAAACATCACCAATCAGAAAGTTGCAGAGAAGTCTAAGAGTCTTGAGACTATGGGTAAAGCTGCAATTCAGGCTCAGGCTTCTACATATGTCAGAGAGAATACTGATAAGAGTCCAGAAGATTTCATGAATGGTCTTCAAGAGCTTATCAATAAGTCTACCCTTATGTCTCAGCAGCTTGATGTGCGAAAGGCTTTCATGGAAGGCATTTTGGGTGACATTGCTCAGGTAGCAGGGTCTCCAGATAAAGTCAGACAGTGTGCAAATCTTATTATCACCAACAATGATGATGGTACAGAACCTGTACATGTAGGTGATGTTATTGACCTTAATACATACATTAAGATGGCAGAAGACACAGCTCTGGCTAGACCAAATGAATGGATGAATAAGCAGTATGAAGCTATGATTAACTGCGATACTGTTGATGCTCTTGATAAATGGTACAATAACCTTCCTAAAGAAGCTCAGCATATGATGAATCCTAAATATGGTCAGTTCAGAATCAGACTGCTTAATGAAAAGAAAGCAGAAGAGAAAGCAAAGATTAGAGCAAATCAGAAGCAGCTTGCAGCAAATGCAAAGGCTCAGAATGCTGATATTGCTCTTTCTAATCATCTTCGTCATCGTGCAGATAATACTTATTGTACCACAGATCAGGCATATGAGGCAGCAGCTAGACGTTTATCTTCGCTAAAGCAGGGAGACACAGCTACCTTTGCTGGTGTTCTGTATTGGGCACCAAACTCTAGGATGCGTTCGGAATACAAAGACTATTTCCAGAATGCTATCTTGGGGGCATCTGCATCTGAAATGACAGACTCTGGAACCCTTAATAGTGTACAGAATGCTCTGGATCTTTATCGCTTTAATCCGGCTCTGTTTGAAGCTAACTTTGGTAAAGACCTGTCTGATAACATTCAGGCTATTCAGGCTCTTATTGACTTCAAAGGTAGCCCCGCAGATGGCTTCCAAATGTTCTGCACTGGTCGAGACAACATGTCTAGGAACTCTGAGGTCAAAGATGCAGCTGAGAACTTTGCTTCAAATGCTATGAGTAACAACTACTCAGTTGAACTTACTGATGCAGATAGTGAAAAGCATGAAAAGGTTGAAATACCAATTTCTTCTGATGGCTTTGCTAAGGTCAATGCCACAGCACTAAAATACATTAGAGCTAGTACAGGGTCTGAGGATGCAGCTAATCATATTCTGCAATCTGTCTTATCTAATAAGTATGTTGCATATGATGGTAGACCTATGCCAGCTGTAGTCTTTGCTAAGAAGACAGATAGCACCAATGGTATTGATGCTTCTGACGATCAGCTTGGTACTGGTACTAAATTCATGGATGCAAGAGTGGCAGAAGTCAATGCAGAAAATCCCGGCATGCACACTACATGGTGGTGGGGTGTCAATGATAAGATTCATTTCGGCGATCCTGTATATGGATTTGACGAAGGTGATGGATACACTCTTAATGAGTTCTATGATATGTGCAATCAGTGGTATTATGATGCTCAGGCAGCAGCGGAAGAAGAAGCAGCTGCTAGTGAAAGTGATAGTGATGATAGTAGCTCTAGCGATAGCTCTGATGAGGGAGATAGTGGATCTTCCGAAGGTGAAGGGTCTGGAGTAACCGTTACAGGCAATCGCAGAGCTTCTTATGGTGGTGTTTCTTGGAATGGATTTTAAGGAGGTGAGGATCTATGACTTACTTTGAATTGGCACAGCATGCAGCTGATGTCGCGAATGCAGATTTGGGGACAAATAACATTGATCCTCACTACATTTATGCACAGTGGCAGCATGAGTCTGGAGATTTTACTTCTCGTATGGCTACAGAGAATAACAACTTTGCAGGGGTTACTCAGGTAGAGCCTAATGGTGAAGAAAATAAAATGACAAACAGTAATCTGTATGCCATGATGTTTGATACTCCAGAAGATTTTGCAGAATACTTTGGTCACTATATTGCAAAGTATGCAGACACAGGTATTGGTGAAGCGACCAATATTGATGAATATCTTGGAGCTTTGCAGAGAGGTGGCTACTTCACTCCACAGGATAATGAAGATGATAGCTACTATAAAGGTGTCCATAATTGGTATGGTGGAGACTTTATTGATAAAGCTGTAGTGCGTCATGGTGCTTGGGGTACGACACAGCCGTATGTGATGCCTAATATTCCACAGGCTAAACAGGTTTATACCTTCTGGGAAGAGTTCTACAATAAGTTCGTAAATGCTGAAGTAGATAGTGGCTCTGTGTCTGCGGTAAGAAACCTTTGGGTGAACTTCACAAATGCAGACACTATCAATAAGGGGCTTTACGCAGCTTTTGGTGAGAGTGATTACAGACCATCTCAGGAAGATATTGATCTTGTCCAGAAGGGTCTTGAAGGTGACTCTATTGCTCAGAACTATGTTTTGACACATGCAAGTAACAGACAGACCCTTATGGAACTCTTAGCAATGAAACAGGAAGACCGTGCTAGAGCTGAAAAAGTAGATAGCATGGACTATGGTCTATCTTCAGTAGGTACTATTCTTGGGTCTGTTCTGGATCCTACAATTCTTTTGGCATTCGTTCCGGGTGCTAATGTGTCTACAGTAGCCTCTATTGCTTCTAAGGCAGCTAAGATGAGAGGTCTGTTGGCTCTTGGGGGGAAGTTCATCAATCAGAACAGAGCAGCTAGAATGGCAGTATCTGCTCTTACTTCTATGGCTGGTGCAGGAGCAGACAGATTTGTAGCAAACCGTTGGGGTGGTTTTACTCCAGACTATGCTACTGCAATGACCTTTGGTGGTATCTTAGGTGCTGTTGCAGGTGCTATTGGTAAGGCTGGTAGTGGTGAAATGGCTAGACGTTTGGATCTGACTAAACGTGGTCTTGAAGAAGAAACCACTCGTGCTGCTGTAGGTGTGGCTTCTCGAATGGATGCTAAACCTAATGCACAGGCTGCTCTCGCTAAAGATATGATGGATGACTTTGCTCAGGAAGGTACTGACATTGATCTTCACTATAAAGAGCGAGCAGCAAAAGCAGCAGCTGAGAAGGCTGAACTTGAAAGAGAGCCAGACGTTGCTCAGGAAGGTGCTTCTCTTGCAGGAGAGACACAGTTCCGAAAAACAGACCCTACGGTTGAAAGATCAGCAGCAGATGTTAGCAGAGAAGAATCTGACAATGCTAATGGTTATGCTCCAATGGAACAGAAGACCGTTGAAGCAGATCAGGCTAAACCTAAGCCAGTACAGGGTCTTCAGGAAGTGGCTACTAAGGCATATAACGACCTTGTAGAGCCAGATTCAATTACTGATAGACTCATCAAAAATGGACAGATGTTCATCCTTACGGAAGCTAAAGCTCGTAAATGGGCAGCTCATTATGGTGTAACATTAGACCCAGATGCTAAGGCTTTCAGTTTACCGGGTCTGGGGGTCTCTGTATTGATTCGTGAGAGGATCAATAAGAGAAACCTTACAGGTGTTGTTATGCATGAAGCTGGTGTCCATATTGCTCTTAAACAGATGCTTGAACCAAAGATCTATAATAAGGTCATTGGTATCGTTAAGGCTCGTATGGAACACTCCAAAGACAAAGATTGGATTTCTGCCACTCGTAAAGCTACAAGTCCAGAGGAAGCTCTTGCTTACTGGATTGAACACATGGGTAGCAAGCATAAGAAAGACAACATTGTTATGGAAGTCCGTAAGGGCATTGAACATTGGCTCGACCCTAACTATGATGCAGATCAGTGGGTTGCAGACACAGTTGCTGGTGCATTAAAAAGGTATGCAGCTAAGAATAAAGATGTGACGAACATTGTCAATATGATTCTTGACCCAGATCTTCCTAAGAAGAGTAAGCTCTGGGCAGCTGCTAGAAAAGCTGAAGGTAATAACCCTGAACTGGTCTTTAAGTATTGGATTCAGCATAATCCAGACAAGAGATCAGCTCTTTATAGGGCAATTAAGAAACAGGCTATTTCCTACTACGGAAAGGCTGATGTGTCTGACAAAGAGATTGAAGACTATGCGTTGAAGACCTTTTTCAATCCAGACCTCTATAGCATGGAGAAGACCATTCCTAATAGTAAGGTGTCTTCTGAAGCAGTTGACGCTAATACTGTGAAAGAGAAAGAGACACCTATATATCCAGACACAGCTAACAGAGCTAGAGAAAGAGCGGACAATGCTCAGGGGGATCTTGAAAAGCTCATGGTCAGAAATGCTCGTGAAGCTATCCATAAGGATGACCCAGTGCAGACTATGCCAGATGGGTCTCATGTGGTCGAAGGTATTACCTACTCTAAGGATAACCCTAATGGTGAAGGTATTTCCCAGACTGTAGAAGATCTTGGAGAGATTGACTACTCTAAGGAGCATAAGCAGCAGACAGTTTTTGATGATGTGTCTGATAAAGGTGAAAGCTCCAAAGTGCGTCAGGGCTTCTTTGGTAGATTGGGTCTGTGGTTGGAACATGGTTCATTCGTAGGTAATATCTATGGTATCATGAGAAACTCTCATTCTCGTCTTATGCAGATGGCTTCTAATATGCTCTTTAATGACCCTCGTATGAAAGCTAACTATAATGAGTGTCTCTCCGCTGAAAGCATTAAACAGCTGCTTCTTGATCGCTGGAACTCTCAGTATATTTCTTTCATTGATAAGAGACAGCAGTACATCAACAAGACCTTTGGTATCTTTAATGGTCTTCAAAGAAACAATCTCATTCGTAAGGTGAATGAACAGATTATTGACTGCTACAATGCAAAGGCTAGAGGAGACACATTGAAGCTCAAAGAGTTCTCTCCAGAGATTCAGAGTCTTGCTAATGACATGGAAGAACTGACTGGAGATATTATGAAGCAGATGCAGAAGAGGTCTGAGAATCTGGGGGGTAGAAGGGGTCTTGGGTCTTTACTGGCTCAGTTCGACACCGACAACTCCGCTAAAGAGTTCTTCCGTATCACAGATGAGGATAAGCTCTATGAATGGATGGGGCGTAACTACGATGATATGAATGATGTTTTGGAAGATCTAACAGAGTATGCTAGACGTTTCATGGATAGAGATGCTGAAGCTAAATACTTTGTTGAGATGAAGAAACGTGAGTTTGAAAAGAAGAAAAAGACCTATAAGGGGAAGAAACCTCTCCAGTGGGTAGAACCTACAGAAGAAGAGATTGAAGAACATCTCGAACAGGCAGCTAAGAACTGGGCATATGGTCGTATTGATAAGAATAACTCTCGTCTGAACTTTGATCTAAAGGACACAAGGCTGGATAACCCCTATACAGCTTTCTCTGACTCTTTGAAGCATCGTTTACCTATTGATACTTCTGGGGTCATGAAGCTGAAGAATGGCATTGAATTTAGCTTTGATAAGGATCTTAGAAGCTATGACCTTGATGGTTTCTTACCACAGGTTATGAACAGACTCAGTGGTGAAATTGCTCTTAGAGCTACCATTGGTGACTCTAAGGCACAGAAAGAGTTCTACAGCAAGATTGCTCAAGAGCTTGCTAAGAACAGTGCTATCAGAGATGGTAACAGAGAACTTGAAGCAATGCAGATGGGTCTCCATAAGATTCTTGGCATTGGGTCTTATAATACCAATGAACAGAAGGGCTGGGATGCTTTCTCTAATACACTGAGAAGCCTGTCCTATGCTAACGTTGGTGGCAACATGACCTTTGCACAGCTCGGAGAACTTGGTGGCTCTATTGCTTATGGTGGTTGGAAAGTATTAGCTAACAATATTCCGTTCTTCGGTAACTTAGCTAAGAGCATGCGACTTGGTAAGGATGGAGCTGAGATTGTAGAGAACGTCACTCGAAAGATGTATGCAGAAGATATTTCTACTAGAGGGTGGCGTACCTCTGCTTCTACAGACTCTAAGGTATATCGGCAGATTTTTGATAAAGTGTCTGCTGATAATCCGAAACCGTCTCTTGGGGGACGTGCAGCAGATGCAGCTAATAGAACCATTAAGAGAGCAGCTCTCATTACATCTTCTGTAAACTTCATGCCAAAACTGACCAATGCAATGGTTCAGTCTATGAGACAGGCAGCTATTGAAGATGCTTTGAAGTGGGCTAGTGGTAAGCATGTTGGGTTATTTCGCAATCCCTTCTCTAAAAAGAAGTTAGCAGCAGCTGGTATTCATACCCAGAAGGATGTTGATAATGTCCAGAAAGCTATCAAAAAGTACCTTATTGATGAAAAAGGCAATCTCGATCACTGGATGGATGAAGACCCAATGTCCTTTGCTAAGTTTAAGAAGCTCATGGATAATGAGTCTATGAGAGGTATCCAGCAGCAGTCTATTGGTAACATGACACCATTCAAAGAGAAGCATAGACTCTGGTTCCAGTTCAAAGACTTCACTATGAAGGCAATGAATCAGCAGTTTATGAGAGCCTTAACGTCTCATGAAAGAGATGATGCTCTTGCTGCTTTGTATTCCTATGCTACTAATACAGCATCTTACTATGCTATGACTGTAGCTAAGTCTTATATGTTCTATCCAAATGATGAACAGAAGAGACAGGAATATATGGAGAAGAATGGCAATCTTGAACATGTCCTCAAATCTGGGTTCTTCCGTATGTCTATGACTGCTCCTTTGTCCTTTGCAGCCGATGCTTATGAAGCTGCTACAGGTAACTCTATGTATCGTACTACGGTTGATAATACCCGAAACAGCAGATCCGCTGATGACTCTTGGGGTAAGAGGACAACTGATATTATGAATCAGACACCTGTATGGGGTATGTTTGGGAGACTCTACAATGCTGGTCAGGGTGCATATCATCTTGCAAATGGTGATGGTACTTCTAAAGATATTGATAGACTCATTCAGGCAGTTCCTCTGGGGTCTTACCTCGGTATGTCCTATCTTGGTTCTATGGCAAAAGAACACTTTGCTCTTCCTGAAAAGAGATCATACTACACTAAGGGGCAGAAGAAGGTAAAGAATAAGACACAGAAGAAACCTCAGAAGCTGGGTAGTGTTAAAGCAAAGACCAAAACTCAGTCACTCTTGACTTCTAAGCCAAAGGCAGCTAACAAGACACAGAGATTGATTAGCAGTAATAAGTAAGGGGGAATAATGATGAATGAGGTAAATTGGAAGGATGTTTTCTTTATAATACAGATTCTTCTTATGCTAGGAGCATTCTGTGGTCAGATACCCTTCTGTGCTGGAGTGCTTATGTTTGAACTAGCAATCCTTTGGTTCGTTATTCTTCCCATTTTTATTTTGGTATGTATCAATGTGATCTTTGGTGGGGAGGTATGCTTTATTGCTACCCTTCTTACCATTGCCATTGCTATTTACTATTTAGTATTTCAAAGGAGATGGATAAAATAAGTAACGAAAGAAAAGCTCAAATTTTCTATCAGGGAAATGGATCTCAGACACAGTATTCATTTCCTTTTGATTACCTTAGAAAGGCGTTCGTGCATGTCTCTCTGATCTCTAATGAGAAGATTGAAGAACTCACTCAGGGTACAGATTTCACCGTAACTGACAGAGTAGTTACTTTAGCTGCTCCTACAGGTCTCAAAATTAAGATCTATAGACAGACAGCTACGAAACCTCTGGTCGGGTGGGCAGATGCTTCTGTATTAAAAGCAGCTGATATGACCGTACAGTCTACCCAGCTTCTGCACCTTGCAGAGGAAACTTCAGACCTTGCTCAGGAGGGTGGTCTTAGTAAGGATGGGACTGATAACATCTGGGATGCTCGGTATAACAAGATTAAGAACCTGTTAGACCCTACAGACCCCGGTGATGCAGTAAATCTTAATTACATCACAAAGAATCAGACAAGTCTCTTAACGCAACTTAACAACACAGGTGCAGCTCAGAACGCTTCTATTGTGTCTACTGGGGACTCTCAGAATGCGCGCTTGACTTCTACAGGAGACACGCAGAATACCAGACTGAATACTACAGGAGATACTCAGGATAAGAGACTAAATGATCTTGGGCAGAAATATGTGGATCTTATGACCACGCTTAAAGATACTGCAACTACCAAAGCTACAGAAGCTGGTAATTCAGCAGAACTCTCTAAGAAATGGGCAATGTCTGATACGTCCCCAGATGGAGTAACTGAGAATAAGTCAGCTAAGACATGGGCTGGAGAAGCTAAGACTTCAGCTAGTAACTCTGCTACATCTGCAAGTGCTTCTCAGTCTAGTGCAAGTGCATCCAGTGCATCTGCAACTCAGTCATCTAATAGTGCGAGTGCATCTAAGTCCAGTGCGTCTGCGTCTGCTTCCAGTGCATCTGCTTCTGCGGCTTCTGCGTCTGCTGCATCTACAAGTGCATCCAATGCGAAAACTAGTGAGACTAATGCAGCCAAAAGTGCTACCGCAGCAGCTCAGAGTGCAGAGAACGCTAAACTGTTTGACCCTTCTAGCTATGCTAAACGAAACGAGGTCTTTCCAATTACAGACACAGGAAGAAAGATTGTTGAGGAAGCAGGTATAACAGACTTAAATGAGGTTAAGTGTATATCTTATCCTTCATGGCTGTGCCGTTTGAGTGCAACGACTTCAATGCTGTCTAATTGTCCAACAAAAACAGCTTTCTTCTTATACAATATGCGTAACGGCTTTAGTAGTGATAAGGAGACGTTGCCAAACTTAACTTCTTACTGGTATTACAGTGTGCAGATTCTTATAGATATTACTGGTAACACATGGTTGCGAGCGTGCTTCAATAGTCAAAAAGAAAAGTTTACTTTTGGCACATGGAAGAAGATTGCGTCTTTAGCTGACCTTCCCACAAAGCTCTCTCAGCTGACTAATGATAGCAACTATGCGACCACAAATGACGTAGGTACAGCAGTGGCAGCAGAAGCTAAGAAGTGGAAGGATGCTTACAACAATCTGAGGAAACGAAGCACCCCTGCACAGTTTGATGATGCTGAATTAACAGAACTTATGCTTGGAGCTGTTGGAAATGGCAATATTACGCTTCTTCAACCATATACGGACTTTGATGGGTTACTTATTGACTATACATCTGATAATGGTAACTTTTTAAGTAGTGCATACATAAGCACCGCGGAGTTAAATAGAAGAGTGGCAGTAGCTAAGAGCGTAGATGCCCCTGTAATTTTTCTTTTTGATAGCTACTATTTTTGGACTATTTACATTACAGAAGCAAAAAAGTTTTCACCTACATACTTCCCATATGAGGATGACAACTGTGTAATCCAGCAAATTTATGGTGTTAAACTCAAGGAAATAACATAATAAGAATTTTGGTGTGGTCATCGTAAGCAATGAAAGGAAAAGGTGATTATCATGTTTGACTACCCACCAGCACCACCAGCTATCAACAGCTTTGGTGGTGAAGTAAATAGCGTAGATGAAGTGAGAAGAGCTAGAGTAGACCCTTGTGGCTCTCTCACTTTCTTTATTT
>ERZ1034901.1647-NODE-1647-length-15296-cov-15.920937_pt1 | contig 15296 bp, 16 predicted proteins | sample MGYA00520628_ERZ1034901 | MGnify/ENA primary metagenome ERZ1034901 (study PRJEB33766, sample SAMN09781783) | gut metagenome | biome: gut microbiome | host: Homo sapiens | place: Madagascar | study: EMG produced TPA metagenomics assembly of the PRJNA485056 data... | reverse complement strand
GTACTGTCGGCGAAGTGGAAAAACTGGCTTTCCGAATTTATGGAAGCCCCCTAAATAACAATAAAAATATGTAAATTGTATTTATCAGCGATCCCGGATAACCTTTCAGGCATGAAATCAAACATTCATTTGATTTCAACATCAGTCATCACCAATGCCGGTTCCGGACTAAATCTGCGTCCTGCCGGTGTTGTGACGTCAGTTCTTTGCTGAGGTTTGAAATGTTTCGGAAAACCCTGGCTTTAGTGCTTATGGGAGCACTTCATTTTGCGGGAGCAAACGCCATGTCGGCAGAAATCCAAATGACCGTGGGAGGTCAGACCTTCCCGGTAATGCTTGAAGAAAACGATGCCGCGAAGGATCTGATGAAGCGTCTGCCGCTTTCGCTCGTCTTCGAGAACTACGGCTCCCTTGAAAGGATCTCCTACCTGAAGGAGAAGCTCGAGCTCGGCAATGCGCCCCGCAGCACCACGCCTGCTGCGGGCGACCTCACCTACTACGCGCCCTGGAACAACCTCGCCGTCTTCAAGGGCTCCTTCAGAACATCGCCGGGCCTTGTTCCTCTCGGAAAGCTTTCGCCGGAAGCGCTTAAGGCCATTGTGAATTCTGAAGACCAGATCATCCGATTCGAAAACAAATAACGCACGCCTTTATCTGGAAAAGAGGAATTGAACCATGCTTGATACGCGCGAAAACACTTTCGGACGACGGGACTTCCTGTTGGGCGGCCTTTCACTCGGTGCTTCGGCGCTGGTCTCGGGATGCGCAGCGAATGCGGAGGCCGGCAGGTATGCAGACGCCCAGTCCGCACCGCATCAGACGCTTCCCAAACGCCGCCTCGGAGCGCTTGAAGTGTCCGCGATCGGTCTCGGCTGCCTGCCGATGGTCGGGTACTACGGCGGCACCTATGAGAAAAAGGACATGATTGCCCTGATTCGCCGGGCCTACGATAGAGGCGTCACCTTCTTCGACACCGCGGAAGTCTATGGCCCCTATACAAGCGAACTGTGGGTCGGTGAAGCGCTCGCCCCCGTGCGCAATCACGTGAAAATCGCAACGAAATTCGGGTTCGGCGTCGAAGAAGGAAAGCCCGCGTCGCTCAACAGCCGGCCGGACCATATCCGCCGGGCGGTCGAAGGGTCGCTGCGGCGCCTTCGGACCGACCATATTGATCTCCTTTATCAGCATCGCGTGGATCCGGAAGTGCCTATGGAAGATGTCGCCGGCACCGTAAAGGATCTGGTTCAGGAAGGGAAGGTCCTTCACTGGGGCCTCTCCGAAGCCAGCGCCCGATCCATCCGCCGCGCGCACGCAGTGCTTCCGGTCGCCGTGCTTCAAAGCGAATATTCGCTCCTTTGGCGAGAACCCGAGGAAAAGGTCTTTCCGACGCTCGAAGAACTCGGCATCGGCTTTGTCCCGTACTGCCCGCTCGGCCGCGGGTTCCTTACGGGCGCCATCACTGAAAAGAGCCGCTTCCCGAAAGGGAGGCTCTCCAATCTCCCTCAGTTCACTCCCGAAGCGCTGAGACACAACATGCCGCTTCCCAACCTTGTACGCGCCTGGGCAGAACGGAAGCACTGCACGATGCCCCAGTTCGCCCTCGCCTGGCTCCTCGCTCAGAAGCCCTGGATTGCGCCCATCCCGGGAACGACGAATCCGCAGCATCTTGACGACTTCCTCGGCGGCGTCGACGTATATCTCTCCCAGGATGAACTCAAGGCCTTTGAGGCGGAATATTCGAAGATTCGTCTGATGGGACACCGGGCTGATCCCTTCACCGAAAGTCAGGTTGACAAGTCCTGATCCTTCTTTCCAAACACGGTCGGGTTGGTGCATGTGAGCATGAGCGGCCTGCGGCTAATTGTCGCAGGCCGCCCATGCTTTTCTGCGCACCTTCGGCTGAGAGAGCTTTCTCCTTCGATAGAATCCTCAAAACCCGTGAAAGTCTTCCGAGAGCGGCCTAACGGAAGCCTTCCCTGCGTCATTACTGGATTGGGACTCATCATGGAAAGCATCCGCAGCCTTCGCTACTTCATCACCGTCGCCGAGGAAGAAAGCTATACCCGGGCGGCAAAGCTTCTCGGTGTTGCTCAGCCCACGCTCTCAAAGCAACTGAAGGAGCTTGAGTCCGAGTTCGGTCATGCGCTTTTTGCGCGCACGACCCGAAGCGTTTCGCTCACCCCCCGGGGAGAGCGCCTTTACGAGCGCGCCAAGAATATCGTGGCGCTCTACGATCAGGCGCGGCGGGAAGCCGCGGCAGAGGAAGGACTCACGGGCGACATTCGCATCACGGCCGCGGAAACCCCGGCGCTTCGAGGGCTGATTCACGCCGTGGGGAAGCTGCAAGAGGAAGCCCCCCGCGTGCGCATTCATTTTGTGAGCGCAGATGAAGAAGCCGCACGCCACGATCTGCAAATCGGGCTCTCGGACTTCGCCGTTTTCGTCGGCAACGCCGACTCCACCCATTTTGCATTGATGCCCCTCGCACAGAACGCCCGTTGGGGGCTCCTCACCCGCAGGGACGGCCCCTTTGCTTCGAAATCCGTAATTGACCCGAAGGACCTCCTCGGGCACCCCGTCATGATTTCAGAACAATCCTGCCGCCGGAACGACCTCTCCGGATGGTTCGGAAGCATCTGGGACGACGTGCGGATCGTCGGCTCCTATACGCTCCTCTTCAATGCTTCTCTCATGGCGCGCGAAGGCGTCGCGCACGTGCTGGCAATCGACGGCATCATCGCGGATTCGGACGCATCCGCACTCAAATGGATTCCTCTCAGCCCGGCGGTTCACTCGAGCGTCTCTGCGGCCTGGAATCCCGCGAGACCGCTTTCGCCCGCGGCAAAGAAGCTCCTTGAATACTGGCGCGAAACCGAAAATCAGCTGCGCATCGTGAGCGGCGCCTGACCTTTTATATATAGCTAAAAGCAATTTTTAATTATTATATATCGCTATTTGCTATTATTAATTTTCTTCTATAGACTTCTCCTCCATCAGGAAAGCGGAACTGGCCAGGCCGAATTCCCTCTCAGATTTGAATGAAATTTTGAGGAGCAAGTCTCATGAAGGAAGCAAACGCATCTCCCGTTATGGCGGGTGCCTGGGCCTGGGGAGCAGGCTTCGCGGGCGGCGACCAGGTTTTCGGCGCCGCACTCGATGCCGCAGCATTGAAGCCCGTCGTTGAAAAAGCGCTCGAACTCGGGATCCGCAGCTTTGATACTGCTGCCATCTACGGAAACGGCAGTTCAGAAGCCATTCTCGGCGAACTTCTGAAGGGCATCCCGCGCGAGAGCGTCGTCATCTCAACGAAGTTCACGCCGCAGATTGCGGCCAGCGTGGAAAAGCCCGTCGAAGCCATGTTCGAGGAGAGCCTCAAACGGCTCGGCACCGACTACATCGATCTCTACTGGATTCACAACTCAGCGGACGTCGAGCGCTGGACGCCTCAGGTCGTTCCGCTTCTCAAGGAAGGCCGCATCCGGGCGATCGGCGTCTCCAACCACACGCTCGCTCAGGTGAAGCGCGTGATTGAGATCCTCGGCGAATCCGGCTGCCGCCTCACGGCCGTGCAGAACCACCTGAGCCTCATGCACCGCGCCTCGCTCGATAGCGGTCTCGTCGACTTCTGCCGCGCCAACGGCATCGACTTCTATTCCTACATGGTCCTTGAACAAGGCGCGCTCACGGGAAGATTCGACGAAGCGCACCCGATGCCCTCAGGAAGCGGCCGCGGCGCCTTCTACAACAGCCACTGGGGAGAAATCGCCCCGCTCATGGCGGCGATCCGCGCCGCAGCTCAAAAGCACGGCGTCACGCCCTCGCAGATTGCATCCCGATGGGCCATCGAAAAAGGCACGATCCCGATTCTCGGGGTTACCAAAGTGCGCCAGGTTGAAGAGGCGGCCGGACTCGCAGCGCTGAAGCTTGACGCCGAAGACATGGCTCAGCTCGATCATGCCGCCGTCAGTATGAAGCTCAACACCCTTCGCGAATGGGAGTCGCCCGAGGACTGACGGGCTCTCAAATTTATTTGGAAAGAATGAGGAACACCATGAAAACCGTACTGATTGTCAATGCCGGCATCCGCGCCCAGGGAAAGAGCGGGAAGCTCAACGAAGAAATGACGCGGCTCGCCCGCGAGGCCTTTGAAGCGGCCGGCGTGAAGACGCTCCTCACGGACCTCAACAACGAGTGGACGCTTGAAGGAGAAATTGAAAAGATCCTGGCGGCCGACCTGATTCTGGTTCAGACGCCGATCTGGGCGATGTCGACGCCCTGGCACTACACCCGCTGGCAGGACGAAGTGCTCACGCACCCGAAGGTCTGCGGCACGGACGGCAGAACGCGCACGGACCCGGACAGGAAGTACGGCTCGGGCGGCTTCCTCACTTCGAAGCGCTATTGGCTGAGTACTACCTGGAATGCGCCCAAGAAGGCGCTCGACGAACCGGGCGAATTCTTTGACGCGAGAGGCATTGAAGAAGTGCTTCTTCCGCTCCACAAGCAGTTTGCCTACATGGGCATGAAGCCGTTCCTCCCGACCTTTGCCGTGCACGACGTCTACAAGAACCCGACCGTGGAAGCGGATCTTCTTCGCTGGCAAGCAACGCTCGAGGAAGCCGTGAAGAAGCTCGCCTGACGTACAAGCGCACAGCGATTGATGACGGGAGGGCCGTCCTTCTCCCCGGCAGACGGCCTTCCCTGTCATTCAGCGCGATCCTCATCTAAGGGTCGGCACTCCAAGGGGCGACACCTTGGTCGTCAGAGATCCCAGACGGGCATCGCCGTCACGTCTGAGGCGAGATACTGAGCTTCCGGGCAGGTGCAGATCAAGACGCCAGGACCGCGCTTGATGGTTTCACCCTTCAGCACACCGAAATTGTCAAGCATTCTGCGCTGTGGCGAATCCGTCGTCTTGATTTCAATGGGATAGTAGGTTTCTCCCTCACGGATAAGCAGATCAATCTCTTTTCTCTGAGCGTCTCGATAGAAGTAGAAGAGCGGTCGTTTACCGTTGTGCTTCCAGCTTTTGACGATCTCCATTACCACGAAGTTCTCAAAGAATGCGCCGGCGTTGTATGTTTTCCGAAGTGCCTGAGGACTTGGAGACTTGCATAGCCAGGCCGCAAACCCCGTGTCGGTGAAATAAAGCTTGTGCTTTTTGATGAGTGTCTTCCCGACATTCTCATAAAACGGCGGCAGCAGATAGATCACGCCGGTGGCTTCCGCGACATTGAGCCATGCCCTTGCAGTCTCCGCCGCTATGCCGGCCTCTTTCTGCACTTCTCCAATGGCAAATTCCTGACCGATGCGCGTTGCGAGAATTGAGAGGAACCGGTCAAAATCTTCAATGCGCCTCACGCCGGAACTGAAGGCATCCTTCTCGATATAAGTGCGCAGCAGGCTGTCGTAGAAAGCATCCCGCTCTTCGGGCTCGTCATGAATATGTTCCGGCCAGGATCCCTGCCAGATGATGTTCCATATCTCTTCCACCGTGAGCGGATTCAGCGTCCCGCGCCCGAGGTCTCCTCTCGGCAGGAAGGGTTTCTGTTCAAGGCCTTTTCCCTGCCGCTCATAGAGACTCAGCGGGAAGAGTTCATAGGAAACGACACGCCCGGACAAAGCTTCCGCTACGGCCTTACTGAGACCAAGCTTCTGAGAACCCGTCATCCACACCAAGCCGCGCTCGTTGGTTTCATCGAGAAGTGCCTTGATTTCCAATCCCAGATCAGGAACGCGTTGGAACTCATCAATGAGAACCGGGAATGGATACTGCTTGAAAAAAGCCTCCCTGTCATTCTTAGCTAGGTCCAGAAGCTGAAAACGGTCAAGGTTGAGGTACTTGCGTGCGCCTCCCATCATGGTGCGCAGCATCGTGCTCTTTCCGACCTGGCGCATCCCGGTCACCATGATGCCTTTAAAGCGACGATTCGCGCGTTCAATAACGGGTTCAAGCGTCCGGGGAAGATAACCAGGCAGCAAATAATTAGCGTCGTTCATGGTGAATTTTGATGAAATCAAGAGTATGGTCTTTATTTTATCAAGAGTATGGTCTTTAAAAAATAAAGACTACACTATTGATTTCATTAATTTCCATAAATATCAATAAACATAATTTCCAACAGTAATCCCTGTTGCTTCCCTAGCGATGGAGCGTGATGCCGCAGGAAGAGTCCGGAAACAGTCCGGCGCGATGCGCTCCAAACCGCATCTACTCCAGCAGAAAAAGAGAAGGCCGCTCCGGGGACTCCCGAAAGCGGCCATCTCTTTTGCGTCTTTCTCCTGCCGGAAGCTTCAATCGCGCTCGTCGAGCCACGCCTGAAGAATCGCTTCGAGAATCCGCTCATTCGACTTCTCGGGATCATCCCCGAAGTCGGGAAGCTTCACGATCAGGTCGTGGAGCTTCACGAAGGAAAGCGTCAGAGGATCGAGTTCGGGGTACGCGTCCGCGAGCTCTTCGCCGATCATCTGAGCATCAGACCACTTGAGCATCTCGGTTATTCCCGTTCGCCAACGACGTTGCGGTTGTACTTCGGGATCTCGATCGTGATGTCCTCATCGCCCATCTTGGCCTGGCACGAGAGGCGCGATTCCTGGCAGGCGCCCCAGGCGGTGTCGAGATGATCGAGCTCGTTGTCGGAAGGCTCGGAGAGGGAGTCGTAGCCCTTGCGCACGATCACGTGGCAGGTGGCGCAGGCGCAGTTGAATTCGCAGGCGTGCGGGATCTTGACGCCGTTGGCGAGAAGCGCCTTCGCGACGGTTTCGCCCTTCTGGGCTTCAAAGCTAACGCCCTGCGGGCAGAGTTCCTCATGCGGGAGAACGGTAATCTTCGGCATTTTTATTTTTCCTAGAGTAGTGGGGGTCAGCCTCGGGCAGGGGAATGTCGGGAGGCGCAACCTAAAGATTGAAATGAATTATCTGGCTTCCGGATCGATCGAGAACATATCGTCGTTAACGGACTTGCCGGCAAGCGCCGCGCGAATCGAGCGGTCCATGCGGCGTTCGGCAAACGTTTCCGTGCCCTTCGAAAGCGCATCTGCAGCGGCGTGAATCGCGTCGGCGTCGGTGCCCGTCACAAGAGCGGCGAGCGTGTCGCCCAAGGTCTCGATTTCGGCGCGCTCCTTCTCAGACAGAAGATCCCCGTCCGCCGTCAGGGCGCTCCGGGTGCTTTCAAGAAGGCGCCTTGCCTCAACCTGCTCTTCGCGGAGCTTTCGCGCGGCCATGTCGGATTCAGCGGAGGAATTCCCTTCCTTCAGCATCCGCACGATATCGTCGTCGGAAAGCCCGTAGGAAGGCTTCACGACAACGCTCGCCTCCACGCCCGTCGTCATCTCGCGGGCGGAAACGGAAAGGAGCCCGTCGGCGTCGATCTGGAACGTGACGCGAATGCGGGCGGCGCCCGCCGCCATCGGCGGGATGCCTCTGAGTTCAAAGCGCGCAAGCGACCGGCACGCATCCACCACCTCGCGCTCGCCCTGAACGACATGAATCGCCATGGCGGTCTGGCCGTCGCGGAAGGTCGTGAAGTCCTGAGCGCGCGCCGTCGGAATAGCGCTGTTTCGCGGAATCACCTTTTCGACGAGCCCGCCCATGGTCTCAAGACCAAGGGAGAGCGGCGTCACGTCAAGCAGAAGCCAGTCGTCGTCGGCCGTGGTGTTGCCGGCGAGTTTATTGGCCTGCATGGCGGCGCCGACCGCAACGACGCAGTCGGGGTCGATCCCGGTCAGGGGCTCGAACCCGAAGCATTCCTTCACTTCGCGGCGAACAGAGGGCATGCGGGTCGAGCCGCCCACAAGGACAACGCCCTTGACGTCCGACTTCGAGAGCTTCGCGTCAGCAAGCACGCGCGTCACGGCCTCGATCGTTTCGTCGACGAGCGCCTTCGTCATCCGGTCGAACGCTTCGCGCGTGAGCGTGGTCGAGAATTCGCGGCCCGAGGAAAGCGTAAAGCGCACGTCGACGGAATCCGCGTCCGTGAGCGATTCCTTCGCGCGCTTCGCGCTGTCGAGCATCTGACGGCGATCTTCGGGCGAAAGTTCCGTTTCGCTTCCGATCTCCGCCGCAAAGGCGTCGTAGACCGCGTGGTCGAAGTCGTCGCCCCCGAGGGCGGCGTTGCCGCCCGTCGCAAGCACCTCAAAAACGCCGCGGGAGAGCTTCAAAAGCGACACGTCGAAGGTGCCGCCTCCGAGGTCATAGACGAGGTAGATGCCCTCGGCCCCGTTGTCGAGCCCGTAAGCGAGAGCTGCGGCAGTGGGTTCCGAGAGAAGGCGCAGGACCGTGAGGTCGGCGAGCCTTGCCGCATCCTTCGTTGCCTGACGCTGCGCGTCGTCGAAGTAAGCGGGCACCGTCACGACGGCGCCGGTGAGTTCGCCGCCGAGGCGCTCCTCGGCGCGGGCCTTGAGGGCCTTCAGAACCTCGGCGCTCACCTCAACCGGAGACTTCATCCCGGCCGCGGTGCGGATGGCGACGCCGCCCGGCGCATCATCGATCTCATAGGGAAGCGACGGAAGGTTCTTCAGATCCGCACGGCTTCTGCCAATGAGGCGCTTCGCGGAATAAATGGTGTTCTGAGGATCATTTTCCGCGGATTCGAGAGCCTTCCATCCCGTCTCCACCGTCCCGTCGGGAAGGTAGCGCACGACGGAAGGGAGAAGCCGCCGGCCTTCTTCATCAGCGAGCACTTCGGGGGAAGCGGAAATCACGGTGGCGACAAGCGAATTCGTCGTTCCGAGGTCGATCCCGACGGCAAGGCGATGCTCATGGGGAGCGGCAGAAAGTCCGGGTTCGGCGATCTGAAAGAGTGCCATGATGAAATTTTTGGTTAAGAAAAGGGAATTCCGAAAAGGAGGGGCTTGGGCTTCAAAGCACGGGCGAGGACTTTGCGCTCGTCTGCTCGAGGAAGCGCCCGATGAACATGAGCCTGCGCGTGAGGTCGACTGCCTTCGTCCAGTCCTTCTCGGCGTCGATGGCGGATTCAAGCTTCGACTCGCATTCTGCGAACCGCGCCCGGGCTTTGTCTCGGACGGCTTCGCGGGCGCTCTCGTCCTTCGCATCGTCGAGGTCCTCGCGCCAGGACATCTGCTCCATCAGGAAGTCGGCAGGCATCCGGGTGTTCGTTTCGGCGTCGACCGGGTGGCCTGCGGCTTCGCAAAGAAGCGCCGCACGCTTCACCGGGTCCTTCAAAACGTCAAAGGACTCGTTGATGCGGGCGCTCCACTGTTCGGCAACGCGGCGCTCGGCGGCGGGGCGCCCGGCGAAGCGGTCCGGGTGCACCTTCAGAATGGCGCGTTCGTGCGCTTTTTCGAGTGCGTCGAGATCAATCGCGAACTTTTCGGGGAGCCCGAAAAGCTCAAAAGCGGAAAGCATAGCCATCGCGGTAAAACCACCCGGGAAAAATCAGACGTGGAACGATTCGCCGCAGCCGCAGCGGCTCTTCTCGTTGGGGTTCTTGAAGCGGAACCCTTCCTGAAGACCCTCGCGGGTGTAGTCGAGCTCGGTGCCGTCGATGTAGGGAAGGCTCTTCTCGTCAACGATCACCTTGACGCCGTGGCTTTCCCAGATCTGGTCGTCGGGCTCGGTCGCGTCGGCAAATTCGAGCTTATAGGCCATGCCGGAGCATCCGGAGGTCTTCACGCCCACGCGCAGGCCGATGCCCTTGCCGCGGCGGTCGATGTACTTCTGAACGTGCTTTGCAGCCGCTTCGGTCAGCGTAACAGCCATTTTTTACGCCTCCTTCTTCGCTTCATGCTTCGAGCGGTAGTCGGCAATCGCCGCCTTCACCGCGTCTTCGGCGAGGATGGAGCAGTGAATCTTGACGGGCGGGAGGGCGAGCTCGTCGGCAATTTCGGCGTTGCTGATCTTTCCGGCTTCGTCAAGGGTCTTGCCCTTCACCCACTCGGAAACGAGCGAGGAAGAAGCGATCGCAGAGCCGCAGCCGTAGGTCTTGAACTTCGCGTCTTCAATGACGCCCTTGTCGTTCACCTTGATCTGCAGGCGCATCACGTCGCCGCAGGCGGGAGCGCCCACCATGCCGGTGCCGACGTCGGCCGCATCCTTGTCGAGCGTGCCCACGTTGCGGGGGTGTTCGTAGTGGTCAAGCAGTTTTTCGCTGTAGGCCATTTCTTTTGTCTCCAGATTCCTTTCCGGGGCGGGACGAAGAGCCGTCGCCCCGGAACGCACTTCAAATTCCTATTGGGTTCTTTCCGAACTTAGTGGTTCGCCCACTGGATCGACTTCAGGTCAACGCCCTGCTGATGCATTTCCCAGAGGGGCGAGAGCGCGCGGAGCTTCTTCACGGCTTCCGTGAGAACCTTGACGGCGTAGTCGATTTCTTCCTCAGTGGTGAAGCGTCCGAGCGTGAAGCGGATCGAGCTGTGCGCGAGCTCGTCGTCGCGGCCGAGCGCACGCAGAACGTAGGAGGGTTCGAGCGACGCAGACGTGCAGGCGGAGCCCGAGGAAACCGCCAGGTCCTTCACCGCCATCATGAGGCTCTCGCCCTCGATGAAGGCAAAGCTCACGTTGAGGTTGAAGCAGACGCGATGCTCCCAGTCGCCGTTCAGGTACACCTCGGGGATGTTCTTCTGAATGCCTTCCCAGAGACGGTCTCTCAGGGCGCGCAGACGGGGCACCTCAACGGGCATTTCCTCGCGGGCGATGCGGTAGGCTTCGCCCATGCCGACGATCTGATGCGTGGGGAGCGTGCCCGAGCGCATGCCGCGCTCATGGCCGCCGCCGTGCATCTGGCACTCAATGCGAACGCGGGGCTTTCTTCTCACGTAGAGGGCGCCGATGCCCTTCGGACCGTAGACCTTATGCGCCGAGAGGCTCATGAGATCAACATGGAGCTTGTCGACGTTGAGGTCGATCTTGCCCGCGGCCTGCGTCGCGTCGCAGTGGAAGACGATGCCCTTTTCGCGGCAGAGCGCGCCGATGCGCTCGATGTCCTGGATGACGCCGATTTCGTTGTTGACGGCCATCACGGAAATGAGGATCGTGTCGGGGCGAATGGCGGCGAGGAGGTCCTCCCACTTGATGAGGCCGTTTTCCTGCACGTCGAGGTAGGTCACCTCAAAGCCTTCGCTCTCGAGGTGGCGCATCGAATCGAGCACCGCCTTGTGTTCGGTCTTCACCGTAATGAGGTGGCGGCCCTTGTCGCGGTAGAAGTGCGCGGCGCCCTTGATGGCGAGGTTGTCGGCCTCAGTCGCGCCGGACGTGAAGACGATCTCGCGCGGATCCGCGCTGATCAAGGCCGCAATGTTGGCGCGGGCCTCTTCAACGGCCTTCTCCGCTTCCCAGCCGTAAGAATGGCTGTGGGAGGCAGGGTTGCCGAAGTGAACGTTGAGGTAGGGCACCATCTTTTCCACGACGCGGGGATCGCACGGGGTCGTGGCGGAGTAGTCGAGGTAAACCGGAAGCTTCATTTTTAAAAGGTTCCTGAAGATTGAAAGTTCTTGATTGACGGTTCTTGAACGGGAGCTTCAGGCCGACGTGGTCGGTCCGTGCGCCTCTTTTTGCCTCACCGGAATCACTGCAGGTATCTGAGCCGAATGACCGCTTCCCGGATGCTTTTCCGCCTCGGCCGCGAGGGACGCGAGCGAAATGCCTGCGAGGAAGCGTTCAATGACGCCGTTGAGGTCTTCCCAAAGATGGTGCGTGAGGCAGGAGGCGCCCCCAAGGCACGTGCCTTCCCCGCCGCACTGGGTGGTATCCATGTTTTCATCCACCGCGAGAATGATGCGGTCGATGGTGATTGACTGCGCGGGCTCGGCAAGCCGGTAGCCGCCGCCCGGACCGCGAGTGCTTTCAACAAGCCCTGCGCGGCGCAGACGACAGAAAATCTGCTCGAGATAGGGAAGCGAGATCTTCTGACGCTCGGCCACCTGCGCGATCGGAATCGGCGAATCAGACTCCTCAGCCTGAATCGCCAGATCGAGCATGGCCGTAACGGCAAAACGCCCTTTCGTCGTGAGCTTCAAGTTCTCATCCTCCGATGATCCGGGGAAACCCGTAAAATCAATCCTGACTAAAACAGTCAATTTTGCGAACGGATTCTACTCTGCGAATCCTGACAAAACAAGTCAGGTAATGATCGGGAATCTTTCAGGCGCTACAAAAAGAAAACGGACGCCTGAGAGCATCAGACATCCGTTTGATGTTTTCTGAGTTCCGGATCTTCCCGGCGATGCGGGAGGGAACTGACGGACTACTTCTTCGCCGCAGCCCTTTCGGCGCGCAGCTGCTTCGCGCGCTTCTCAAAGAATTCAATGAGACCCTCGCAGGCGTCGGAGCAGTACTCGAAGGCCTGCACGAACCCCTCGTTCACGCCGAAATAGGGATCGGGAACGATGGCTTCATCGAACTCATTGGCGTAGCGCATCATGAGCTGAATCTTGTGACGGAACTGCGCGGGCGAGCGCTGCTGGAGCTCCGTGAGCACTTCCCAGTCCATTGCGAGGATAAGGTCGTACTCCGCGAAATCCTCGGGCGTGATCTGACGGGCGCGGTGGTCTGCAAGCTGCACGTCGCGGCGGCGGCAGGTGAGCACGGCGCGCTGATCGCACGGATCGCCCACATGCTCGCCGGAGGTGCCTGCGCTCGATGCGGTCATGACGTCGTCGTAGCCCGCTTCCTTCACCTTCTTCTTGAAGATGGCTTCAGCCATGGGACTGCGGCACACGTTGCCGGTGCAGACGAAGAGAATTTTGATCAGCTTGTCATCCATCTTGAATATTCCGATCCTCGCGAGAATCCGGGGAGAAGCTCAAACTGAGGGAAAAGTGGATTTTGTCAGACCTATCCTACTGCAGGGTGTCTGATTTTCCTAGAGGCGAATACCCAAATCCCTGCGAATATTTCAAACCCTCTAAACCTTAGAACGTCAGGGAGAGCGCGAGAGAAGACGCGTCTCAGGCGTTGACGGATGCGCCGAAAGCGGACTTTCTGAGCGCTTTGATTTCCTCACGCACCTTGGCGGCTTTTTCGAAATCGAGGTCGCGCGCATAGCCCATCATCTCGGCCTCGAGCTCCCTCAGGCGCTTCGCGAGCGCCTTTTCGTCGCCCGCGATCTCAATGTCGCGCACGGCTTCCTTCACTTCTTCCTTCACGTCGGGACCGCGGTAGACGCCGTCGATGATTTCGCGGATCTCCTTCTTGACGCCCCGCGGCGTGATGCCGTGGGCAAGATTGAAGGCCTCCTGCTTTTCCCTGCGGCGTTCCGTTTCGGTGATCGCTGCCTTCATCGAATCGGTCACCTTGTCGCCGTAAAGGATCGCGCGGCCGTGAAGGTTTCTCGCGGCGCGTCCGATCGTCTGAATGAGGGAGCGGTAGCTTCTCAGGAACCCTTCCTTGTCGGCGTCAAGAATCGCAATGAGGGAGACCTCCGGAATATCGAGGCCTTCGCGAAGGAGGTTGATGCCGACGAGCACGTCGAAGGTCCCCGCGCGCAGATCCCGAATGATCTCGACGCGCTCGACCGTATCGATGTCGGAGTGGAGGTACCGCACGCGAACGCCCTGATCGGAGAGAAAGTCCGTGAGATCCTCGGCCATCTTCTTCGTGAGGGTCGTGACAAGCACGCGCTCTCCCTTCTTCACGGTTTCCGTGATTTCGGAAAGAAGGTCGTCGACCTGAGTCACCGCCGGCCGCACTTCAACGGCCGGGTCAATGAGGCCCGTCGGGCGCACCACCTGCTCGACCACTTCGCCGCCGCTCTTTTCGAGCTCGTATTCCGCAGGGGTGGCCGACACAAAGATCGAGCGGCGCATCTTGCGCTCGAACTCGTCGAACCTCAGCGGCCGGTTGTCGAGCGCCGAGGGGAGCCTGAAGCCGTAGCGCACGAGCGTTTCCTTTCGCGCGCGGTCGCCGCGGTACATGCCTCCCAGCTGCCCCATCATGACGTGGCTCTCGTCAAAGAACATGAGCGTGTCGGCAGGAAGATAGTCGATGAGGCAGGGCGGGGGCTCTCCGGGCGGAAGGCCCGTGAGGTGCCTCGAATAATTTTCAATCCCCTTGCAGAACCCCACCTGGTCGAGCATCTCGAGGTCAAAGAGCGTGCGCTGCTCAAGGCGCTGCGCTTCAACGAGAAGATTCTGACTGAGAAGCTCTTCCTTTCTTTCCTTCAATTCGGCCTTGATCGTCCCGATCGCGCGCTGAATGTCCTCGCGGGGCGTCACGTAGTGGCTCGCCGGATAGACGACGAAGCGAGGCACCTTCTGAATGGCCTTCCCTGTAATGGGGTCAAAAAGGAGAATCGCATCCACCTCGTCATCAAAGAGCTCGATGCGGACGGCCGTTTCCGCGTGTTCCGCAGGGAAGATGTCGATCGTGTCGCCCCGGACTCTGAAGGTCCCGCGCGTGAATTCCATGTCGGAGCGCCGGTACTGCATGCGGACGATCTGTCCGATCAGATCGCGCTGGGTCTTCCGGTCGCCCGCGCGCAGGATGAGGCGCATCTCGGTGTAGCTCTCGGGCGCGCCGATGCCGTAGATCGCCGAGACCGTCGCCACGATGATGGTGTCGCGGCGCTCGAGAATCGACTTCGTTGCCGCAAGCCGCATCTGTTCGATGTGTTCGTTCACCGCGGCATCCTTCTCGATGAAGAGGTCCCGCGCAGGCACATAGGCTTCCGGCTGATAGAAGTCGTAATAGGAAACAAAGTATTCGACGGCGTTCTCGGGGAAGAAGTCGCGCATCTCGGAATAGGTCTGAGCGGCGAGCGTCTTGTTGGGCGCAAAGATGATCGCCGGCACCCCCTCGCGCGCAATCACATTCGCCATCGTGTAGGTCTTCCCCGACCCCGTCACCCCGAGGAGCGTCTGATACATGAGCCCGTTCTCCACGCCCCTGCAGAGCGCCTCAATCGCCTGAGGCTGGTCGCCCGCCGGGGGAAAGGGTTCATGAAGGATGAAGGGAGAATTCGGATAGGTAACGGTCTGCAAGGGAAGGGCCTCACAAAAAAATCAGACGGGAACCGGCTCATTCTACGAAAAGCTCCGGGCGCAGAGAAGCTGCGGGGGAAGATAAGATTCCTTAAATATCAACAATAAAATAATGCGCCATCGTTTTGTTACATTTATTTACATTTAGAAATTTGGCAAAACAAGAAAGCACCCATATAATTCACCTCCTTGATTCCCCGATAGCTCAGTCGGTAGAGCGACGGACTGTTAATCCGCAGGTCGCTGGTTCGAACCCAGCTCGGGGAGCCAAGAAAAATTTGAAGTCGTCCGCAAGGACGCAAATGGATTCCCCGATAGCTCAGTCGGTAGAGCGACGGACTGTTAATCCGCAGGTCGCTG
>ERZ1034901.1640-NODE-1640-length-15332-cov-18.089023_pt1 | contig 15332 bp, 15 predicted proteins | sample MGYA00520628_ERZ1034901 | MGnify/ENA primary metagenome ERZ1034901 (study PRJEB33766, sample SAMN09781783) | gut metagenome | biome: gut microbiome | host: Homo sapiens | place: Madagascar | study: EMG produced TPA metagenomics assembly of the PRJNA485056 data... | reverse complement strand
CCGAGAAAAAGGTAAAGAACTATTTTTGAATTTACACCATTATACGGACATAAGCTTTCGAACGAACCGCATTCCGGTGCTTTTGTTTGGTTTTTCACTTTTTTATAACGCTTTTCCCTATTCTTCCGGCATGGTTCGCGCTCGCCTCCCCACAAAGTCTTTGTTTTCGGTTTTCGGGCGCGAACCCCTTCCCCGGAAATCAGGAAAAGCCGGCCCGAATGCCGGCATGGTTCGCGCTCGCCTCCCCGCAAAGCCTTTGTTCTCAGTTTTCGGGCGCGAACCCCTTCCCCGGAAATCAGGAAAAGCCGGCCCGAATGCCGGCATGGTTCGCGCTCGCCTCCCCGCAAAGCCTTTGTTCTCGGTTTTCGGGCGCGAACCACTCCCCCGGAAATCAGGAAAAGCCGACCAGAATGCCGGCATGGTTCGCGCTCGCCTCCCCGAGAAAAACGTGATGGACCTAGAACGTGGCCACTTCCGGATCCGCCGGCGCACATGCTTTTACCGACTTAGCGTAGAGCACGGGGCCCTTCTCACCGTAGGCTTCCTCGTATTCCACCCGGACTTTGGCGGTGATTTCCACCCAATCGCCGGTTTTGAAATCATCCGCATTGGCGTAAATGCACATCAATCCGGCGAACTGAATATCCTCCACACAGCAGGTCATCACGTGACGGCCGAAGGCGAAACGCCCCTTCGTGCTCAGGTCCTCCGCCATCGCCACGCGCCCCTTCAGGGTCAGGGTTTTGCCCTCGTAATCGTCTTCGTTTTCGTTGATGTCCCGGTACCACTCCGCGTAATCATCATCGGAAATGGTGATTTTGGACTGGGTCTTGTCGAACGGCAGCGGGTCCTCGATATCATCCGGCTCCACATCGTACGGACCGTACTCGTAGAGAATCTGAGATCTCCGGTTCGCCACCCGCACTTCCTTGTGGAACGGCATTTTGTCAAAGCCCTTGGTGCAGCGGTTGAACACCACCAGCTCCGCGGTCTGCATTTTGTCAAAGCACAGCTGACGCATGTTCTGGTTGTACATCAGGAACGTGGTGGCATCCACGAACAGCATCTCCTGCGCCACAATCCAGTTCGGCGGCAGGCTGGCAAACAGGGACTGGAGCATCCACATGCCGTTGTACTCCACCAAAATCCGGTCGAACCGGTACTTGCTCTCCAGCTTCTGCAATGCCATACGGGTCAAATCCGCCTCGTCATCGATGTATTCCACGAAAACATTTTCCGGACTCGCGAATGCGCTGATATCATATTCCACCTCGCCCTCTTCGCAGACCAACAACAACGTCGGCACCTCCGGATCGAAGTCCGGGCTGTTCAGTGTATCTTGAATAAAAGTAGTTTTACCGCCGCCCAGGAATCCGGTAAAAAGATATACCGGCAACTCTCGGGCTTGACGATCTTCCAATCTTACTGTCATAATTTTCCTCTGCTATTATAATCCAAACAACTCTTTGATGTGATCCTGTGCCAGACCCACACCGATGACGCAAATCATGCCGGTGGCTTCCGGCTCGCCCTCACGCACTTCCGGCTCGCCCGGAACGTAATCGAACTGGTACCACTTGCCGTCGGTACCTTCCAGGATACCCTTGGAACGGAGCACCTGTCCGCACTTCTCTTCATCCTGAATGGCTTCCAGTGCCGCCTCAATTTGCTCTCTGCTGTATTTGTGAGCGGTGGTAACACCGAATTCATCGAATACCTCGTCCGCATCGTGACCGTGATGGTGATGATGATGGTGGTGACCGCAGCCGCATTCATGGTCGTGGTCGTGATCATGCTCCTCATGGTCATGATGATGCTCGCAGCCGCACTCGTGGTCATGGTCCTCATGGTCATGATCGTGATGATGGTGCTCCGCCTCGTGCTCTTCCTGTTCCCGATGTGCTTCTTCTCTCAGGTGATCCAGCTCCGCGGACAAAGTCTTCTTCTGTTCCATGGTTTCCAGGATCTTCTTGCCGCTGATTTCCTTCCAATCCGTGGTCACGATGGATGCCTCGGTATTGTGTTCTCTCAGCAGGCCGATGACCTGATCGATTTTCTCCTGGCTCAATCCCTGCACGTGGCTCAGGATAATGGAGCTGGCGTGTTCCACCTGGTTCACGTAGAATTCGCCGAAGTTCTTCAGATACATCTTCGCCTTCTTGGCATCCACCACGGTGGTAAAGCCGTTCAGCTGAATCTCCTCATTCTCCAGATCCTGCACGGCGATGATAACGTCGGACAGTTTGCCCACGCCGGACGGTTCGATGAGAATCCGATCCGGATGGTACTGCTCGATGACCTCGTTCAGTGCCTTTCCGAAATCCCCTACCAGGGTGCAGCAAATGCATCCGGCATTCATCTGGTTAATCTGAATTCCGGTATTCTTCAGGAATCCCTTGTCCACACCGATTTCTCCGAATTCGTTCTCGATCAGAACGATTTTCTCGTCCCCATAAGCTTCCTCAATCAGCTTCCGAATCAGCGTCGTCTTTCCGGCTCCCAGGAATCCGGAAAAAATATCTACTTTCGTCATTTCTATCCCTTCTTTCTTGTATATCTTACCCCTGCGGGGTTTTGGTTCAACGTATTTAATTTTATCAGAGTCCTAGCACTCATTCAAGGAAGCGGATGGGAATTCCTGTGTTTTTTGCTTCACACAATCCGAGCCGAAGCCTTCCCTCGCCCAGGCCGGTGGTTCGCGCACGAAAACCGAATTCATTGGCTTTGCCGGCCGGCGGGCGCGAACCAAATCTGAGTCCGGGCTGCTTTTCCGCCTCCTTCCGTTCCAGGGTTCGCGCTCGAAAACCGAATTCATTGGCTTTGCCGGCCGGCAGGCGCGAACCAAACCAGAGCGCGGCACCGGTGTTGGCGTGGCCCGACGAAGGCGCAAGGGCTTGCAGGGTACAAGGCGCCAACATGGAAGGCCGCGCGCCGGGAAAAAGGCGCCGGGGTTGGCGTGGCCTGACGAAGGCGCAAGGGCTTGCCGGGAGCAAGGCGCCAACATAGAAGGACGCGCGCTGGAAAAAAGGCGCCGGGGTTGGCGTAGCCCAACGGTGGAACAAGGGCTTGCGGGGTGCAAGGCGCCAACATGGAAGGCCGCGCGCCGCTTTTCAAGGCGCATTGTTGGCGCGGTCCAACGGAGAAGCAAGGGCTTGGGAGGTGCAAGGCGCCAACAGGGAAGGTCGCGCGCCGGAAAAAAGGCGCCGGGGTTGGCGTGGCCCGACGAAGGAACAAGGGCTTGCGGGATGCAAGGCGCCAACATGGAAGGCCGCGCGCCGAGAAAAAGGCGCCGGGGTTGGCGTGGCCCGACGAAGGAACAAGGGCTTGCAGGGAAGGCCGCGCGCTGAGAAAAAGGCGCCAGGGTTGGCGTGGCCCAACGGAAGAGCAAGGGCTTGGGAGGTGCAAGGCGCGAACCGGGAAGCCCGCGCGCTCGGAATCGGGAAAAGAAAAAGAGCTGCCGTCGCAGCTCTTTTCGTCTTATTGACTTCGGTCGTTCTATTCCGCCAAAAATGCAGTTTTCAATAGGTGTCCTGTGAAAAACAGGCTTTTTGTTTAAAACATTCCCAAGCTCTTGAACAGGAACAGCCACAGGAAGATGGTCACACAGGACAGCGGCGTGGCAAAAATCACCGCATTTCCCGCCAGCTCGCCGTCGGAGTCCATCGCCTCCGCCATGGTATAGGAGGAAACCGCCGGCGGCGCCGCCATCATGGCAATCAGGGAAACCAACGCCACGTCTCGGACGTCCAGCATCGCCGCAAGCCCCAAGCCAATCGCCGGTACGATGACCAGCCGGGACAGAACGCATATCGTAAGATTTTTTTTACCCGCATGAACGCTGCTCTTGTTAAAAGATGCACCCAACAGAATCATGGCAATCGGCGTGGTGGCATCGCACATTCCGGAGATGGTTTTGTTCACCGCAGACGGCACCGAAATGTTCAGCGCCAGCGCCAGAATCGCCGCCACCGCACCCAGAATGATCGGGTTCGTCAGAATTTTCTTCAGCACGGACTTCAAGTTCGCCCGGCCGCCCCGGAAGTATTCCAGCACGATGACCGCCAGGAAGTTGTACAGCGGCACCACGAACATGATCAGCGCCGCCGTCACCGACACGCAGCCCTTGCCGTAGATGTTCTCCGCCACCGGAAGTCCCATGAGGATGAAGTTGCTCCGGTACACCGCCTGGATCATGGCGCCCCGGGTTCGGTCCGGTATGTCCATGCGGACTACGATTCCCCAGGTGATTCCGCACACTGCCAGCACGAAGAGGCAGGCAAAAAGAATCAGCCGCCCGTCGAAGGCTTCCGAAATATCCGCCGAATAGAGATTTTCAAACATCAACGCCGGAAAAAACACCACGAACACCATCTTGTTGAATTTCCGCACGTCCTTTTCCGTCAGCACGCTGTATTTTCGCACCAGCACTCCCACTACCAGATACAGCACCAGCGGGATGACCGCATTTAGGCATACTAAAAAATTATGTATCATCAATTGCCCCCATTCCTCTTTCATTCACGAGGAATATTGTACCACAAAAAGAGGTTTTGGGGAGGCAAACATTTCCGACACCTTTCCTACAGCGCCGCCAGCACCTCGTCCGCAAACTCCCGGCAAGTTCCGCCGCCCGGAAGTCCGGTCATCTTCGGTCCCAGCTTCGCATCTGCCGCATCCAAAGCTCTTTCCAGACGCTCTGCTTTTTCCACATATCCCACGTGGGCCAGCATCATCGCCGTTGCCTTCATCAGGCTGGCCGGATTGGCATAGCCTTCGATGCCCTCTTCCACCATGCGCGGAGCGCTTCCGTGAATGGCTTCGAACAGGGCGTAATCCTGTCCGATGTTGGCGCTTCCGGCGGTGCCTACGCCCCCCTGAATCTGCGCGGCTTCATCGGTGATGATGTCTCCGTACAAGTTCGGCAGCAGGAACACCTGGAATTGGTTTCGAATATCCTTGTTCACCAGGTTGGCCGCCATGATGTCCACGAACCAGTTGTCCGTCTCAATTTCCGGATATTCCTCCGCCACCTCCCGGCAAATCTGAAGGAAGTCGCCGTCGGTCTTCTTCATGATGTTGGCCTTCGTCACGATAGACACTCGCTTCTTTCCGTTGGCCCGGGCGAAATCAAAGGCAGCCCGAGCGATTCGCAGGGTTCCTTCCCGGGTGGTCACCTTGAAATCCACATCCAAGGAGTCGCCGATTCGAATGCCGCGGCTTCCCAACGCGTATTCCCCTTCCGTGTTTTCCCGGAAGAAGGTCCAGTCGATGCCCTCCTCCGGAATGGAAACCGGGCGCACGTTGGCATACAGGTCAAAGGTTTTCCGCAGGTACACATTGGCGCTTTCCAGATTCTTGGTATTCATGGATGCGTTCGGTGTGGTGGTCGGTCCTTTCAGCAGTACGTCGCACTGCCGCATCTCCGCCAGCACTTCGTCCGGAACGGTCTGTCCCTTCTCCAGCCGGTTTTCCAGGGTAAAGCCATCGATTTCCCGAAGGCGTACCTCTCCCGATGCCAGCTCCTCTGCCAGCAGTTTTTCCAGCACCGCCCGGGCTTCTTTCATGATGACCGGACCGATGCCGTCTCCCGCCGTCAGACCGATGGTCACGCCCCGGCCTTCTTCTTTGCCGCTTCCGGCGGACTCCCGGCTCTTCCGAATCCGTTCATTTCGCGCTACCTGTTCCCGCAGCAGCACTTCAAATTCCGCTACCGCTTTCTGAATATCCTTTTCAACTCCGCAGTCCACTGTCTTTCCTTCTTTCCTTTTTATCTCTGCTTACCCGTTGCCGCCGCATATTTCAGCAATCCACCGGCCAGGAGCATTTCCTTCTGCCTTTCCGCCAGCTCCATTCGCAGCGGAATTTCTTTTTCTCCGGCGTGAAGAATCACTCGATTCTCTTTCAACCCTTCGAAGATATCCGAAAGGGTCAGCACGTCGCCTTGCCGGATCCGATCGTAGTCCGCCGGATCCTCAAATACCAGCGGCAGAATCCCTGCATTCACCAGGTTGGCCATGTGAATTCGAGCAAAACTCTTCACGATTACCGCCCGGATGCCCAGGTAGAGCGGCGCCAATGCCGCATGCTCCCGAGAAGATCCCTGACCGTAGTTGGATCCGCCCACGATGATTCCCTTGCCTGCCGCTTTGGCCCGCTCCGGGAAGGTTTCGTCCACTACGCCGAAGCAGAAAGTGGAAATCTTCGGGATATTGGAACGGTACGGCAGCACTTTGGCGCCCGCCGGCATGATGTGATCCGTGGTGATGTTGTCGCCCACTTTCAGGAGGACCTCCGCCTGAATTTCGTTTTCCAGCGGGTGGGTTTCCGGGAACGGCTTGATGTTCGGTCCCCGAAGCACTTCCGCATCCTTCGCCTCTTCCGGCGGCAGCGGCGGAATAAAACCACTGTCGTTAATCCGGAACTCTTCCGGAATCTCTACCTTCCCTACGGATTCCAGGGTTGTCGGATCCGTGATATATCCCGACAGAGCGGAAGCCGCTGCAGTTTCCGGGCTCACCAGGTACACCTGTCCGTCCTTGGTTCCGGAGCGGCCCAGGAAGTTTCGGTTAAAGGTCCGCAGACTCACGCCGCCGGAATTCGGGGAGAAGCCCATTCCGATGCATGGACCGCAGGTGCACTCCAGAATCCGGGCACCGGCATCAATCATATCCGTCAAAGCGCCGCACTCCGCCAGCATGGAAAGCACCTGGCGGGATCCCGGGGAAATTCCCAGGCTGACGCCGTCGGCGATTTTCTTTCCCTTCAGCATTCTGGCTACCTTCAACATATCCGCATAGGAGGAATTGGTGCAAGATCCGATGGCAATCTGATCCACCTTTATTTTCTTCAATTCGTCCACCGGCTTCACGTTATCCGGGCTGTGAGGGCAAGCCGCCAGCGGTTTCAGCTCGCTCAAATCAATGGTGTACTCCTCTGCGTATACCGCATCTTCATCGCTGGACAGCGGAATCCAATCCTCTTCCCGGTTCTGAGCCTTGAGGAACTTTCGAGTCTCCTCATCCGACGGAAAAATCGAGGTGGTGGCACCCAGCTCCGCACCCATATTGGTGATGGTGCACCGTTCCGGCACGCTGAGGGACTGAATTCCTTCCCCGCCGTACTCCACGATGGCACCCACGCCTCCTTTTACGGACAGCTGTCTCAGCACTTCCAGAATCACATCCTTGGCGCTCACATTGTCGCCCAGCCGGTTCTTCAGGTTCACCCGAATCATACGAGGCATCGGAATGTAATACGTACCGCCGCCCATGGCAACCGCCACGTCCATTCCGCCGGCACCCATGGCCAGCATACCCAGACCTCCGCCGGTCGGTGTGTGGGAATCGGAACCGATCAGTGTCTTTCCCGGTTTTCCGATGCGTTCATACTGCAGCTGATGGCAGATGCCGTTTCCCGGACGGGAGAACCAGATACCGTGCTTTGCCGCAACGCTCTGGATGTACCGGTGGTCGTCCGCATTCTCGAAACCGGACTGCAACGTGTTGTGATCGATATAAGCCACAGACCGCTCCGTGCGAACTTGGTCCACGCCCATGGACTCAAACTCCAGATACGCCATGGTTCCGGTGGCATCCTGGGTCAGCGTCTGATCGATTCGAAGGCCGATCTCCTCCCCGGTTTTCATTTCCCCGGAAAGCAGATGCTGTTCAATAATCTTCTCCGCAATTGTCTTACCCATTTTTACTGTTCTCCTTCTGTCCCCATATCGGAGGCGATAAATTCATCAATCTTCTTGTCCACTTCTTTTCCGCTGATGATGGACATTCTGCCATTGGCGTACTGTTCATCAATCCAGCTCTTCACGTATTTCACCACCGGACTGTGCTTGCCGACCCGGTGTTCTCCCTCCAGTCCGTAGGATTCGTTAATCCACAGCGCAACGCCGGCCGCACCGGAATTCTGGTTCAAGGAAACCAGCGGCGGACGCTTCAGGAATTTCTTGGTGTCGAAAATATTATAGATTTCTTCGTTCTTCAGCAATCCGTCTGCGTGAATGCCCGCTTTGGTTACGTTGAAATTCTCTCCCACAAAAGGAGTCTGTGGCGGTACCTTGAATCCGATCTTCTTCTCATAGTATCTCGCCAAATCGGTGATTACCGTGGTGTCCATCCCATCCAGGGTTCCCTTCAGCTGTGCATACTCGAATACCATGCCTTCCATCGGGACATTTCCCGTACGCTCTCCGATGCCGAACAGGGTGGTGTTCACCGAAGCGCATCCGTACAGCCACGCACTGGCCGCGTTGGCTACGGCTTTGTAGAAATCGTTGTGGCCGTGCCACTCCAGCATCTCGCTGGGCACATCGCAGTAATTCTGCATGCCGTAGACGATGCCCGGCACGCTTCGCGGAAGCGCCGTTCCCACATACGGAATTCCGTATCCCAAAGTATCGCACATGCGGAATTTCACCGGAATCTTCGCCTGCTCCGACATCTTCTGAATGGCTCTCACGAACGGCACCACGAATCCGTAGAAGTCCGCCCGCGTAATATCCTCCAGGTGGCACCGCGGCACCACGCCGGCCTCAAAGGCATCGTTGATTACGGAAAGGTAATGCTCCATGGCCTGCCGTCTCGTCATTCCCAGCTTCGTGAAAATGTGGTAATCTGAGCAGCTTACCAGGATGCCCGTCTCCTTTACGCCGATATCGTGCACCAGCTTAAAGTCTTCCTTCTTTGCCCGAATCCACGTGGTAATCTCCGGAAACTTCAGTCCCAGGTCCATGCACTTCTCGATGGCCTCTCGGTCCCGGTCGCTGTATACAAAAAACTCCGTCTGCCGGATAATTCCATTCGGCCCGGACAGTTTGGAAATCATTTTGTAGATATCCACAATCTGCTTCACGGTATACGGCTCCCGAGACTGCTGTCCGTCCCGGAAGGTGGTATCCGTAATCCATATATTCTCCGGCATGTTGTACGGGCTCCGCCGGAAGTTGAACGAAACTTTCGGAATCTCCGTATATTCGAAGAACTCCCGCATCAAATTCGGCTCTTCCACATCCTGCAGTTGATAGCTGTACGGCTCTTCCTGCAAAAGATGGGTCCGCTCGTTCAGTTTAATTTCATTCATATCTCTTACCTCTTACGCTGTTCGGGCACCATGCGCCCCCTTCTTTTAAAATTGTATACTTGTATTCTAAACCCCCGTTTTTCTCCTGTCAATGGTTTTTTAAACAATGCTTTGTGTTTATTTTTGTAAAAAAAATGAATAAAAAAATAAACCCGCAGCACCGGAGGTTTCCGGTTGCCGCAGATTGTATTCAATGTTTACAAGAACCACTCCGGGTCCTTTCTTTTGCTGTACAGCTTCTCCAACGCCAGGCCGGAAGCCGCACACATCGGTCCGTGAAAATCCCGCGCCCCTTCCGGACATGCCCGGATGCAGGCGGTGCAGGAAATGCACTTCCGCACATCCACCTTTCGCACATCCCTCAGATTAATGGCCCCCATGGGGCAAATCTGCGCACAGGCTCCGCAGTTGGTGCAGTGCTTGTTGGGCGTCGGGTGCAGCGGCAAGCGCAGCGGGGCTTTGTGGGGAATGGACCCCTTGATGTCCAGCGGTGCCGGCTTCGCCCGCAGCTCTTGAATCATGGTGCCGCAGAATCGGTGCAGCTTGCGGGAGGTAAGCTCGCAGAATTCCTTTACCTTCTGGAGATCCCGGACGTCCGGACGGCACGCCGCTATTTTTTTGAAAATCACGTGCTGGGAGACGAATGCTCCGGCGCTGAGCACGGAAAATCCCTGGTCCTCCATAAAGGTATACAACTCGTACAGCGCATCTCCGTAGGAGCTGTTGCCGTAATCCACCAAGCAGACGGTCATGGTATTCTTGCCGTGCATTTTCTGAATCATCTTAACACAAGGCAGGGGCACCCGTCCGGTAAATGCCGGAATCCCCATCACCACAATTGTTTCCTCATCAAAAGTACAGTCCTCCATCAGAGGATTGCGCAGCAAATCGATATATGATACAGAGAGGTTCTCAATGCAGGCGTCGTCCATGCGCGTCGCGATTTCCTCTGCTACTCTTTTGGTCAGCCTCGCGGTGTCGCCGGAGGGGCTGAAATACAATCCCACAACTTTGTTAATCATGGATTCTCCCTATAAAAAATCAATACTCTACATTTCTAGACACTAGAATTTTACCACATCCCGCGTTTTGTAAATGGTCGCATTGTGAAGAAATGATGTGACGAACAGAAATAGTTTTCCACAGAAATGTGTCGGTCGCCTCCGCACTTTTCGTCCCTTTTTTTACAGAAATTTTTCAGCAAAAATACAATTTCGGGATATTATATTTTCCGAATAGTGCTATACTGAACGCGTATAAGGAGGTGAAAAAATATGGCGGATATTACAAGAACACTCGGCCTGCAGAAGCGGATTGCGCTGATCGCTCACGACCACAAGAAGGAAGCGTTGATTCGGTGGTGTCAGAAGAATCAGGACATCCTGGGACAGCATTTCCTCTGCGGAACCGGAACCACCGCGCGGCTGATTTCCGAGAACACGGGGCTTCCGGTAGAAGCGCTGAAGAGCGGTCCTTTGGGCGGCGACCAGGAGGTGGGAGCCCGCATTGCGGAAGGGAAAATCGACATGGTGATTTTCTTCAGTGACCCGCTGGAAGCCCAGCCTCACGATCCGGATATCAAGGCGCTGCTTCGAATCGCAAATGTGTACGATGTGCCGTTTGCCAACAACCGATCCACGGCGGATTTTATGATTCACAGCGATTTCTTCAACCGAGAGTACACCTGCATCAGCGAGGATTACACCGATATGAATCAGCGCAGGGTTCAGGACATCCAGGAAGAAATCGACAGTTCCGGGAAATAGGATGAACCGGTGAATTTAAACCCATCAAAACCGAGGAAATATTGACTGGCGACAAGACCCGACAAAAGCGGAACGGACCCGGAGGCTCCGGGTGTTTTCACGCTTTTTGTTATTTTTTGGCGCGGCCGGCGGAGGGCTTTGCGCGGCGGCGACCGGCCGGCGCGAATTTGGTGCACGATTCCCCGCAAAACCCTGTTCCTCCGTTTCCTTTGCACCAAGTCCGAAAGCCTTTTCGGCGCCCGGCCGGCGCGGATTTGGTGCACGATTCCCCGCAAATCCCTGTTCCTCCGTTTCCTTTGCACCAAGTCCGGGTGCCTTTTCGGCGATCGGCCGGTTTCATCCCATAAAAACACCCTCCCGCAAAAGGAGGGTGTTTTGAACTCGTTTGGCGAGTCAATCCGGCTGCGCCGGGCTTCCGGTTTCAGTCGGAGGCCGAACTCGGTTCATTTTCTCATGCTACTCGCTTCCCCGGCCGCTGCCTCGTCCGGCAACTAGGCGGAGCACATCGGTTTCCTTCATCAGCTCCGACACGATAATGCCCAGCATTTCGTCCAGCTTTTCCACGTCTTCCTCCGGGAAGCGCTTCCGAATCCGCTGGCAGACCATGTTGATGTAGTTGAAGATATCTCCGTAATCCTCTTCGTATTTCGGCGTAATCCGGAGATGGAACTCCCGCTTATCCGTGTCGCTCTGAACCTTCTCGATATAGCCTTTTTTCACCAGTTGGTTCACCCGGTACGCCGCATTGGGCGCGGACAGAGTGGCCATGGCGGCGAATTCGTTCACCGTCGGTTCATTCATGCAGTTAATGATTTCCATGGAAATCACTTCCTGTGTGGTGAGGGAATCCTTTCCCCCATCCCGGTCCTCTTTAAAAATCCGGGCGTATAATGATAATTTGAATCGGTTATAGACCCTTTGAAAATTTCGTTCCAGCATTTTGTTTCACCTCATCCGTGATTATATCAGAAAAAACGGATTCAGTATAGCTTACGCCTCGCCGATTGCGAAAGAAATCTCACCGGTAACGGCCGTCTCGCCGTCCACCGTGGCCTCCACTTCCCCAAAACCAACGCTGCCTCTCATGCGGGTCAGGCAGCATCGAAGGGTCAGTACGTCTCCGGGCACCACCTGTCTCCGGAAGCGGCAGTTCTTCACGCCGCCGAAGAAGGCCAGCTTTCCTTCGTTTTCCGGAAGGGACAGGATTGCCACCGCACCGGTCTGCGCCAGCGCTTCCAGGATCAGCACCCCCGGCATCACGGCCTTTTCCGGGAAATGTCCCTGAAAGAAAGGTTCGTTGCCGCTGACGCATTTCACCGCCTCTGCCGATTCGCCGGGCACCAGATCGGTTACCCGGTCAATCAACAAGAACGGGCTGCGATGGGGAAGTATCTCTTTAATCTGTTCAAAATTCAATTCCATTTTTCTCCATTTATCCTTTGATTTTATGATTACACTCTCCGGAACAGCAGGGTGGCGTTGTGTCCGCCGAAGCCCAGAGAATTGGACAGCGCATACTGCGTCTCCACTGCTTTGCCCTCGTTCGGACAGATGTCCAGGTCGCAATTTTCATCCGGCACCTGATAGCCTGCCGTTGGCGGTGCGAATTGATCCCGCAGCATGCTGGCGGTAATCACCGCTTCCACGCCGCCGCTGCCGCCCAGCAGATGGCCGGTCATGGACTTGGTGGAAGACATCACCACGTTGGATGCGGATTCTCCGAAGGCCAGCTTTACCGCAGCGGTTTCGCACCGATCGTTCAGCGGCGTTCCGGTTCCGTGGGCGTTGATATATCCCACTTCCTCCGGGCGCACATTTCCGTCTTCCATCGCCATCGTCATGCAGGCAGCCGCACCACTTCCGTCTTCCAGCGGAGCGGTCATGTGGTGCGCATCACAGGTGGCACCGTATCCCGCGATTTCTCCCAGGATTTCCGCCCCTCTTGCCACTGCATGCTCGTACTCTTCCAGAATCAGAACGCCGGCACCTTCTCCCAAGACAAAGCCGCCTCTTTCCCGGTCAAAAGGAATGGACGCCCGCAGCGGGTCCTCCGCCGTAGTCAGTGCCTTCATAGAGGTGAAACCGCCCAACCCCAGGTCGCTGATGCAGGCTTCCGAACCGCCGGCGGCCATAACATCAAAGTATCCGTCCCGGATGGCATGGAAGGCCTCGCCGATGGAGTTGGTGCCCGATGCGCAAGCCGTCACGCAGCAAGTGCAGCTTCCCTTGAATCCCAAGCGGATGGCAACGGAACCCGCCGCCATGTTCACGATGGCCATCGGCACGAACAGCGGAGAGATTCGGTCAAAGCCCCGCTTCTGTCCTTTCCGGTATTCTTCCTCAATGGTCTGCAGGGAACCGATTCCGCTTCCGATATTTACACCGAAGCGAAGGGCATTCTCCTGTGCCATGTCCAGACCGCTCTGCTCAAAAGCCTCCAGCGCCGCCTTGATGGCGAACTGGGTAAAACGAGCACTCCGTCTGGCTTCCATTTTGTCCATGATTTCCGTCGGATCGAAACCCTTGACCTCGCCGGCTACTTTTACCTGCCGCTCTTCGGTGTCCAGCGTCTCAATCGGGGCGATTCCCACCACGCCGTTCCGAACGTTCGTCCAGGTCTCCTTTGCGGAAAGTCCCACCGGTGTGATGGCACCCATTCCGGTAATCACAACTCTTCTTTTCATCCTGTTCTCTCCTTATCTCTGCCTCTACATCGCCATTCCGCCGTCTACTCGCAGGACCTCGCCCGTAATGTATCCGGCCTGTTCGCTCGCCAGGAAAGCCACCGCTTCCGCCACATCTTCCGGCTTTCCGGTGCGTCCCATTGGAATTCCGGTGATGATTTTATCCTTGGCGCCTTCCGGCATCGCCTCCGTCATATCCGTATCGATAAAACCCGGTGCCACGGCGTTCACCGTGATTCCCCGGCTGGCCACTTCCCGAGCGTAGGATTTCGTCATGCCCAGGATTCCGGCTTTGGCCGCCGCATAATTCGTCTGTCCCATATTGCCCATCAGCCCCGTTACGGAGGACAGGTTCACGATTCGGCCGTACCGCTGCTTCATCATGATGCGGTTCACGGCCTTCATCATATTCCACGGACCCACCAGATTCACATCCAGCACCGCCCGAAAATCCTCTTCCGTCATGCGCGCCAGCAGCCCGTCTCGGGTGATTCCCGCGTTGTTCACCAGCACGTCCACCCGGCCGAACGCTTCTTTGGCCTGCGCCGCCAGCTTCTCACAATCCTCTGCGCGGGACACATCGCCCTGCACCAGGAGCACCTCCGCTCCCAGCTCTCGGCACATCCGCTCCGTCTCTTCCGCCGCTGCGCTATTCCCCCGGTAATTAATCACCAGGTTCATTCCGTCCTTCGCCAGGCGCACCGCCACGGCTCTTCCAATGCCCCGGCTGCCTCCGGTGACTATCGCTGTCTGCTTCATAATCTCTCCTTTATCGGCACTTCCGCCGCTTCACTACGCCTCTTCCTTCAGCAGCACCCGCACCTTCTCCACATCCTCGCAGGAGCTGATGCTGATGCACTCCGCCTTCCGGTCAATTTTCCGAACGAATCCCGCCAGGGTGCTGCCCGGCCCAATCTCAATGATTCGCTCCACACCGGCCGCCAACATATTTCGAATGATGGCTTCCATCTTCACACCGTTGGACACCTGGTTCACCAAAAGTTCCGGGATCGCGTCCCCTTCCGATTTCTCATCCCCGATAAAGTTGTACATCAGGGTAAAAACAGGTTCGTTCCAGTCCACGTGTCCGAATCGCTCCCGGAGAGCGTCCCCCGCCGGCTTCATATAGGAAGTATGGAAAGGACCGCTTACGTTCAGCTTCATGCAGCGCCGAGCGCCCATTTCCTGCGCCAGCTCCGCCGCCCGCTGCACCGCTCCGGCTTCACCGGAAACGATAATCTGACCCGGGCAGTTCAGATTGGTAATCTCCGCCACGCCGGAAATCCCTTCGGATTCCCCGGCCCGGAGACAGCATTCTTTTACCCGATCTGCATCCAGTCCCATGATGGCCACCATTTCCGGCCGGATACCGGCAGCGGCTTTCTTCATCTCTTCGGCTCGAAAACGAACCAGCTCCACCCCGTCCTTCGGGGTCAGCACCTGTGCCGCCGTCAGCGCAGTGTATTCTCCCAGGCTCAGTCCGGCGCCCAGATTCGGTGTCCAGCCGTCCTTGTGAAGAATCTCGTAGACGCCTGCACCGAATGCCAAGAGAATCGGCTGAGTGTAGGCCGTGTCGCTGAGCTGCTCCTCCGGTCCGTTCCACGCAATCTGCTGCTCCTCCGGAGTCAGCAGGTCGAACACCCGGCGAAACTCTTCGTAATTGTCGTAAAGGTCTTTTCCCATTCCCACGGTCTGGCTGCCCTGACCGGCGAACAAAACTGCTGTTTTCATGTTTTACTCCTCCTAATATATAAGTTGCAGGGAATACACCACCTAACAGCCAGTTAGG
>ERZ1034901.1630-NODE-1630-length-15407-cov-7.350508_pt1 | contig 15407 bp, 6 predicted proteins | sample MGYA00520628_ERZ1034901 | MGnify/ENA primary metagenome ERZ1034901 (study PRJEB33766, sample SAMN09781783) | gut metagenome | biome: gut microbiome | host: Homo sapiens | place: Madagascar | study: EMG produced TPA metagenomics assembly of the PRJNA485056 data... | reverse complement strand
ATTATTCTGAATCAGTTTCTCCGCCTGTGCGCCCCATTCCACTTCATTGACGGAGATAATGCCGATCTTCAGATTCCGCTCTCCGCCGTGGGCTTCCGCACTGTCCGGGATCTCATAGATGCCTACATTTTTATCATAGGCATAGACAATGCCCTCCTGCTCTAATGCTGCCACTGTATCCCGGCTGCCCTGCTCTCCGTAGTCCAGTCGATGATTGTTCGCAAAGCTGACGGCTTCGATATCCCCCAAAGTCAGTAGATGGGCATATGCCGGATCTCCCTTGATGCAGTAGGTCTGCCCCTCCCGCATATGTTCCGATGTGGTCAACGGCCCTTCGAGATTCACGATGGTCATATCATCCGCCTCGAAAATATCTCTCACATTCTCAAAAAAATATCCCTCATCCTCCGCCTGATCGTATGCCTGACGGAAGGAATAGCTGTAATCCTGTTCCTGATGATTGCCCAAAGTTACATCCCCTGCCGCGGAGATCGTGATCGTGCAGCGTTCCCCCATCAAAGTATCCGAAGCTCCGGACTGTCCCGATTCCGGCAATGCAGTATTGTCACCGCCCGTCCCACCTGGCAGAACGATCTCCCCGATATTATCCCCGGGCTGATCGTCCTGCGGTCCGGTATGGTAACCGCCGATCGGCTGCGCCAGTTCTTCCACCCCGGGAATACAGACCTGCTGTGTCAGATCATCCCCGCAGCCGCTAAGCGCTATTACACTGACCGCACAAACCAGTGCCACAAACCGCTTTTTCCTCTGCCCCATAAACACTCTCCCTCTGTTACAAAGAAATCCCTTAGCCCTCTCCTAAATCGATCTTAATTTTCAGAAGCCGCTGTCGCAGTGCTGTCTCCCGTTCCATACAGATTCTCCTGCAGGAATTTCTTATTTGCCTCGAAATCCACCTCCAGCACGGACATTTTACGATGGGTCGCATCCTTATACGTGCCTTCAATGGGAATACTGTTCTGTATAATATCGTATGTCAGAATCTTCGGTGCCATGAGGCTTAACCGGTAACACTCCGCCTGGGTCAGGTTCGTGGTCAGATTCGGCATCAGACCGTCAATCAGTCCCTTCGGATTCGTGAGTACACCCTTAGGCAGCTTATGAATGACCTCTGTCAGCACTTTTCTCTGTCGCTCAGTTCTGCCGAAATCCGTACCGATATAACGGTTTCTGCAATATGCCAGCGCCTGAGGACCATTCAGATGCACCATGCCTCCGGACAGGTCATCGAAATAGTCCGTTCCCTCCGGTCTGCCCAGCAGGATATTATATTCTACCAGGTAGCCGTTCACGTACTCCACTTCCTTGCCGGTCAGCTCCAGGTCCACGCCGCCCACGGCATCTACCAGATTTGCAAATGCCTCAAAATTCACCAGCACATAGCGGCTGATATGAATGTCAAAATTCTGCTCGATGGTCTCCATCAGCAGTTCCGCACCGCCGTAGGAGTATGCCGCATTCAGACGATTGTCCTTATATCCCGGTATCTCTACATACATGTCACGGAGCAGAGATGTCATATATATCTTTTTCGTCTTGTTGCTGATAGACAGCAGGATCATGGCATCGGATCTGCCATCCTCCCCGTTCTCACGGGAATCGTTACCGATCAGGAGAATATTCGTGACGCCTTCTTCCTTCATGGGAGAGCTTGACACAGATTCGATCTCTTCATAATTCATCTCGGCATAGACCTTCCCCACCAGGACGTACAACCCTGCTGCCAGAAATACGAGGATCAGCGCCACTGCGATCAGGAAGCGCTTGAAGCCGGATTTTTTCTTTTTTCTGCCGCTCCCGGCTTCCTTTTTGTTTCCTTTTCTGCTCTTCTTATCCGCTTTCGTGTCTATCTCCTCACGCTTCCCTGATTTTTTTCCGGAGCGTTTTTTGTCTCTGTGATCTTCGTAGTCCTCGTATTCGTCCGCATAGTCCTCCCTTCTGCTACGCCGAGGTCTATCGGATGCAACCTGTCTGCGACGATCTGCATTACTGTTACTACGGCCACCACTATTACGATTCGCTGAAGTCTTACGCGTCGTCTCTCTGCGAGCCGCCTGTCTCTTACGATACGCGGGATCATCCCAATCCTCCGCGTAATCATCCGCTCTTGCTCGTCTTCCGGATCCGATCACATCCAGTTCCTCCTCATCCTCGTCATTCTCAGTCATGTCAAACATCTGTGGAGCCGGGCGGCCTGCCGCCTGCCTGCTTCTGTCCGACGCTCTGTTACCCTGCTGTGCACGATTCGTCTGATGATTCCCGTTACCGCTTCCGGAAGTTTGCTGCATTCCCTGCAGCTCCTGCTGTAAAAAGGCTTCCAGACCTTTTTGTATATCTTCCATCTCCTGAATGGAGTCTCGCTCTCTGTCACTCATGTTGTACCTCATTTCCACATACCGGCACCGGTACGTTACTTAAGTCTATTTCCTATTTGTCTCCTAGGATACCACACTCCCACCTATTCGTCACGGCAGAAATCCTTAATATTTGCTTAAATGTTGTCCGGCATTTTTTAAGACACACTTTCTATGGCAATAAAAAGAGACTATCTACGGCAGCTATAAGTATTTCTCTTATATGCTTTCCACAGACAGTCTCTGCTTTTTTGTTACCTGATATTGCTTTATTTATGAGCAATTCTCGCATCTATGTAATTCTTCAGAGATTCCACAGTCTCCTCCACACCCAGCCTGCTGCTGTTGATGGACAGATCGTAGTTCCGGGAGTCGCCCCATTTTACCTTACAATGGCTGTTGTGGTAAGATTTTCTGCGACGGTCCTTCTCGATCATGCGCTCCTCCGCATGTCTCGCATCCAGCTCATAGATCTGCATAACACGCTCGATCTTGGCTTCTCTGTCTCCTAATACGAAGATGGAGATCAGATTCGGATTGTCCTTCAACACGATCTCAGAACAGCGTCCTACGATCACAAAGGATTCTCCTGCCTCTGCCTTTTTCTTGATATAATCGAACTGCATTCTCGCCACATTATCTGCAGGAGAGCTGTTCATTCCCATCACGCTTCTGTACAGGAATTTGTTACGTCTCTTTTCATCGAACTCTGCCAGCTCCTTGCTGCTCACATTCATGCTTGCAGCCACCTCGTCTAACAGGTTATGATCGTACATTGGCAGCTTGTAATATTCTGCCAGCTTCTGTGCGATCTCATGTCCGCCGCTGCCGTACTCACGGCTGACGGAGATAATCAGTTGTTCACTCATGGGTCTGCCCTCCTTATAGTCTTACAGATATCTCGCATAGATCATTACCATGGAGATTACTATTACTATTATAGTCGCAGGAGCCATAACTTTGCAATATTTTCCCCACTTGATCATATGACCTGCCTTTGCTGCGGTAGCGATACCCACGACATTTGCAGATGCACCGATAGGAGTTGCGCTTCCACCGATATCGGTTCCCATGGCTAACGCCCATGCCAGGATAGAGAGTTCCACACCCTGGGCCGCGGACAGACTGCTGATGATAGGGATCATCGTCGCCGCAAAAGGAATATTATCCACGAACGCGCTGGCGATTGCGGAGATCCACAAAATAATCGCGATCATCAGCATCAGATTACCGTTACTGATGTCACCGATGAAGTTCGCCATGACTTTCAGGATACCTGTCTGCTCCAGACCGCCTACCACCATGAACAATCCGATGAAGAACAGCAGTGTCTTATAGTCGATCTGCTTGATCAGCTTCAGGGCATCTCTGCCTGCGGCGATCAGCGTCACGATAGTGATAAGCACACCAATGCAGGATACGGTCAGACCGGTCTGTGCATGGGTTACCAGCAATGCTACCGCACACAGGAAAATAACGGTGCTGATGATAAAGCCCCTTTTATCGGTAATCGCCTCGGAAGGATCCGGGTAAGTCTGGTTGCTGCCGGCAGCTGCCGCCTCGCTGGCACGCAGCTCCTTGTGGAATACCAGGTAAAAATACAATACAACTACGACCAGAGAAATACCTGCGATCAGACCGGTATTGGTCAGGAAATCCGTGAAGGAATATCCCAGGGAAGTACCGATGATGATGTTGGGGGGATCTCCACACATGGTAGCGGATCCGCCCAGGTTCGCACAGAATACCTCTGCCAGGATCATAGGCACCGGATTGAATTTCAACAGCTGTGACAGTTCAATTGTGACTGCTGCCAGGAACAGAATTACGGTGATACTGTCAATGAACATTGCCAGAATACCGGATAATACCATAAAGGTCACGAACAGCGGCACTACCTTATACTTAACCATTTTAGCAAGGCGCATGCAGAGCCAGCGGAAAAATCCGACTCTCGCCATTCCCTCTACCATGATCATCATTCCCGCTACGAATACGATCGTCTCCCAGTTAATGCCGCTGGAAGTCTCCGCGGACTGTCCCGCCGTATACCAGAAATGACTTGTAAAAAAGCTGCCTAAATTCAAGGTCTCCCACACTGCACCCATACTGTGCATTCCCAGTCCGAATACCAACACCAGCGTCAGCAGACCGCAGCCCAGTGTAATAACATGTCTCTCCCATACTTCCAGAACGATCAGGACAAACATCGCTACAAATATAACTACTGCAAGTATCTGTGCTATCACTTTTCCTGCCTCCTCGTTAGTTTTTCTTATAAACGTACAAGAGTAGATTGTATCTGAAAAAGCAGGGGAAGTCAATCATCCTTTGAGGCTCTGCACATAAATATTCCGTTAAAGTTTTTATGATTATTCATTCCGGAAGCTTTCGATATCGTTTTGCCCTGCATAACGCAAGAACATCCGGTGCATATCGATACCGCTCTCTCCGAAATATAATTTCATGTATTTCTCGCCGTCCTGACGAATGGGCAGTGTTACAACACGTTCCATGGTCTGACCTTCCGTGCCGTTAAGGGTCACGGTCTGTTGTAACGTATTGTTCAGGAACACGGAGATCGGCAGCTGCGCCAGTTCTCCTAACGTAGAGCTCATCCGGAATACCAGTTCATATCTTCCGATCTTAGGAAAACGCAACTGGTATACTGCACTTGTGCCCTTTTTCGTGGACAGCTTCTCCAACGGAAGCTCTATGTCCTCTAAAATCTTCGGCTCCGGCAGCTCCAAACGTGCCAGCACCTGTCCGCTGTCTCCCGCACCCTCGGTGCTTACCGGATTGTGAAGCTCCGTGCATTCCTCTTCCTCACTGTCCAGAAGCCGCTCCATAGCAACGGAACGTAACAGGAAGCCACAGATATTTGCCGCATTCCGCGTAAGCTGTGCTCTGGTGAGTCTGCCGTCTGCCAAGCCTTCCGCGGTATTGTCCCCCGCGGAGTTGGATGCCGCATCCGCTACGACCATATAGATATCGTTCTGTGCCCGCACCATGGGAATCGTCTGTCTGCCGGAGCCGGGCTCACCCTCCTCGTTCATCTTCGCCCACCAGTCAGTCATCACAATGCCCTGATATCCCCATTCCTTACGGAGAATGGTCGTCAGGAGATCATAATTGCCCGCTGTCCACAGTCCGTTCACCGGACCGTAAGTGGACATGATGCTGTAAGCGCCACCCTGTTTCACCGCGATCTCAAAGCCCCTCAGATAGATCTCCCGCAGTGCTCTCTCGGATACAATACTGTTGGCATCATGCCGTTTGAATTCCTGATTGTTACATGCAAAATGCTTGATGGTGCCGGTGACACCGTATTTTCCCATACCGGTCAGCTGTGCTGCTGCCATGATACCGGTGAGATACGGGTCTTCCGAAAAATACTCAAAATTACGACCGTTCAATGGATTCCTGTGGATATTGATGCCGGGTCCTAAGAGGGTGTCGATCCTGTTCTTCCGAAGCTCCATGCCCTCCATCTCATACAACTCCTCCACCAGTTCCGGATCAAAGGTGCAGGCAAGCAATGTGCCGTTAGGCAGGGCATATGCCATGGTGCCGCAGTCCATACGGATACCGGATGGTCCGTCCGAACAACAGGCTATAGGAATTCCAAATCTCTTCAGTCCTTCTGTCACTCCACCGAAGGCTGCTGCCGTACCGGGCGTAACCTTTGGAGAACACATGCCCTCTCCGCGGGTCATACAGATCAGGTCTTCGTCCGACAATTGTGTCAGAAACTGTTCCAATGTGATTTTTCCATCCGATACATCCGCCAGCTTCCAGCCACGGTCTCCCGCATACTCACTCTTCGTAGGTCTCTCCTTAAGAATCCTGTCCGCCAGATCTATCGTTCGTAAAGGTACATCTTCCCAGTCTGCAATGGCATGATCCTTTTCCTCGAAAAAGAAAGGTTTCAGGCGCTTAAACTCCTGTACCGGTGCCATTGCTTCCGTCACCATCCGCACTACCCGAAGCTCTGTCAGGGTCGCCTTGCCAGCCTCTGCTGCGCTTCGCACATCGGTTCCGGCATAGAAGATATAGTCTCCCTCTTCCAGTACATAGCAGGATTTATGTCCGGTGACACCACTGTCATCATAGGAAGCATACTCCGTCAGCTCTGTTTTCAGCAGCAGTTCTTCTGTCTCACCCGGCTTCAGTTCTTCTGTCTTCGCAAATGCAGCCAGCTGGCGCAGAGGCTTTCCTAATTTCCCCTGAGGTGCTTCCAGATACAGCTGCACAGTCTCTCTGCCGGATACTCCCCCGACATTGGTTACTTTTGCAACTGCCGTGACTGCCATGCCCTGTACTGAGAATCCCAGGATCTCTGTCTGAAACTTCGTATAAGATAATCCAAATCCGAAAGGATACTTCACCTTATCTTTCGCAAAGGTTTCAAAATAACGATATCCTACATAAATATCCTCAGTATAGAAATTCTCCACCGGATCTCCGAAATTTTCTGTGGAAGGATAATCTTCAATATCTTCTGCAATGGTGTCGCTGAGTTTACCGCTGGGATTTACCTTTCCCGTCAGGATATCCACACAGGCCCTGCCGCCCTCCTGGCCTCCCTGCCAGATATAGAGTACTGCCTGCGGCTGATACCGGTCTACCCACTTCATATCTATAATATTACCGACATTCAGCACCACGATCGTATGCTCAAAAGCATGGCATACATTACGAAGGAGCTCTTCCTCCAAAGCTGTCAGCAGATAGCTTCCCACCGTTGCACTGTTATCCTTATCTTCCCCGGCAGTACGACCGATGACCACGATCGCCGCATCCGACTGTCCTGCTGCCTGCACCGCCAGTTCTTCATCTACGGGCATCTCCTCCTGATTCCAGGGTTCCATGGCCCAGCCTTCTCCTATATCAAAGGGATGCTCCTTCAGCCATTCACGGTACACCTGCTCCAGCGCTTCGTTTACCTGTATTATTCCATCTTCTTTCAGGCTGTCAATGATATTCGTGACATAAGGAGCATTGACCATGCCGCCGGAACCTGTGCCACTCTTGTAATGCTCAAACTGTGTTCTTCCGAATACAGATACTCTCTGTCCCCTGCGTAACGGTAAGGTATCCTCTTCATTCCGCAGCAGCACACTTCCTTCTGCCGCCACGCGTCTTGCCAGCTCTGCATACTTCTGATAATCCAGTGTATATTTCATTCGTTCAATGACTCCTTCCTGCAAACAACCTGTTATTGTTGACATCATTATACCGAAAGGAAGAAGTTTTCTCAATAGAAAAAGACACTGGAGAAAGTCTCCAGTGTGCTTAGAAGATAAGCCGGACTACAAATTCCTCGTCTTCCATCCGGAACTGATACTGTCCGTTGAGTTTTTCCACATAGTATACGATACTCCGAACCCCCAAACCATGTCCGGAACGCTCTGTGACCGGAATTCCATCCGTGAATACCGGCATTATCTGCACCGGATTTTTCACCATGAGCAGCAGATGCCCTGCCTTCTCCGACAGAGACAGCTCAATCCTTCGTCTGCTCTCCGGCAGCTCCTGTACCGCATGCATGGCATTTTCCAGTACATTCGACAGGATCGCACAGAACATCATTTCCGAACAGGGGAGCTTCTCTCCGATCGTGACCTGTGTATCCCAGGGAATTTTCTGCTCCTCAAAGCGGGTATTATAAGTAGATAATACCGAATTCACCATTTCGTTCCTACAATATGCCTTAATGACAGTATCATCATAGGTCTGGCTGACCTCATTGAGATATTCCAGCGCTTTTTCACAATCTCCCTGCTGGATCAGAGTCCTCAGGACGGCCATATGATGTCTCGTATCATGCCGCAGGATTGACATCTTTTTCTCGCTTTTCCTTGTATTGTCCATCTCCGCCTGAAAAGAATTCATCTGCATACGGATCAGCTCATTATACTGCTCTGCCTTGCTCTTCATCTCGTATTCCCGGAAATACACCAGCAAAAAAATCAGATACGACAGACAGATGGCAAATCCGAGAAATTCCGGCACCGCCCTGTTGCCGGTATATAGCAGACTGGAAAACTTCGTCGTGGCATAGTCAAAAATATAATACACCAGCGGCAGACTTCCGATCAGCAGTAATTCCCGATTCGTCTTGGTCAACAGCATCGCCGTCGTCTGGCAGACATAGCGGCACAATACCCAGAATACCACCAGCGTCACCACGATACGGCAGGCGTAATAGCACCACTCTTTTCTTGTTACCGACAGTACGAACAACCCCATCCAGTTACTGCACTGGCAGCACAGATAGGCAGTGAAGATAGAGATCAGGGACGGCAATATTCTGAATTTATAATAGAGCACCAGCATCAGCAATAGCGGCACGTGAACGATCAGTGGGTATATCTGATCCACCATCTCCGGACCCAGCACAGATACGCAGACCATATATAAGCCCCCGGAAATCACTGCCAATAGCAACAACTTCCCTACATTCGTTTTGTCCTTCTTCACACCCAGAAAAAATGCCGACAGGAAGATGCCGAACAGCATAGTCGTAATATTGTGCGTATAGGTCAGAATCCCAAGTATCATAAAGTACCCTCGTTTTATCCGTGATTCCCTAAAAGGTACTCACGGTTTTTGCAATGTGATCATTCATTCCCACCGACAGAACTTTCTGACGGCGCGATTCTAAATATTATCATATGTATTTTTTGTATGTATTTCAAGTATCGTTTTGTCGTCTTTTCATAATACGCATAAATTCACCCGGATGCTAATGAACGAGCATCCGGGTGAATTTCCCTTTATTCCTCTTTTTTATTCTTTTTTACAAATACGATAACCCCTATCACAATGAAAGCTGCTGCGATCAGTATAATGCAGAAGACCAGCAGAGCAGTGTGTCCGGTATTTTCCATCTCCGGAGCAATATTTACGGTATTATCCTCCTGATTGTCCTGCACTCCGGTCTCAGAGGTAACCTCCTGCGATTGCTCCGTCTCCATTGGCTGTTCATCTATCACGATGGTATATTCGGAGGCATGTGTGAAAGTAAGCTCCGCGCCTCCGTCCTGTCCAATCTGTCCGGTACACAGATATTCCAGTTCCTTCGTAGACTCGTTATAGTAGAACAGATTCGCATAGAGTCCGGCATTTGCCGTACCCACATTCAGACTTAAGACCGCCTCGAATCCGAACTCTCCCTCGTAAGCAAGGGTCAGATTCATGTATGTTCTCTCTCCGGTGAGATTATTGATGATCTCCAGAGGGATCGTATCGTTTGCATCCTCTCCGGCGCGTACCGTGAAGTCAATGTCACCGACATTGCCCTTCTCTACGCTCTGGCCGTTGACCTTCCAGAGGATGCCGTTGCCGAGATCGAACTCTACGGTGATGTCCTTGCCACGTATCCGGTCGAATACATCCCCCGGTACTACGGAAGAACCGTTCATATCCACGATCACGGTATCTCCGTCCTCTGCTTCCGTCACTGTCTCTGTGATGACTGCCCAGCCTTCCTTACCGTTCTCTCCGCGCAGGAAGGGTGCGGGAGTCTTAGGCTCTTCCTTCACCGTCGGCTTCACAGGAATGCGGTTCGGCCGTACCGGTGTCACTGCGGGTACCGGAGTTGCAACCGGTGTGGGTGTCGGTGTAGGTGCCGGCTTGTCGTCATTATTGCTCTGCGATCCGGAACTGCTGCCGGTATCGCTGCTTGTGCTGGCGATCTTTGCAATGGCTTTGGTAGCACTGTAACCACAGGCACTACAGGTGTATTCCATGATGCCCTCTTCCGAGGTGGTAGGCTGCTTGATCACTTTGCTGGTCAGGGCAGTGTGATTTGTAGGATCCTTCGGTGTCACGGTGCCTTCTTCCAATTTCGTGTTACACTCCAGACACCAGAGGTATCCGGTGTTACCCTCCGCGATACAGGTCGCTTTGACGATCTCGCGGCGCTCGGTCTTCTCGTGGTCGCAGGAGGAGCGGGTGACGGTGATTTCTTTTGTTGTGTTTATATAGTTGTAGTTATCCTCATAAAATACGGTAACCTTAACCGGATCATCTACCTTCAGCTCCGTGTTTAAATCAGCCTCGTAAAATGACCATCCTTCCGGCAATGTTACATCTCGGAGAGTTGTACAGGAATTTTTAACATTGAGATCTCCCGGGACAGTCGGCGGGTACTCTGCCTGATTGACAACAATGGTAACTCGACCTGTTGTCGGCTCATAGTGCTCCTGATCCTTGGGCGTAAATACATATCTATAATTCGTCTGAACATCATGGTTATAACTCCAATAAGTAAGTAAGGTATCCGGTTCTTTCCATGTAAATGTGCCTTCCAGTACCGTGTACCCAGCCTCCGAAGCATATGGCGAAGAATATGCTACACCGTTTTGAAGCTTCTGACTGCTCAAATAATCTCCATGAGTATATGCCTTTTCCACAGAGGGGGAAGGATATATATAAGGGACTGCTTTAACTACATTCAGTGTAATGTTGCTTTCTACCGGATTATAATTTTGATCCTCCGGTGTGAAACGAATCTTTAACGTATGTTCTCCTATCTCAGGAATGAGATCCGGATTCACCCAGGACCAGATTCCCTTCAATTCCTCTCCCTTAATACCCTTTACAATACCTTGCTGCTCTAAATAGTAAGAGTTACTTAGTAAATCATCAATTTTTCCTATTGCTGCTGGACGATACGGATAATTATGCAATACCGGTGCGGATACTTCACTGGGGTCTGCCTTATTCACAGTAATAGTGACCTTCCCTGTGCATCCTACGTAGGTGTCAGTATCCTTAGGAGTGAATTTCCATTCTACCTGACGAGATCCGGCATCCAGAATTTCACTCGGGGTACTCCATTCCAAAGTACCGGGAACCGTTTTCTTTGTCGTCTTATCAACAAAAGTATTATTGCCAAACTGAACAGCAGACAACGCCTGTCCATAGGTCAAAGTGCTGTTCTTCAGCGCCAAATCACCCTGAAGTTCCGTCGGAGTACGGTCTACCAGAACTACATTTATTGTAACTCCACCATCTACAGCGTAATTAGTTGTAGATATATATGATAACGTAATCTGTGCTGTATTTCCAAGACCAGCATTTTCTTTTACTTTGTATCTAATCACAGCATCCGCTCCCTGACCAATTATTTTAGGGGTCCCATCAAATATATTATTAGAATCCGTAATAGTTAAATCAGGGGGGGAGGAGGTCCATATACTTCCGTAGTCCTCGGGAAATAACGATGCCATGGACATTATAGATATCTCTTCGTAATCTTCGTTTGTTCCCTGCGTATACAAATAGTTCTTAGTAATTGAATCTATTATAATCTTTTTCGGTTTTACAACAACCATTATCCTAAAAGGCTGATCAGCCGCGGTATAATTCTTTGACTCCGGCAGACTAATAAGAATATCTGCTGTTCCGGCATTATGAACCTTCACAATGCCCTCTGATGTCACTGTAATAATGTTAGCTGTTGAATTTTCTACTTCGTAAGAAAACTTCGCATCCGGATAATTTGCCATTACCCAATCTGAAATATTAAATTCCTTATCCTTTTGATATTCTATATCCACACGATCTTTATACGTCCCGGATACTTTTTTGATCTCTCCTTTCGCCTGCTGAACCTCTACTGTACCATGCGTAGCGTCATTCGGATACTGTACTGTTATGTTATAGTTCCGGCTATTGGACTTCACAGTAAAATCATAAGTACCTACGTCTGCTGTTTTTTCCGCTGCCTCTGTATCATAGGAAAGACTCTCCACAATGGTCTCTTTGGTATCATTAGATACCAACGGACTTTCACCATTTTGATTTAGAATCTCAAAATCGTTTGTTGTAATTGCTGGCAATTTTTCCCCATATCTCTTTGTTAATTCACCATTCGTTATGGTAATAGTGATAGGTTTCGGTTGAACGACCGGAACTACCTTGATTTCTATTTCTTTATATTTATTATCATATGATGCATCCGGTTTAAAGACCAGTCCGCATGTCAGTTGCGTCCCAACTTCAGGTATTTCCCATTCATTCTCGCTAGTCCACGCCCATACTCCTTTAATTACCTCTCCGTTGTACTTTACTATTCCATCCGTTTTTATTGTCATCCGACCCATTCTGGTTCCATAGACACCTGTCACAGAAGGTTGTACTGTAATCTCCGGTGTTAATTGCTTCGTAATAAAGCTCATATACTTGCAGCACTTCATAGTTTCAGCAGGCAGATTGAGCAGATTACCTGCTTTATCTATTGCCTGAAGCATGACCCCTGTTTTGGAACCGGGTGTCAACCCGGATAACGTAATCTGATTTTGTCCTGCCTTTACCGCTACAACATGCAGAGGAACTGTCACATTATCCGTAATAGCAATGTTTTCACCGTCGCTCACTGCCGGGACCCATGTATCTCCTTGCTTTTTTACAAACGGATAGAAGGTGTTTCCACCATTATCATAAGCACTATAGCTTGTATTTACATATTTTTTCACATCTTCATATAATGCATAATAATCAGCGTACCCAGCTTTTTTTGCCATACTCTGATCATAGCTGAAATATACAAGCGTCGCATCTTCCGATATTTTAAAGGGAATGGTTGCTTCTGTGGTGCCTATTGTATATTTGTTGTAATCCGTTTTTATTGTGGGTATTACATTATCTATCAAAATTCCGTCTGTACATACATATCCACTTCGATTACCTTTTTTATCTACAGCATATGCATAAACCACAATTGTATAGTTATTACTACTCTTCATATCCAATGATTTCGTAATAATATCACTGTTGCCGACCTCCACCGGAGAAAATTTTCCGCCATCTCTTAAGCTATTTAAGTCTGTCTCTGTCAACGGGACAAAATCTGCTATCTTCCAATCATCTACTTCCTGTAGATAATAACAATATCTTTTAATTCCATCTTCGTCATTTGCATGAAATGCTAAGTTCAAAACGGAATCATTATACACATGGGTTGTAAAATCCACTTTATCTTGCAAGGAATTATACCATATATCCTTGACCTGAATTCCGCCATCCGCTGTCCAGGTGGGTGCAATTCTGTCACCTGGAACTTGGGCAACTTTAACATAACGAGCAGATTTACCGCTTTTGTCTACAATTTCATCTTTAGAGTTCTCATGCGTCGATATTAATACATAAGGATCCCTCACGATATTAGAAAGATTGCCGTTTTCTCCATAACTACCATTCGAAATAGATCCATAGGTTCCTCCAGTCACGGTTGCTGTTGTCTTAGTAGATACGGAAAGGCTATCTACCGTTGTATTTTCCCCTGATATTTCGAGTGTTGATGCATCGCTTATAGAAATGCTACCATACTCCCCATTTGTAACAGTACAGTTCGCTTTATCCTCGGAAACCTCTATGGTTTCTACACGACCTCCTTCAAAGAACCCTGTTCCATAAGATATCCCTATTAGCCTATAATTGCCATTCTGCACTGTAACAGTCGATTCCGCGTTATCAATGCAAATATACATATATGACATTCCTTCCGAATTTTTAGAACTATCCTCTAGCGTAACGGTACAGTAATAAAATCTCATATATTTTTCCGGCTTCGAATTACTTCCTAAAGTATGACCATTTAAGTCCACTGTTATATACGCAGGATCATAAATGCTATCAGGTCTAAGGATAACATTATCAATATCTTCAACATCTGCCAATAATTTAATTGTAATCATACGCTTATTTTCTTTGACAGCTTCATCTACAGCTTTCATTGCGTCTGCAAAAGTCGAATATTTAGATATGTTGTCACTACCAACCTTCACTTCAATCAAATCACTGCCGGTAGTATCGTCCTCTGCCTGCACAGCAATGCCCGCTTCGTCATCCTCAGGCTCGGCCTCCTGTACTTTGGATTTCAATACAGCCACCGTATTCCCTGAGGTGGTCTCTACTTCTGTATCCTCCTCTACAGGATTCTCTGCTGTCTTCTCTGCGACAGTCCCTTCGGATGTGACAGTCGGTTTCTCTGCATCTTTCGCCAATACGGAAAAATCCGTCATTCCGCTGACCAATACGACAGCCAATCCCAGTGCCAGGATCTGTCTGATCAGTTGTTTCCATTGCGCTTTTGTTTTTTTCATTAGCAATTCCTCCCTCAGCCACTTCTTCTGATATTACCATACCATAATTTTTGTCGTTATGTCGTTTTGTACATGAATCGACCCGAATATGACATCAATCGACCGGGCATAATTGAGGCGGGACTGGGCCGGGAAATCAGCAAAAAAGGAACCTGCTCACGCAGATTCCTTAAATGATTGTAAACTTTGTCGAAAAATGACGTTTTTATTTAATACTCTAACACGTAGGTTGCGGTTTCCGTAATCGGGAAACATACCTGTCCGTTTACATTAGAAATGGTTTTTGCAATCTGGATTTTATTGTTATTGGCATCTACTTTATAAACTGTTACTTCTCCGGATTTTACAGGTACTGTGGTATGGAATACAACGGTTGCACCCAATGCCTGTTTGTGTGTAAATTCAATGGTTCTGGTATGTCCTGTGATGGTATCCTTATGATCAAAGCTGGTTTCCTTGTAACCGGATAAATCATTCTTTGCAAGGAAAGTTACCGCATCGGAACTGCCGATAAACACATGCAGGCCTCTGAGAGAAGACGAGGATACTGCCTTTACCGTTGTTACAGGAATCGTTTTGTCAACGGTGCTTGCATCTACGTGGAGCAGATCCTGATTTGCACCGGATACGCTTTGCTGTTTCTCTTTGGTCTGTGTAGAAATTGCTTTCGTGATCGCATCCCATCCGGAGATCTGCTCTCCCACAAGGTTCGTGGTGGTCAATACCGGTGCCGGTGCTTCGGATGCAGAAGAATTATTACTTGTACTTCCGGGAGTCTGCGCCGGGGTGGTGGAAGGAGTCGGGTTAGAAGGAGCCGGGGTGGACGGGGTTACAGTGCTTGGATCTTTTAAAACATAATATATATTTTTCTTCATCAGCTCAGGCAATTTTTCCTCACTAAAATAGTAACTTACAT
>ERZ1034901.1613-NODE-1613-length-15525-cov-11.906723_pt1 | contig 15525 bp, 9 predicted proteins | sample MGYA00520628_ERZ1034901 | MGnify/ENA primary metagenome ERZ1034901 (study PRJEB33766, sample SAMN09781783) | gut metagenome | biome: gut microbiome | host: Homo sapiens | place: Madagascar | study: EMG produced TPA metagenomics assembly of the PRJNA485056 data... | reverse complement strand
TCTGACTTTATTTACTCAGTGCCCTTGACAAGGGGCGCGTAATGTGCCCCCCCCCTTCCCCCACCGCCTAGAAAAAAGAATTTTCCATTTTGCCGCACATGGCTTTCTTTAATATCAGTCCTTAATGATTATTGTCAGTCGCAGAAGATAAAAGCTGATGCGGCGCACATAGCATTGGTGGTTGGATTAATTGTTTTAACTAGTCAGACTGCCTATGCTGAGGTTTGGGAAAAACATTATGACCAATTAATATATAACGTTGCTGATCATAAATTTAAATTTTCAGGGAAATATTTTTATAGACCCACTGATACTTATGATAATATTGGGTACTTTGGGGGTGTGAATAAGGGTGATCCTTTTGAGAAAGAAGTCTATATTTTAGATCGAAATGTTCACTCAAGAGATGATGAGAAGATAATCAAACTTTCTCTTGCTACGAATATACTTACCTGGGGAAATCCTACTTATTATTACAGCGGCGAGGATATGATACAAGATATCCTTACATATAAGTTTTCTATTTTCGCTGAAAGAACTGTAAATAATTACAAAAACGCAAGAATTTTATCTTCCGCACCATATCAGGAAGGAAGTGCTGATGATTCATTAGGCGGAATTTTTAATTTTTTATCTCGTAACGTAAAAATTGAGTCGACGCAAACGACATTACTTTCGAATGTCGATCCCTACGTGAACTCCTCCGAAGAAATGATTATTTTGTCGGCGCCTAGAGTCGGTAATTCATTGGTGGGCGTCTATGTTGACGGCGGCGGAGGCGTTTCTTTTTTGGATAAGCAAGATTTTACTGAATACTACAAGAATTTTTGCGATGATCTCGAAGGGAATGGCGCTGATAATGTAGATATCGTTATAAATAATATAATCACAAAGAATACGAATTCGTCTATTACTCAAAATGTTGGTTATGCCGTGCGAGGGGTGGATGTCCGAGATGGAAGTTTCTCGTTGCATTCAAATAAATTCAAAATTGAGGTAACTAATAATTCTGTTTCACCATTTGGTCTCGATGACGCAATAGATCCTTCTACGAAAGAAAAGATAACTTATAAAAGTTCTGCGGCTGCTGTAGCGCTTTACTCGCAAGGTGGTGTTGTCTCTTTAAGATCTAAGGATAATGGGGAGATATCTGCCACGACCACAGAAGATGCTTTTGAGCCTGATGCAGATATATCAGAGCATAACTCGGAAAGTTTTGGGTTGTTTATTTCCACAAGATATGATGGTATTGTCGAGCGCGATGAAAATGGGGAAGTTATTGTTAATAAAGGTAAAGATGAGAAAAATGAACTTAAGCGTGTGGACATAACAGGAAGTTCTGTTGATTTTGATTTTGGGGTATATGAAATTAATAGCAAATCACGAGATGATTCCTCGTATGGGGTATTTTCTATAGGGTCAAATAATTTAATTAATTTTTCTGGAAATGTCACGATAAATTCGATATCGTCCGCTAATGCAAGAAATCAAAATGATCCGGATGCGAATGCATATGGGATTGTGAATGTTGCTCTAAAAACGACTGTAGAAAAAACGGTTGTTGAGCCAAACGCTCATGGCGGTAAAGAGCCGGGTCATCCTTATAAATTTGAACCTATTCTAATATATGACAAAGGGTCGAAAATTATTTTAAATGAAAATGCACGCCTTGAATTGTCGGTTGATAGTACTACCGGTAATGCATATGGACTGCTTCAAGTCGGAGAGAGTTCTTCGATCTTTGATGGTGATGTAAAGATATCGATAAATTCGCCTGAAAATGAAAAGTTTAAAGGAGAATTTAATGATGCTTATGGAATATTGGTTAGCGGAGATGAACGAGAAGAAAATGAATTGACGTCGGATGGTAGAAGAGTTGTTGTTAATAATGATTTGTCGGTCAATGTTAATGATTTTGCTAAAACAAATCGTTTGGCAAAGGCAAGAGCAATTGAGGCTTTAGGTAATTCTATTGTTGATGTGAATGTGAATAATGGTAGGGGGAGTTTAAGTGTTGATGGGGATTTGCATACTTCAAAATCTTTTATTGATGTAGAAAATCATGATCAAGGTATACAAATACCTGATAACAATCATTTAGCTATTAGTATAAATATCTTGTCGTGGGCATACAGATCTCAGAAAGAAGAGGCTCGATTTATAAGAAATAAACTAGTCTCTAATAATTACGATGCTACTCAAGATTCTTCTTCAACCCCCAACTATCTTGGTGAAGGCCGCATCAACTTCGTAATGAACCAAAAGGACTCCTTCCTCGTCGGCGCCGCCAACGGCAACATCGACATGGAGGTAGGTGCCGGCACACTCTGGTCCGTCACGGACGACAGCATTTTCGAAAACCTGCGTCCCACCGGCGGCACGATCGATCTTCATCACCCGGACGATGAATGGAAGTGGAATGAGGCGAATCCCTACCAATATCTGATGGTGAAGAACATCACGGATGAAGCCTATCCGCTTCTGAACGGCGCCCGTACTGCAGCGCCTGCGGAAAACTCCCTCTTCATCCTCAACACCAACATCATGGGTGACCTTGAGAAGGACGGAAAGCGCGTCTTCTCCTTCGACGGCATTACGTATTACGAAAAGGCTGAAGGCGATGGTGCGATTAAGAATGGAACGCTGACCGGCGATACTTTTTCCGAAAACGGCAGCTACATTTTCAACGGCCAGTCCGTTCCGATTGAGCTCAAGGGTTTCGAGGTAACGGAGGCCGCAGCGCGCATGCGGCACGACATCCGTTTCGGCGACTTTCTCGACTTCCGAACGGAAACGTCCAAAGCTCAGGAACCCAAGGAGCAGCACTATCGCGTCCGCATCAACGACGAAACGATCGCAGACGGATCCATTGACTACCAGGGGCGCGTCCTCAAGTTCGCGACCACACCGGCGCACGTAAAGCTCTCGGGCGATTGGACGTCGCTCGACTACACGGCCTTCAAGTACAAGCCGAAAATCTGGAAGACCGAACACACGGACAAATACGTGGATGCTGCGGGTACTCTCAGTACCCGTCCCGAAAGCGTTCTGAATGAACAGGGCGAAATTCAGGAAGCGGTGAATTCCACGCTCTTCGAACGCGACGATTACGACAAAGTTGTGGAAGGCCTTGAATCGACGGAATCCGATCCCGATGCTCTCGACATTTCTACCGGCATGACGGACTACTGGGTCTCCGGCTACACGAAAGAGATCAACGACCCCGGTAAGACCACAACGGCCATTGCGGGAATCAGCTTCAACCCGATCTATCTGAGCACGCTCAGGAAGCGCCTCGGAGAAGTGCGCTACGGCGCTCAGGATGGTCTCTGGGCCAAGGCCATGATGATGAAGGATTCCGTGGGCGGCATCGCCTCGAAGGGCTACGACCAGGATCTCTACGGCGTGAGCTTCGGTTACGACCATCTCGTGCGCAATACCGAGGAAGGCCTCTGGCTCCTCGGCGCCAACATCCGCCAGGCGCATGCTAAGCAGGACCTGATGGACGGTCAGGGGTCGGGCAAAACCGATGCGATCGGCCTCAACGCTTATGCGACATGGGCCAACTACCAGGGCGCCTACGCGGACTTCGTGCTCTCGGCCGACCATTACCGCCAGAAGCTTTCCACTGTCGGTGAGCATGGAAAGATCACCGGCAAATACAACACGCTCGGCTGGGGCGCATCGATCGAAGTGGGACACATGTTCCATTCGACGAGAAACGACCTTTCATGGGGCCCCTGGTACAACTCGTGGTGGCTTGAGCCTCAGCTCCAGCTCGCCTTCTATCGCGTTGAAGGCGAAAAGTACACGCTCTCCTCCGGCGGCAGGATCCGGCAGAAGGATGCCGATTCGCTCATCGGCCGCGCCGGCATCGTGATTGGTAAGAAATTCAATTACGGCGAGGATCGGGAGGAAATCGACCGCCGCTATTCGCAGCTTTATCTGAAGGCGGGCGTCAAGCACGACTTCCTCGGGGACCGCACCGTCTGGTTCGGAAGCGACCGCTTTGACGGCGAAGTGGCCGGGAAGACGACTTTCTACTATGGGCTCGGCGGCGACTGGCAGTTCAACGAACGCATGCGTCTTTACGGACAGTTCGAACGGGAAACCGGCGACGACTACGAGAAGGACTACGAAGTCTCGGTCGGTCTCAAGTACGAGTTCTGAGGAGAAAGAAGATGCATACGAAATTGAAGCTCGCCATCCTTGCTGCGTTCTCTGCCGCTGCGTGCACAGCTCTCTCGGCGCATGCCGCTTATTCCGTTTACTCCGACCCTGACTGCGGCCCGAAGGTTGAGAGCTCCGCCTGGTTCATCGACTATTCGGGCACGATGCAGGAGAAGTTGAAGGAACCCGAAGAGAAGTCCTATCCGGAATGGGCAAAAGACAAGGAAGAGGCGTACGACGAACTTTTTGAACACCGCAAGGTGGTGCTTGCGAAGAGGCTACTTCTGAAGCTTCGCCGGATGCTCCCGACAGAGGCCGGGATCCAGGTAGCCGCCGGCACCATGGCGCCCCATACGCTCCCCGTGGGCTTTAAGGACGACTTTGAAGAGAAGGTGGGGCGGCTGCCGGAACGCCTCGAGGTTTTCGGGCGCATGACGAATCCCGGCGAAGGGCTGATGGATTACGAAAAGCGCCTTGAGCGCTATGCGGAGTCAGAGAAGGAACTGCAGCGCGAGACCGCGGAGCTCCTGCGGAAAAAAAGCGCGCTCCTCTTCTTCACCGACGGCGATGAGGTGAATCGTGGGCGCCTCTTTGAAGAAGGCTGGAAGGCCTTCCGGGAAAAGGAGCCGCTTGCAAAGCCCGTTCTCGTTGCCTTCACGGACGACGAGAAGACCCGGGAAGAGGTCAACCGTCTCGCGGAAGTCGTTCCCGGACTCATCACGGCGGACGCGCGCGAGCTTCTCTTGAACGACGAATCGATGGCGGCCTTCATCGCGAAGGTCTTCTACACGCCGTGTCTCGACTTCACGCTCTCGGCCGACACGCTCTTCGCGTTCGACAAGCATGTTCTGAAGCCCGAAGGCATCGCGGAAATCCATCATGTCGCCGAGGTCCTCGCGAAGGAAAGGAAGATCATCGACCAGCTTCACATCCGCTTCTCGATTACGGCGCATACGGACCGCATCGGCACGTATGAATACAACGACCGGTTGTCGGAGCGCCGCCTCAACACGGTTCTCAGACAGCTTGAGAAGGAAGGCGTCGACATGTCGCTCTTCGTGATCCGCCGCGCCGAAGGCGAATATCACCCGGTGACGGGCGACGCCTGCAAGGGACTCTGGAACCAGGAGGCGATCGACTGCCTGCAGCCCGACCGCCGCGTCGAAATTCGAATGGTTCGACCTGAGTAAAGCCTTCGATCAGGTCAGGAGAGGCAGGCCGCAGAGTGTCTGGCTGCGGTCTGCCTCACCAGGCCTGGCCTTCCGTGAAAGACAAAATCAAGAAAGCGAGCAGGTGGCATCATGTGCGCTGACAATCGCTCAAACTCCCGTGAATTTCCCTTATTTGCCCATGAACTCAATGCCGCATTGAAGGAGGGCGACAGCGAGCGCTTCATCGTCCTTGTGGGCGGCCTCTGCCGGCTTTACGGCATGGCCGAGGTTGCGAAGCAGTCGGGCCTCAACAGGCCGCAGCTCTACCGGTCATTCCAGAAGGGCGGCAACCCGAGCTTCCGGAATCTCCTTCAGTGTCTTAATGTCCTCGGCATCGAGATGACGGTGTCGGGGAAGAAAGACCCGTCAGGGAGTTGAGACACGATCCTCTGGTTGGAAGAGTTTCGTTTCTCTGCAAAAGGTTTCGACAACAGCATCACCTGATGTTGTCCGATGAATTTTGTATGGAGACTCGCACCTCAGCGTTGAAATGAGTTTCTTGGAATTGAAAAGACAGGGATCTGATTCTCCGGGCTATAAAAATAACTTGCTGTAAAATAACTTGTTGTGAAATAAGTTGTTTTGAAGCAGGTTATTTATGGCGACCTTCAGATTCTATTGCAGGGAGCGGCAGCTTGAATCGCTTCAGCGTGTTCGCGCGCGTGCGGCCGAGTCTTCCGCTCAATTCACGCTGATCAGCGGCCGCAGGCGCATTGGGAAAACGCATCTGATCCGCGAGCATCTCAGGCGGGAGTCTTCCCGCGAGATGCCGGGGATTTACCTGGCCGGCTCCATCATGCCGGAATCGTTGCTCGCAGAAGAGTACTGCGGCGTATTGGCTCAAAAGCTCGACATGCAGATCCCGGTGGTGAAGGATCTGGCGGAGTTCTTTCGGTTGGCCGCGACGATTGCTGAAACACGCCCGATGACGTTGGTCGTTGATGAGTTTCAGGACTTGACTAAAGTCTCGGAGTCTCTCACGAGCAAGCTTCGCGGCATCTGGGACATCGCGAGAAAGCGCTCGAAGCTTCACCTCATTGTTTCCGGCTCGATGAACAACATGATCAACAAGATCTTCCGGGATTCGCATGAGCCGCTTTTCGGACGCATCGACCAGGAGATTCGACTGCGTCCTTTCAAAACGACAGAAGTCGAGGATATTTTCAGAGTCTATAGTCCCGGTTTCAAAAACGACGATCTTCTGGCCTTCTATGCCTTCACCGGCGGCATTCCGAAGTACATGGGCTGGTTGATCGAAGCTGATCTCTTAGAAGCCGACGCCATGATGGAAGGCATCGTGAGCGAGGACCTGGGCTTTTTGAATGAGGGAAGCGCAGTCTTGCAAAACGAGTTTGCCGGCAGCTGGATCAATTACTTCAACCTGCTTCTAAGCATCGCGATCGGCAGGAATACCTGGGGCGAGCTCGCCGGACTCAACCCGGAGAACGCCCTGGGTCAACACCTGAAGCGCCTCGAGGAAGATTTCAATATCGTCGGCCGTCTGCAGCCTTTGCTGGTGAAGCCTGGTTCCCGGAATGCGCGCTACGAGATCACGGATCTCTTCTTCCGCTTCTGGTTCAGATTCATTCACGCGAACAGGCGCTGGCTCGTCTACGATGATCCTTCGAGAATCGCGGAAAAAATCAAGGCGGGATATCCGACGTACTCCGGCTATGTCCTCGAGCAATGGTTTGCAGAACGTCTTCGGGAGACGCAGCTTTTCGATCAGGTCGGACCGTGGTGGCAGGCCGGCAAGGGACAGGATCCTGCGGAAATCAATATTGTCGCCGTGAAGTCGCCGGACATCGCCGGAAAGGAAGCGCTTGCCATAGAAGTAAAGCGGCAGCGGAAGGCGTTTCACGCTCATGACTTCCTCAATAAGGTCAGTCTGCTTGAGCGGAAGACGCTCTCCGGTTTTTCGATCAAGCCGATCTGCCTCACCACGGAAGATATGACGCTGTCGCTGCCGGAGATTGAATCCCGGGTTCTGGCAAGGAACTTGGCGTAATCAAAAGAGTTCCCTATGGTTGATGTGATCAAAGCAGCTCAGATAGCTGCCTATTTTCTCTGGAAAAACTTCGGACCGATGCCGTCCTGGAAGCTGATGTTGTTAATGTACTTCACTGAGCGGGAATTTTTGCTTCAGCATGGCGAACGACTTACTGGAGGCTGCATGGCGGCGGTGAGGCATGGTCCCATATTGCTTGAGATATCTGATTTCATTGAGTTTCCCGCTCGGCATCCTGGATGGAGTATCTGGATCAGCGGGCAAGCCAACGGCGAATTGTCTTCTCCAAAGATCGAGGAAGTTGATCCGCAGAAGCCTCTGGAAGTGTTTGACGAGCTGTCGCTCGCTGAAGTTCAAATTCTGGAGGCTGTTTTTGCAAGGTATGAGCACTTAACTGACTGGGAATCCTGTGATTTGATGCTGATGAAAAGGTACGCTCCCGAATGGGATGCTCCGAAAGGCAGCACTTTGCCGTTGACTCTCCGTTCCATCCTGCTGAGTCACGGAAAGAGCGAGCAGGAAGCCAATGAAATCATCGGGCACATTCAAGAAATGGATCGGATTTGGGATACCCTCAGAGCGCTCTCATGATGGCCGCGATTCCCGGCAAGATTCGCTTTGCCACAGGCGAGGGAATGTGTCGACCAGTTAAGGGCTTCATCCGCTGTACAGCTATTTTTCGCTGATAGAGAGCACCAACCCATCGAATTTTTGGGAACGTTCGCCTCGGGAACGTTCTCGAAAATAACGTTCCTGGAGAGAACGCTAATGCCGCTCAGGAAATTCTACGGACGCAAGCACGAAGAAGAAATCTTCAGAGAAGAATTCGATCTTGCCGATCGCCTCGGCTCGGGGAGGCTCATCGCGGTGGCCGGAAGGCGGAGAATCGGGAAGACGGCGCTTGTCCTTCAATGTCTGAATGAGAGAAGAGAAGTCCCGTGCATTTACCTCTTTTGCTCCCGTTTGACGCAGGGCGCACTCTTGAAGGCGTGGTCGCGTTCCGTCATGGAAGCCTTGGATCTGCCTTTCCTGCCTCGATTCGAGCGGCTCGCGCAGATTGTCGAGTATCTGCTCGCCGTCGGTAAGGAACGGAGAATCAACATCTGCATCGACGAGTGTCAGGGACTCAATGCCTGCGAACCTTCCTTCCGGCAGGAACTTTTGAGCGCCTGGGACCGCAATCGCAAAAGCTCGAAAACCGTGCTGGTGCTCGTCAAGAGCGGTACGGCTGCGATGGAAGCGCGTTCAGAGGACCCAGACCGCCCGCTCGACGGGAGCGTCGACCGCTTCATCGCGCTCAAGCCTTTCCCATTGCGCGTGGAAGCCGAAATCCTGGATGACTATGCGCCCAATGCCGCGAATGACGACCTTCTCGCGCTCCATGTTCTGACGGGCGGCGTTGTTTGGTTGATTGAAGACCTGATGGAGCGCGGCGCCGTTGATCTTTCCCGCATGGCGGATGCGGTTTTTAGGTCGGGTTCGAAATTCATCATGGATGCGGAAAGCCATCTCACCAATGAATTTCATGGAGAAGCTTCAGGAAGCCGCACGATTCTTAGAGCGCTGGCCTTCGGCAAAACGAAGCGCGAGGACCTGCAGGAAGAGTTGGGTTCTGTTTCTGTGAGCGGCTTTCTTTCGCGTTTGGAGAAAAGCTGCAGGCTGATTGCGCCGCATCGTCCGGTGCTCTCGCCAAACTATCGCCAAACTATCGCCGGGTTCGCTATGGGATTAGAGATCGTTATCTCTCGTGGTGGCTTGCTTTCGTAGACGGTGCAGACGCTCTCCTTTCGCAAAACCGGTATGCGGAAATGCGCGATGCCTTCCTTGCGGGCTATGAAGCATTCTCGGTGCGTGCCCTCAGGGAGTGCTTCAAGTCCATTCTTCTTGAGAGCAGGCGATTCAGGGAAGTTGGTCCATGGTGGGACAGAAAGGGCGTCAACGAGATCGACATCGTCGCGGTAAGCGATGAGAAAATTCTGCTTTTTGAGGCCAAGCGCTCGGAACCAAACTTCAACCCGGTGCGGCTTGCCAATAAGGCGCAGGCCTTCCTTAAGGTCAATCCAAAGCTTCAGACTCTGCCCGTGAGGCTCGCATCGCTCACGCTGTCGGATCTCCGGAAAAGCGCCAAAGAGATCATTGAAAAGGCCCGTGCATCAGGCTTTCCATACGAGCCTTAATCAAACGACAGCGCTGAGAGTCCCGGCAGAGGAAAACAGGTCCCGTCTGCCGGGTGAGGTTTCTTCAAACCGTATCAGTCAATCCCGGTCACCTTGAAGCCGGCGCCTTCAACAGTGGCTTTAAGCATTTCATCGGTCACGAAGAGGTCGGCCTCAACGACGGCGGTCTTCTTCTCAAGACTCACTTCGACCCCGTCGATGCCGGGAAGCGCGCGAAGCGCCTTCTCAACGGCCGAGGTGCAGTGGCTGCAGTGCATGCCTTCAATATGAATGGTCTTCTGAGACATTTTATTTTCCTTTGCCGCAGGGGCGGCGGACTGGGGTTCTGAAAGGACGACAGCATCGCTGCCGATAAGCTTCGGCCGGAAGAAGCGCAGCCTCAGCGCATTCGTTACGACCGAGAAGGAGGAGAGGCTCATCGCGAGGGCGCCGAGCATCGGGGAGAGGGTCAGCCCCTGAGAGGCAAAGACGCCGGCTGCAATCGGAATGCCGACGGCGTTGTAGATGAAGGCCCAGAAAAGATTCTCGCGGATATTGCGCATGGTTGCGCGCGAGAGTTCGATCGCTTCGACAACGTCCGAGAGGCGGCTCTTCATGAGGACGACGCCCGCAGAGGCAATCGCGACATCGGTGCCCGCGCCGATCGCGGCCCCGACATCGGCCGCGGCAAGAGCCGGCGCATCATTGACGCCGTCGCCCACCATGAGGACGCGGGCGCCGGTATTTTTGAGCTTTTCGACTTCCTCGGCCTTGCCGGCAGGCAGAACACCGGCAATCACGTTATCGATCCCGGTGCGTGCGGCAATGGCCTTTGCTGTCACCGGGTTGTCGCCGGTGAGCATCGTAACGGCGACGCCAAGCTGCTTCAGGGCCTTGACGGCAGCCGCAGAGTCGGGCTTCACCTGGTCGGCGACGCGGATGAGGCCGAGAAGAGACCCGGGCGCGTCGGCGGTCGGCTCCGACCCGATAAAGAGCGGCGTTTCCCCGTCTTCAGCAGCCTTTTTAGCCGCGGCTTCAAGCACGTCGGGGAGCTTGAGGCCGAAGGCTTCCGTCATGCGGGCATTGCCGGCAAACCAGCGGCGCTTGCCGATCCGGGCAGAGATGCCCTGGCCGGCGGTCTGCCGGAAGTCGTCGACGGGCTGCACGGGAAGGCTTCGGGCCTTTGCCGCCCGCAGGATGGCGGCGCCCAGCGGGTGCTCGGAAGCGGATTCAAGCGACGCTGCGGTAATGAGTAGCGGAGTTTCAAGACCCGGAGCGACGGGCACAAGCCCTGCGACCTCGGGCTTCCCCGTCGTGACGGTGCCCGTTTTGTCGAGCACCGCGGCGTTGACGCGGCCGAGGAGTTCAAGAGCGGAAGCAGACTTGAAGAGAATGCCGCGCTTCGCGCCCTGGCCCGTGCCAACCATGATGGCGGTCGGCGTTGCCAGACCGAGGGCGCAGGGGCAGGAGATGACGAGGACGGAAATGGCGGACGTGAGCGCAAATCCGAAGGATTCGCCAAGGAGAAGCCAGACGACGAGCGTCAGAAAAGCAATGCCGATGACGACGGGGACAAAGATCCCGGCCACGCGGTCTGCGAGCCTCGCGACCGGCGCCTTGCTCGAAGTCGCCTCGTCGACGAGCCGGATGATCTGGGCGAGCGCCGTATCTTCCCCAACGCGCTCGGCGCGCATGACGAAGCGCCCGGAGGAAACAAGCGTGGCGCCCATCAGGGTGTCTCCCGTCTTCTTTTCGACAGGAGTGCTTTCGCCCGTCATGGCGGATTCGTCTACGGTTCCCGAACCCTCGAGCACCGTGCCGTCAACCGGAATGGTGCTTCCCGTGAGGAGAATCACCGTGTCGCCCTTCAGGACCTTCTCCGCAGGAATGGTGGATTCCTTCCCGTCGCGCAGCACCACCGCGGTCTTGGGGGCGAGCGCCGCAAGGCGTTCAATGGCGTCCGTGGTCTTTCCCTTCGCACGGGCTTCAAGCCACTTCCCGACCGTGATGAGCGTCACTATCATGGCGGCGGATTCAAAGTAAAGGCCGTGCGCGAGGTGAAGCGCGTGATCGGTTTCGCCCAGTCCGGCATAGTAGGCGGCTTCAAGCAGCACCCAGGCGCCGTAAAGAAATGCCGCGCCCGCACCCACAGCAATCAGGGAATCCATGTTGGGCGCGCGCATCACGAGGGCCTTCAAGCCCCTCGTAAAGAACACCCGGTTTAGGAAGAGGGGCGGGAGCGACAGAAGAAGCTGCAGAATGCCGCGCATGAGCCCGGAAGCGTCGGACCCCAGCCACTCCGGCGCCGGAAGTCCCATCATGGTTCCCATGCTCACATACATGAGAAGAACGAGGGAGACGATCGACCAGGTGAGGCGCGTGCGGATGGCGCGGGCCTCGGCTTCAGCTTCGGCCGAGCGGCTCGCGCGCTCTTTTTCGGGAGAAGCCTTCCGGCCGTCCGTGCGCTCGGCGCCGTAGCCTGCCTCAGATACGGCGGCTTCAATGAGGTTCGTGAGCGCATCGCTTTCTTCGGGCGACGCGCAGTGCGAGGTCACCTCCATCGAGTTCTTAAGCAGGTTGACGACAACCGAATCGACGCCGTCAACTTTCGAGACGACTTTTTCAACCCTCGCCTGACACGCGGCGCAGCTCATGCCTGTGACGGCAAAGTGCAGACGGCAGGAGGGCGTATTACGGGGAGAATCTGGCATTCCTGGGAATGAGAATGAATTACGAGTAGCGCAACTATAAACCATGCAATCGATACAAGGTCAATACGCCTCCCGAGCTATCCCGAAAGAGAAGCCGGGAGGCGGAGTGCCGCTCGAAGAGCGGCGAGGTCCCCGGGTTGAGGTTCCCGGGAATCGCGCCGGGAACGTTCTGTTCGTTATTCCCAGGGGGAGGACGCGGCGGCGCTCTTTCCGGCTATGCGTCCGTAGACGATGCAGTCCGTGATGGCGCAGGAGCCGAGACGAACGGCGCCGTGCACGCCGCCCGTGGCTTCGCCGGCGGCGAAGAGCCCGGGGATCGGTTCGTTGGTAGCGCAGTCCATCGCCCGGGCGGCCATGTCGGTCAAAATTCCGCCCATACAGTGGTGGACCTTGGGGACCATCTGCGATATGTACCAGGGCCCCTGCGACATGGGCTTCGCGAGCTTGTTGACGTAGCGTCCGTAGTGCGCGTCCTTTCCTTCCGCCACGGCCTTGTTCCACTCGGCAATACTCGCCCTGAGGCCTTCGAGATTGATTTTTTCGCCGTCAGCGAGCGCCTCGAGCGTCTCGTACTTCCTCACGCACCCGCGCTCGAGCATTTTTGCGAGAAGCCCGGGCCGCGAGACTTCCATGGGAGCGGTGCCGAGCGAATCCGCCACGGCATAGCATTTGGTTCCTTTGTTGAGAAGCGTCATGATGGCGTCGGCGCGGACCTTGCGGTTGGCAAGCTCATTGATGAAGCGCGTGCCGCCCTTGTCCTCAACCCAGACGCCGAACATCGCCGCCGCGCCCTGAGCAAAGAAGAGCGCAATGCCCATGCCTTTCTCGGTGGGCGACGTCCACGGCGCGCACTGAATCCAGTCTGTCTGAATCATCTGGCAGCCGATGCGGTCCGCCTCGCGCCAGGCTTCGGAGGTTGCCCCCGGCTGGCAGGTCGTGCCGATCTCGGCCGTGAGCTTCGGGTCGAAGATCATGCGATAGGGAATGTCGGCGCCGAAGCCGCCGTGGGCGAGAACAAGTCCGCGCCTCACTTTGATGAATTTGGTCTTCCCGGAATCCTTGTTCGGGAACCGGTAGCCTTCGCGGACCATGACGCCCTTGACGCGGCCGTCCGCGTCGCGGATGATGCGCTCCATCAGGACGCGGGTGCGGATCGGGACGCCAAGGATTTTGAGCTTCTCGATTTCCTTGAGAACAATGCCAGAACCCGAACCATTTTTGATGATCGCGCAGCGCGGCACCGAGTGGCCGCCTTCCTGGGAGACGCGGTCTCTGTTCCATTCGACGCCGAGTTCGTCGATCGTCCACTGCCACGTGGAAAGCGCCTCTTCGCAGAGCTTCTTCACTTTGTCCGGGTGGTTGAGGCCGAGGCCTTCCCTGAGCATATCCTCCATCATGAGTTCGGGAGAGTCGTCGATGCCTTCCTTCTTCTGCATGGGCGTGCCGGGCACGCCCATGATGCCGCCGTTGATGATGGAGTTGCCTCCCGGGTTGCGCATCTTTTCGAAGACGGCAACGCTTCTGCCGGCAAGCTTCGCTTCAATCGCTGCGGCGAGCCCGGCAAAGCCCGAGCCGATCACGACGACGTCGAATTCCTCGTCCCATTTTTCCGGCATAGGTTCAATGGGTTTGGCTGCGGCAGGAAGAGATGCGGCAAGCGCCGCGCTCCCGGCAAGTGCGGTCGTGAGCCAGCTGCGGCGGGAAATGTTCTTCATTTTGGGTCTCCATCAGGGAAAGGAAAGGACGATTCTTTCTTTATAGGCGGCAGGCTGAGCAAGAGTCCATCGATAGATTCCCGGGGTGCCGGCCTAGGATAGAAAGGCGGGTTCCGGAAGCTTGGGTTCAGGCTTCTTCACGGGATATTCGTCATCTGCGCGCAGCCGCAGCAGAGTTCGTTGAGCCGACATGCGTTCAGACGTTAAACTGTGCGGAAACTTTTTATATTCCAAATGGTTAGGCGCGGCAAGAATGATGAAGGCAGAACCGGTTCTCGGTAGCGATTTGGTGAGGCAGCTGCCTGTCGGCAATCCAACCTTCACCGACATTCGCGCCAACGGCCAGATCTACGTCGACAAAACCGATTTGATTGTGGAGCTCATCCAGAGCTATCCGTCTGCCTTCCTCGTCCTGCCGCGTCGTTTCGGCAAGACGCTTCTGGTGTCGACCATTCAGACGCTATTTCTCAAAGGCAGGGACGCTTTTCGGGGCTTGAAGGCCGGCGATCTCTGGAATGAGCCTCCGAAGGCTGTTGTTCGCCTTGATTTAAGTGTTATCGCAAATGCGCGCTCCGGCGAGGAGTTCCGGACTCTGCTCGATCGCCTGCTTGAACCCGAGCTCTATAAATATTTCCCGCCTTCTGCGCATGAAAACAACCCGGCGCTTCGTCTGAATGCGGCGCTGTCGCCGCAGCCCGGGAAGAGCGTTGTTATTCTCATTGACGAATACGATGCGCCGCTCACCGCCAATATCGGCCGTGCGGAAATCTTTGAGGACATCATGAAGGAGATGTCCGTCTTCTTTGAGACGCTGAAGAGCCTGAGCGGCAAGATTCGCTTTCTCTTCGTGACGGGCATCATGAATTTCCGTCAGACATCCCTGTTTTCGAGCTTCACAAATCTGAAGGATTTGTCTCTACTGCCTGAGTTTTCATCGCTCCTGGGTTTTTCAGAGGAGGAAGTCAGAACTTGCTTCGCGCCGTATCTGAAGTACTACGCGGGACGGAAAGGCATCACAGAAGCGAAGCTCCTCAGCGAGCTCCTTGAGAATTACGGCGGTTTTTGCTTCGACATCAATGGATTGCGGCATATCTGCTCGCCGTGGTCGATCCTCAACTATTTTCATGACGATAATATTGATTTTTATGGAAACTACTGGGTGAAATCCGCCGGCTCGATATCGTTTCTAATGATGTTTTTGAGGAAAGCCAATCTTCTGAGACCTGAAGATTTCGATCGGGAATATGAGATCAAGTTCCGGGAACTTCAAGCCGCAGAACGCATAACCGCCGCCAGGCCTGCCATCTTTCTGGCGAATGCCGGCTTTCTGACGATCAGGCGCTCGGAACCGTCATTCTCCTGGATGGAAGGCGTCGGCTGCGATTTGAAGCTGGGCTATCCCAATATTGAAGTTCGCAGATCCATGATCGTGGCTTATAACGCAGCCTATTGGCCGGACACGCAAGAGCGGGTTGATCCTGGTTCGCTATCTGCAGAAGGCCTGAACTTCCCATCAAAAGTTACACTCGCTCCTAAGATGCCTGCAGAAACGTC
>ERZ1034901.1605-NODE-1605-length-15563-cov-17.168236_pt1 | contig 15563 bp, 10 predicted proteins | sample MGYA00520628_ERZ1034901 | MGnify/ENA primary metagenome ERZ1034901 (study PRJEB33766, sample SAMN09781783) | gut metagenome | biome: gut microbiome | host: Homo sapiens | place: Madagascar | study: EMG produced TPA metagenomics assembly of the PRJNA485056 data... | reverse complement strand
ACAATAAAAGAAAGGAAACGGAAGAACGCAAAGAAACATTTTCACGCTTGCTTGATTTTGAAAAATTCGATGACATTGACTGGCAATCATATTCAATAAGAATTAATGAGAAAAAAGAAGAAAAGAAGCAGCTCGAATCTACTAATGATAGAGTGAAGACGCTACAAGAACAATTAGAAAAAGTAAAGCTGAGAATTAAAGACATTGAAACTCAGAATCAAAATATATCCAGAAAGCAAGGTATGCTTGATAAGGATAAAAAAGACACGGAAGAACGTTGTTCTAAGAATTCTAAAGCACTGGCTTTAATGGATTCTGTTGACGTTGACGAATTTGAGAACAACCATTCGGAACTTCTGCTTGTTGGGTTGGAAGATATAGAGGCAAGGCATAAATCCTTGCAGAACGATATTGACAAAAAAATCAGGGAAAAGCAAGCAGAAAAGAGCAAAAAGGAAGATGAAGCCAAAAGCAAAATCATAAAATTCAAGAATCCTACTGAGGAGATAACAACAAAGTTCAGAGACTGGCGTTCTGATGTCAATAGCCTACCTGATTCAGTAGAATTCATCTCTGAATACCAGAATCTCCTCAAAAAGCTGAACGAGGAAGCTCTGCCAAGTTTTGAGAAGAGATTCAACAAGTATCTGCATGAAACAGTCATCAACAATATTTATACGTTCCGTCAGTTTTTCAAGGATTGGGAATCATTAATAAACAAAACCATCAATCAGCTCAATTCGTATCTTAGGGATATCAACTTTAATGTTTATCCAGAAACATACATCCAGTTGGAATCATCAAAGAAACGCAACGTCAACATAAACGAATTCGTACAGATGCTGGAAAAAGCAATACCTAACATGCGTGAGATCAATTCCACCATAGACGGTCAACGAATCCATTTTGAGCAACATGTCCTACCTCTGATGCAACGACTGGAGGATGAAAAGTGGCGAAAGGAGGTAATGGATGTTAGAGCAAGGTTCTCATACAAGGCTGTGGAACACTATAAAGCAGACGACCAGAAACGAAACACCTATGAGTCGATGGGACAACTCTCGGGCGGCGAAAAGGCACAGCTGACGTACACTATTCTTGGTTCTGCCATTGCATACCAGTTTGGCTTGACTAAGCATGGATGCGACTCTTCGTTCCGATTTATAGCAATAGACGAGGCGTTCAGAGCACAGGACGAAGACAAGGCCCGGTATCTGATTTCGCTCTGCAAACAACTGCATCTACAACTGTTGGTAGTAACACCAAGTGATAATATTCACATCGTGGAAAACGACATATCGTATGTTCATTATGTGGAACGAAAAGGCAACACATCAGTACTCTACAATATGCCTATAAATCAGTTTAAGGAAGAACGCCAAAAGACATTAGAATCGAAATGATTACATCGGCAGAAATAAAGAAGAAAACATTACGCAAGTATACAGACTACTTGCGTAATGTTGCTGCTGGAATAACGTTCCAGCCAATAGAAATCCAATGCGACAAAAAAGCAAGTGATACAATAGCAGAATACCAAAAAGAATATAATGATATTCGCTCTCTTTCTAAAGAGGTTAAAGGCTATGGTTATAGCATAGAGTGGAAGACCGTAAAGAACAAAATGCTTGGTACACAGGATTTTCCAAGTAAAATCAAGTTTGAAACGGCAGAAGATTTCGAACGATTCCTGCAAAAAACAAAAGAAGTAGCTGACTTCAGAAAGAATGTAGCACTAATCAATGGAAGATTCCCTGAACTACAATATTGGATAGAAAAATATCCACAGAAGGTTATAGACAACTCAGAATATTGGAATGACATTCTTAAGGTATTGGATTACTTCTCAAAGAATCCCCAGCCACAGCTATACATACGCGAGTTGCCCATTGAAGTGCATACAAAGTTCATTGAGCGACACAAAGCTGTGGTTGGTGAGCTGCTTGATATAGTTATTAAAGCGTATATTAACACCAACGAAAAAGAATTCGAAAAGCGCTATAACTTACATTATGACGAGCCTACGGTGCGGATGAGACTATTGGATAGGACTTTGGCAAAGAAGTTCTTTTATGCTCTTGATGACATAACCATACCCGTCAGCCAATTTATAAAGTTACAGATTCCAATTTCCAAGATTTATATAGTGGAGAACAAAGTGAATTTCCTGACTTTTCCTCCTGTCGCAAACAGCATTGTTATATGGGGAAAAGGTTATGGCGTTGCTTCCATAAAAGAATCAGAACTGCTAAAAAACACGGAGCTTATATATTGGGGCGACCTTGATGCACAAGGCTTTGAAATCCTGTCGCAATTCCGTGGCTATTTCGCTCATGTAAAAAGCCTGTTAATGGACAAAGCAACTTTCGACAAGTACTTTGAAAACGATTCGGGAACACCGAGCAAAATAAACGTAGAGCAAAATCTGACTACTGATGAGGAAGAGCTATACCAATATATCAAGGCTAACAACTACAGACTTGAACAAGAAAAAATTCCACAAAACTATGTAATAGAACACATCAAAAGTCTGTTTGATCAATAAACAAAAATTGGTCATTAGAAAAAGCTTCTTGTCTCATTTTCTAATGACCGATTTTTTGGGGGTATCGTTTACACAGATTCTCTCATTCACCAACTGTTCTATGCCTTACCTCCTCGTATATGTCATCAATACCATCAGCGAAACCATAGCCACATACACTCGCCCAAGACACACATTGCTGAAGTCGTTTGTCAAACTTTTCCCACAAACCGTTTTTAGCAATAAACTTTACTGTCTTGGCGAAATTACCTTCGACAGACACATAATACTGTTCCGACATATCACCGAAGTCGTGAGTGAACTCAATGGCATTTTCCATATACGACAACATCAGTTCTGCAAGAGCATCGGCAGATGGCTTGAGTTTCTTAAAATCAGCAACAGCTTTTCTGCATACCGATAAACGAGCCTTGGGTAGGCGACGTCCCTCAGGATAAAACTCAGCACAAATAATATCCTTGTATTCCTCGAGTTTGCCATTCTCGTCAGGGTTTGCATAATACTCCAGATATTCCTTTGCTTCCTTGCGAGCATCATACATTTCAATCACCATTTCTATTATATCTTCTTTCGACATTGACCGAAGAAGCTTCTTTACCGTTGCCTTTGACATAACTATTGTAATTTTCTGCCAAAGATACCACTAATTTCTTATATCAGAGCGAAAATGGCTATTTTTCAAGGCAAAACCAACATTTAAGTATGAAGGCACATCAACTCTCTTAAACCTCAAAAGGCGTACAATAGATCTCTAAAAAGATTTCAGTTGTACGCCTTATTATTGTTTATTCTGATAAAATCCCGATGGCTCTTGTAGCGAGCGTTTCAGTAAGACCGTCATACGAGTCGGTCTGGACGAAGTGTGGGAGTTGCGACTCCATGATTACGTATCCGTCATCGATAATTACATACGGAGTCTGCTGCATATTGTTGTCATAAAGCCACGACGCTATTTCCGCGCCCTTGCTATGCAGCACCGTCGGGTCTGTAACGTCAATGTCGGATGATAGCAGCACGCTGTCACTGATGCCAGACGGCGTGACGTCAATCACCTCGCCCGGCATCCTGCGGGCATGCCACAAGCGCTGCATGGCCTCTAAGCCAAGGCATTTCCATGACGACTCTATCACTATAGCAGCATGAGTGGCATCGATGATTCGCCTGAGTTGCGCCACCGCAACGGGATCAAAGAAAGCCCCATGCCTGTCCTCCCAAACCTTCCCTTCATACATCAGCTGCCGCTGATGACGCAGAGTGTTCATAACCCCATCAAGGTCAAGAAATATAATCTTGTCAGTAACTGCCATTGGTAAGAAAATATTAAGAAACTTAAATCTTATAGAACGTCAATTCATTTAAACAAAAAAAAGGCGTACAACCGACTTCTAAACAAAGATTTCAGTTGTACGCCTTTTATTATTTATTAGGATTCTGATTTACAGATTGGTCAAACTTACTTGACCTCCTCGAAATGCAAACCGTTATTAAACAAGCCATTTGCGTGAGCGTGCTGCAAATGTGCTGCAATTATGGAAATAAGCAACGATAAACAAACACGCACTCAACTGCTGCAAAGGTAGTGCAAATGGAGAGAAAAACAAAAATAAATCACATTTATTTTTATTTCCGAGGTGCAGCCTACTTTATTAAAAGGTAGTGCTTTACCACAAAAACACAGGATGAAATGCCACTGAATTATAGCAAAACCGAAAATAGAAAACAACTATAATTAGAATAGAAATAGGTCAAAGCAATAATAATTGCAAAAATTCGTTATAAAGATAAAGTGGTTGTCACGGTGTTTAAATGACAACCACTTTTAAAAGAAGCTCATAACCTTGCTGCAACAAGGTGAGAGAATATCATAATCAATTAAAGATTACTCGGAACAGGCACCAAAATCTCATTAACTTCAAAGGTGTCTGTTCTTTGATTACACGAAGAGCAAAGCGGAACTATATACCATCTTTGATCGATACTGTATGCTTTCTGGACATGTGCTCCTACCAAATCGGTTTTCAGACAACCTGATGCAGAGCAAAAATGTGGATTTTTTCCAGTGATCGCTTTCCAATAATCCAACCACGAAGCATAACCATTAGGCTTTACAAACCTGCTAGAACCAATAACGTTTTTTACTAACATACCTTTAAAATTTAAAATTAGACATTATATTTATACTCTTTAAGGCGAGAAGTCTATAAGGGCCTTGTCGCGTGTCTTTGCAGACTATCGGCTACGACAGCCGAAACACCAACGAATAAAAAGCAATTGGTGTGCCAAAGCACAAATAAAACAGTGTTATTTTTTGCTCTATTTTCTAATTCGGTATATTTTCGTCCGTTATCCGTATTAAATACGGATAAAATATTGCTCTCTTTAATGAGATAAAGCTAATAATGTCGATCTTTACAAGAGAGTGTCATATGCGTGACAGATACGTCACCTATATGTCAATTTGGCACAAAGTACACCATTTTCAAGAATAGAGCCAAATATTAAGGTTGTTTTATTCGAGAAATTTGCAGATTATCCGTAACTTTGCATACGAAAAGAGTAACCCTACATAACAAAGTAACTGGGTAAAAGCCCAAATTCGGCTTGCATTATCTCTGCATATAACTAAAACGATATAGAAACAAGAAAATGAAACTGTTATGATACAGGAAATTAGAATAAAGAATTACCTATCGTTTAGAGACGAGGCGGTTCTTAGTTTTGAAGCCACCAAAGACACTACGTTTGAGGAGTGTCAGGTAGTAAACGTCACCCCAAAAGTGCGCTTATTGCGTTTTGCCCTTATTTATGGAGCAAACGCCAGTGGAAAATCGAACCTGTTGAATGCAATGGATTTTTTATGCGGTTTTTGGTTCGACAAGAAGTCAGACATTGATGAAGAGACAGGCGTGCTACCTTTCTTATTGGATACAGAGACTCCGAATGAACCATCTGAATTCAACATCAAATTCTTTGTTGACGACAAAAGGTATTGGTATACCCTTGTCTTGAACGACAAACAAGTAATAAAAGAGAATCTGTATGTATACAACTCTGTACAACCCTCACTTGTGTTCAGCAGGGAGTTGGACGGCACTGCATCACTTATTAAATTGAATGCGAGTCTGGTTAAGGCGAACGCAACAATAGTGGAGCAACTGAATGTGAAATGTTTGTCCAACATGTCCTTTTTTGCGGCAAGAAATCAAGTAAACTGTTCGTTAGCATACATAGACGAAGTGCGTGACTGGATGAAAAATAATATGATGCCAATCATAGAACCAGGAACAAGAATGTTTGAGTATGCAGGAAAACAAATGGAAAAGAATGCTGAATTGAAGGCATACATCCTTGATTTTGTACATAAAGCGGACTATAACATCACCGATGTATATACCGAAAGGGAAAAAGTGCCTATTCCAGACTTTGTCAAAACCTCTATAATGGAAGATAAAGATATTCCAGAAAAGACAAAGGAAAAAATGCTGGCAGACAATGCCATTGAAAGATTACGCACTGATTTTCAACACACAGTTAAAAACAAACGTGGAGAAGAAAATTACAGGCTGCCCAACTCGCTCCAAAGCGAAGGAACCAAACGAACTTTTGGCATAGAGGCAGCTATCTATGAGGCGATAAAAACGAACGGCATCTTACCAATAGATGAAATAGAATCCTCATTGCATCCCGAACTGGTGGAATTCATCATAGAAAAGTTCTTGAAAGAAAAAAGCAGAAGTCAACTGATAGTAACCTCACATTACGATCCGCTGTTGAATACTGTGGATGATCTTATCAGAAAGGATTCTGTATGGTTTACGGAGAAAGAAAAAGATGGACACACGACGCTATATTCGTTGACAGACTTTAAAGGACTGTCAAAAATTTCTTCATTCCAGAAATCATACAGAAACGGAGTTTTCGGAGCATTACCCAACATTCATGATTAAAGGCATATGGCAAGAAGAACAGCAACCATCAACAAAAAGCCAGAGAGAGCCGTAATCATCGGAGCTGGTATTACAGAGAAATATTATTTTTCTCATTTACAATCTTTGTACAATTTAAAAATCAAGATTCGACCAAGGTATTTTGGAAATGAGAATATTTCCACATTGGAGAAGCTTATAAAACAGGTGCTTGACAATGAAGGGTTAGCAATTGTGGTGTTTGATGCAGATGTATCATCATGGAATACTACAGAGTCCAAAAGACTTCAAGGCTTGAAGCAGAAATATGACAAGAACAAGCGTGTCATATTATGCGACAGTATGCCTTCCGTCGAATTTTGGTTCTTGATACACTTTATCAACACCAATAAATACTATGGAACGTCAAAAGCCGTAATAAACGAGTTAATAAAGTATATTCCAAAATTCGACAAAACCGAATCTTTTCTTTCATCTCCTAAATGGGTAGAAGAGATGTGTAAAGAAGGTAAATTTGAGAAAGCCTATTCGAGAGCACAGAAACTTGGGATGGATGGGGACTCATATAGCAATGTCTGGAAAGCAATTGAATATTTAGGTGTATTTGCTATTGATAAATAATATGGGAACAGCATTACTGGCACTCTGCTTCTGCGCATTGTCGCTCATCCTTGCCTTGTTTGTGGGCATATCGCCCATAAGCGACAAGGCAAAGATTAGGTTTATGTATGTTGGTGCTGCGCTGTCGTTGATGGCAGTGCCAATGATGAGCCATTATATTGCAGGGCTGAACAATATTGTGGACGAGCTACGCTATCAAGCCGTGCTTGTGTTCATCGTCGTTGTGTGTTGCTATTGCTTCGTCATGGCAAATATGGTGAAGTACAACGTCATGAAGAAAAAGGTGGCGGTGCTTGAAGATACGGTGGAGAAACTCGAACAGGAACGTGCTGCTGCAATGTCGCAAGCCGTGGATGAAGATCTGCAGCACAAAGTACAAGAAGCACTAGACTGGTTTGCAGTGAAAATAAGCGTGTTCAGCAAAGAAGAACAGGAGGCCATCAACGCTTGTGCCATAGCTTTTGCCGAGCGTGACCAGATGGTAATACCTAAAGTCAATATTGCTGTCAATGCCAAGTGCAGCCAAGCCGACCTCATGGCGTATGCCAGTTCCGCTTTCTTCAAGATTGGCAAAAAACGTAAAGACATAGCCCGGTTTCTCTGCATTGTATTCGAAGCTTACTTCCCTGGTGGCGAGGGATTTGTGTATAAGAAGATGCCAGGAGCGAAACAATAATAAACCTAATTAGAACGACAATATGAACGAAACAATAAATAATTCCAATTTCTTTACGAATAGGAATGGAAACACTCTTATGAAAGAGTTTGAGGGCGTGTTACAACATAACAATCATATAAAAAATCTTGATGCTGTAGTTGGTTTTCTGCGTGCGTCTGGATATTTTTCCTTGCGTCCATTCTTAGACCATATCAATAAGGTGCGGGTGCTTATCGGTATAGATGTAGACAAGTATATAGCACAAGCCGCCAACCAAGGAAAAATTTTCTTTGGTGCAGAAGAGGAAGTAAAAGAAGATTGTTTGCGTAAAATCCGTAAGGATATAGAGCGTTCTAACTACTCAAAGGAGGTAGAGAGTGGTATGCTTCAGATGGTTCAAGACCTTATAGATGGTAAACTTGAACTACGTGCTCATCCGTCAAAGAGAATACATGCAAAGTTGTATGTACTCTATCCAGATGATTTCAATCAGTATTCCCAAGGCATCGCCATAACTGGTTCAAGCAATTTGTCCGGCAATGGGCTTGGCATTTCGCAAGATAAGCAATATGAGTTCAATGTCAAGCTTGACCGATTTGATGATGTAAAATTTGCCAAAGACGAATTTGAATTGTTGTGGAAAGAAGCTGAAGGTTGTGAGATTACCGCAGAAGATGTGAAAACATCCATAGACAAAACCTACTTAAGAGGTGATGTCGCTCCATACGATTTGTACATCAAAATGCTTATGGAATACTTCTCTGATCGTGTGTTGGCCACAGATGACAACAATCCGTTTGATATGCCTGAGGGATATACCAAGTATGATTACCAAATGGATGCAGTTGTGGAGGGATATCAGAAGCTCATTAGGTATGATGGATTTTTCCTCGCAGATGTCGTTGGTCTTGGCAAGACCGTCATTGCGACCATGATTGCTAAGAAATTTCTGATAGAGAACGGACGTGAAAAGACAAAGATTCTTGTTGTATATCCACCTGCAGTAGAACAGAACTGGAAAGCAACATTCAAAGACTTTGGCATAGATAAATATGCCAAATTTATTTCCAATGGAAGTTTGGCAAAGGTCCTTGATGAAGAGAACTATAATTATTGGAATGCAGATGAGTACGATTTGATATTGGTGGACGAGGCACACAAGTTTCGTTCACACACTACAGCTGCATTTGAACAACTGCAGGAAATCTGCAAGATGCCTCGCATCGAAAATGGAAATATTCCTGGATATAAGAAAAAAGTGATGCTCATCTCGGCAACACCGATGAACAATACACCAGCAGACATTTACAATGAAATACAGTTGTTCCAAGACCCTCGACGTTGTACAATAGACGGAGTGGCAAACTTGACAGCATTCTTCTCTCCTCTTATCAAGGAGTTCCAACAATTAAGGAAAGACCCCAACTTCGATGTGACACAGTTTAAGAAGTTGGCCGAGCATGTGCGTGACCGTGTTATAAAGCCTTTGACCGTCCGCCGCACAAGAACAGACATTGAAAATGTGGCTCGTTATAACAAAGATGTAAATGGATTCCCGAAGGTTGAACGTCCTATTGAAAACAGGTATGAGCTGAATGAACGTTTAGCCAATCTGTTTGAAAGTGCAATGGAAACTCTTGATAAGAAGTTAAGCTATGCTCGTTATCAGGCTATTGCCTATTTGAAACCTGAAGCTGCAAATGGTTTGTATGACAATGCCGAATTGATAAGCCGCAGCCTGGCAGGAATCCGCAAGAATGGATTGGTAAAACGACTTGAAAGCAGTTTTTATGCTTTCCAAATATCGTTGAACAATTTCCGTCAGGCGAACCAAAATATGATTGACATGTTTAATCGTGATAAGGTATTCATCGCTCCAGACCTTGACATAAACAACTTGTTGGAAGCAGGGCTTTCAGATGAGGAAATAGAAGAAAAATTGAATGCTAAGGCAGAGGAGAATCCAAAGAATTCTGTATTTAAGGCTGAAGAGTTCGACCCTGAGTATATCGAATTGTTGCAGCAAGACCAGGAGATACTCGAAAAACTGTACAAGGATTGGGAGGGCATAACAGATGAAGATGATTCCAAGTTTGCAAAATTCAACGAACTTTTAAAGCATGAGTTGTTTAAGGTCGAACGTAATCCGGAACAAAAGTTAGTAGTATTTTCAGAATCTGTTGATACGGTTAAGTATCTCGAACGGCGCATTAACCGCAAGGACGTGTTGGTCATCTCTGCTGACAACAGAAGTAAACTGTTCAAGACAATTCGTGAGAATTTTGATGCAAATTATAAAACAAAGCTCAATAAATACAATATAATCCTCACAACAGACGTTTTAGCAGAAGGAGTAAACTTGCATCGAGCCAACGTGATAGTCAACTACGATACACCTTGGAACAGTACACGTCTTATGCAGCGCATAGGCCGTGTGAACCGTATAGGTTCTTCATCAAAGCACATATACAACTATGTGTTCTATCCTTCGCGTGAAGGTAATAGGGAAATCAATCTGAATCAAATAGCTTTGAGTAAGATACAAACATTCCATTCTACATTTGGCGAGGACAACCAGATTTACTCACAGGAGGAAATTCTTGATCGTGACCTTACTAAATTGTTTGACGAAGGCATGAAACGACAGAAGGAAGAAAGCAATCAAGAATTGCCATTCTATGAGGAACTGCGAACTCTTTACAAGACAAATCGTAGGGAGTACAATCGCATAGAGAAACTGTCATTGCGTAGTAGAACTGGACGTGACACAAGACTGGTTGATGGTGTGACATTATCTGGAGACACACTCGTGTTTCTCAAGACTAATTTCCGCAAGGTGTTCTTTCTCGTGTCGGAAACAGCCAAGGAATTGTCTGTGCTTGATGCACTCAGATATTTCAAGGCAGATAAAGAAGAACAACCAGTGGAACGCATAGAGCAACATTATAAACATATCAATATGGCATTGCAAAAATTCCGTGCCATACAAGATGAGGAAATGCGCAACCAAGAAAATGCGCAAGACGCGCAAAATACGCTTGGTGCACAGGTCAGTACTGCAGTAAGCCTGTTAAACAACTTTTTGCGTGAAATAGATGATAGTGAGCTATATATGAAAATTGTTCAGCTAAAGACATTAGCAGAGCGTGGTGTTATCACCTACATTCCGAAACGTTTGCAGCGCATACAGAAGGATTTGCGCCGAACAAGTGGAAAGGCACGTATGACACATGACGAGGCTTTGGCTGAAATTATCGAAATGGCAAAAAAATACTCGCCATATTTTATGGCACAGGAATCACAACTCAATGAGCAAGAGACCAATGCTGAAATAATATTGTCAGAATCATTTAGATAAACTATATGAATTATAAAGAAGTCATAGAAACAAAATATAATCGTGAAGCCTGGCAACAGCTCCTCCACGATATATTCCTCAACAAGGTGCAATTCTACAATAGCACCAGTGAAGTGAAAGTGAATAGTAGGCTTGCCAAAAGTGCATTGTACATCGGGAGAATTTCTCTTTCTGACGGAGAGTCACTTGGTATCTACGAGGTGGAACTTGCTGATAAGGTGGACATAGAACGGAACAAACGTGGCATACGAGATATGCTTACCAAAGACTGGAAGGATATGGGACATGCTGGTGCCTTCATGTTCTGCTATCGTAAAAACGAGAGCGTGTTGCGTTTCTCTTATGTCAGCGAAACATGGGGATTCAACAAAAAAGGCGATTATGAGAAGTTGTCTACCAACACTAAACGATACACCTATCTCCTTGGAGAAGGTCGCGGATGCCGTACCGCCATTGAACAGTTTAACGCACTGAAGGACAGTAAACAGTCGCTTAGTGATGTTACTGCAGCCTTCTCAGTCGAGGCTCTTACCAAACAATTCTATAAAGATTTGTTTGACTGGTACCAATGGGCGGTAGACCCAGCATCAGGTGTATATTTCCCCAACAACACATCAACAGAAGATGATGATCGTGAGGATATTGAGACTAAAATTATCCGCATGATAACCCGAATCATGTTTGTATGGTTCATCAAGCAAAAAGAACTTGTGCCAAACAAAATCTTTGATGTAGATTTTCTTGACACTATTCTGAAAGACTTTGACCCAGAAAGCAAGGTAGTGGGCAACTACTACAATGCCATTCTTCAGAACTTGTTCTTTGCCACGCTCAACCGTGCCATAGAGGACGAGCAGGGTAACAAGCGTCGTTTTGCAACCAATGTGAAGAAAGACATCAAGACTCTTTACCGCTATCCTGAAATGTTCAAAATCAGTGAGGATGAGGTGATAAAGATGTTCTCGGAGGTGCCTTTCCTTAATGGTGGTCTGTTTGAGTGTCTTGACAAGACAAAGACTATAGACGGAGTAGAACAAGCTTACAACTATGACGGTTTCAGTCGTAATGACAAGAAATTTGCTGACGGACGCTACCGTAATCGTGCTGTGGTGCCGAATATCCTTTTCTTCGATGAGGAGAGAGGATTGATATCCATACTCAGCCGCTATAATTTCACCATTGAAGAGAATTCGCCTGAAGAGCAGCAAGTTGCACTTGACCCGGAGTTGCTTGGTAAAGTATTCGAGAATCTTTTGGGAGCTTATAACCCTGAGACAAGAGAAACAGCACGCAATCAAAGTGGATCATTCTACACTCCACGAGAGATTGTGAACTATATGGTTGACGAAAGCCTTATCTCTTATCTGGGTAAAACAGCCTTTGTACGTTCGCTGTTTTCACCTGAGTTCTGTTACGATAAGACAAAAACAGATGAATATAAAGCTGTTGCTGACAGACTGAAAGCCATTAAGATACTCGACCCCGCCTGTGGTTCTGGAGCATTCCCTATGGGATTGCTTAACCGTATGATAGACATTCTTGGCCATATTTCTCCTGAAGAGAATACTTATGACTTGAAATTATCTATCATTGAAAACTGTATTTATGGTAGTGACATTCAGAGTATAGCAGCCCAAATTACCAAGCTTCGTTTTTTCATCTCGCTTATTTGTAATTGTGAGAAAGATGCAAGTAAACCTAATTTTGGTATTCCTACGTTACCAAATCTCGAGACAAAGTTTGTCGCTGCAAACTCATTGATAGCCAAGAAACGACAGACATGTCACAGTCTTTTTGAAAATCCGGAAATAGAACCAACGAAACAGGCTCTAACAGAAATTCGTCATGAGCATTTTGCTGCAAAGACAGCAAACCGCAAAAGTACATTACGCCAAAAGGACAAAGAGCTTCGCGAGAAACTGGCTCGTCTGTTGGCTGAAGACAATGACTTTGCTCCTGCTGATGCTAAGCAACTTGCAGAATGGAATCCATACGATCAAAATGCCGTTGCCGATTTCTTCGATCCTGAATGGATGTTCGGGGTCAGCGATGGTTTTGATATTGTCATAGGTAATCCGCCATATATTCAGCTTCAGAATGATGGTGGCAAATTGGCAAAATTGTATGCTGATTGCAACTATAAGACATTTGCACGTACAGGCGATATATATTGTCTGTTCTACGAGCGTGGCCATCAGCTACTGAAGTCTAATGGACATCTATGCTACATCACTTCCAACAAGTGGATGCGTGCTGGGTATGGTGAAAAGACACGTGACTTCTTTGCCAAGAATACAAATCCGATGCTCTTGATTGATTTTTCTGGTGTAAAAATCTTTGAGAGTGCAACCGTTGACACTAACATATTGCTCTTTGCCAAAGCAGCTAATGAGCATAAGACATGGTGTGCTGTCACCAATAAGCAGAACAAGGATAGCGTAAAGAATTTGAGCGTTTTCGTGCAGCAAAGTGGGACGAAGTGCGAGTTTTGCAGCTCTGATTCATGGGTGATTCTGTCGCCTATCGAGCAGAGTATCAAGCGAAAAATTGAAGCCGTGGGAACTCCGTTGAAGGACTGGGATATCCAAATCAACTACGGCATCAAAACAGGCTACAATGACGCTTTCATCATAGACACCGCTAAACGTGATGAGATTCTTGCCAACTGCCAATCCGAGGATGAACGTGAACGGACGGCTGAACTTATACGACCGATTCTGCGTGGCAGGGACATCAAGAGGTATGGATATAACTGGGCTGGTCTATATCTGATTGCCACTTTCCCTTCACGCCATTACGACATAGAACAGTACCCAGCCGTGAAGAAATATCTTCTTTCGTTTGGCATTGAAAGATTGGAGCAAACAGGCAAGGTGCACAACGTGAATGGCGAAAAGATAAAAGCTCGTAAGAAAACTAGTAATAAGTGGTTTGAAACGCAAGATAGCATAAGCTATTGGGAGGATTTTAATAAACCAAAAATTGTATGGGGTGAGATTTCTGATAGAAGTAAATTCGCTTTTGAGGCTTATGGCAGTTTTATACCAGAAGCAACAACTTTTTTGATGGTTGGTTCTGATTTACCTTATCTATTATGCGTATTAAATTCTCCTCTTTCAGAGTGGTTCTTTTCTAAAGTAGGAACAACTACCGGTGTTGGAACTGTAAGGTGGAAAAAATATACAATACAAGAGTTACTTATCCCATCTGTTAATGTAAAGTTAAGACAGTTATTTCAGCAGATAGTTGAGAAATATGTGACAGGTAATATTACATCCGAACAACTATCAAAATACTCAAACAAAATCTTATATGAGGTTGTTGGGTTGATTGATGAAGAAATAGAATTTGTGGAGAATTTCTATCCGCCTCTCATTTAGGGTAATATTCTTTACGGAGGATTTTTCTAAGCCAAAAATGCTATGGAAAAGAGTCGGTTCTATTCTTCGTTTCTGTTATAATGACAATGAAACTTTAGGGCTTGATAGCACTTGCTTTGCTACAGGTGAGAATATAGAATTTATATGTTGCGTATTAAACTCTCCAATGGGACATTATTTGCTTAAAGATGCTCCAAAGACTGGCACTGGCGATTTGCTTGTAAGTGTACAGGCTATAGAACCAATACAAATACCTCAAGTTGGATTGGAAACGAATTCAGAATTCAAGAAGCTCTTAGAATCGCTTATAAAAACGGACTCGCCAAGCAATGAAAAGGAGATAAGTCGTAAAGTTCTTAAACTATACGACTTATCTCTTGATGAGCAGAGCTATATAGAAACGAATTTTACTTAATCTCTACATAGCCAATGACTTTACGCTCTTCTATGGTCAGATTATACAAGTCGAACAACAAAGTATCGATATACTTCGTTTGTTCAATTGTATAATCTGATTGAACAGAATTGACGATCTTTCTGAAAATTTCATTTTGTTCTAATGACACCAGCTTTACAGGTATCTTATCGAAGAAGATTTTGCTTAATTCTCTTGTACCTCCCTGTAACTCAGGAAAAGAATCGCGGAAGCAATATTTGAATAGGGAGGAATTCAAGAAAGCATTTAAGTATGCCATATTTTGTCCTGTAATAATAAAGCATTTTTGATTGGTCATGAAGTTTGCTTCATCATATACAAAAGGCATATATTTAGTCATATTGGGATAAATGATTTTTGGCTTAGAAAAATCCTCCAAATAAGCGCAGTTTCTAAGGTTATATGGTGTATCTCCTTTGTCTGCACGCTTCGATATTCTGTCCCAATATTGATCAAGATGAGCTTTGACAGCAGGGTAATCCTCAATATGAATACGCTCCAACTTACCACGGATACCATTGTGAGTATTAATTAGCCACAAGTTTGCCCAGTTATATCCGTACCGTTTTATATCCCTGCCTCGGAGAATCGGTCGTATAAGTTCAGCCGTCCGTTCACGTTCATCCTCGGATTGGCAGT
>ERZ1034901.1602-NODE-1602-length-15593-cov-15.253636_pt1 | contig 15593 bp, 17 predicted proteins | sample MGYA00520628_ERZ1034901 | MGnify/ENA primary metagenome ERZ1034901 (study PRJEB33766, sample SAMN09781783) | gut metagenome | biome: gut microbiome | host: Homo sapiens | place: Madagascar | study: EMG produced TPA metagenomics assembly of the PRJNA485056 data... | reverse complement strand
ACCAAGCCTCTCTTCCCTCAGGGACGAGAGGATGTAACCGCCCTCCGGTGCTCAAAACCGCTACGCTCTAAGGTTGGCGGACCATCAAAGGTCTTCGCCATTTTTTGCGGGATGGGACCGCCTGGGAATAACGATACTATATGCCTAAGTTTAATGCTTATTTACATAAGTCTGAGAAAAAAGACTGGTAATAAATATATTGTTATCTCCTCATTAACTTTGCTGCAAATTCAAAGAAATCTGCAACGTTCTTGAAATTATCAAACTGCTGGCAATACATACTGGCGTAAGGCTCAGGGAACCTTTGTCGTATATCTGCCTTTATCATATTTGCTAAAACCTCCTTTGTGTAAGCTTTCAGCAATTCGTTGTATTGTTCTTCGCTCATAATATTCTCTATTATTTCAACATCCTTGCAATATCAACACAACCATCATAAAGAGCATTCGGAAGTAAAGCAACAGCGTATTCTTAGCTATTCGATTGTTGTTATTTGATGAGTGAGATGACATAATATCTACTGTTTCAAATCTATCACTTTATCTAATATTTCTTTCATTGTTGGTTTTTCTTTAGCAGTAATCTCATCTGAGATGTTTGACATTCTGTTAATCAAGAAAACAACGTGCATCATTCTTAACTTAAAAGTTATAGGTGATTGACACAGTACCTTTATCAATGCACTTCTATCAAACCGATAATATGCTTTGGCTATATCATTATTATTATTAAACAGATTTATTACCCACTCTTCTAATGATGAATCGACAAAGCGCAGACAAAAATGGTTTCTCATCATTGCAGCCCAATCTTTATTCTTATAATTCTTATAAGCAATATTAGAAAAAAGTTCTTTCATACTACGTTCACTTGTCTCTAATGTTGCAAATATTCCATTCAAGAAACGAGATTCTTCTTTACAATAGCTCCACCATGGCTCATCTTTGCATTTATATCTTAAATCATGTTCCACCTCATGCCATCCCTCCGACAAAACAGAACGCAATTGGATTTCATAAGTCATATCTATCAAACGAGCATCAAATTCAGTTACTTGCATTAGTTGCTGCTGTAAATCCACAACCAAATTTTCGGGTATTCTACATATAAAATTTAGCCGAGTCGGCATAAATACGGTATTGACTAAATCTATATTTTTGATTTCAGTTTTTGCCAAATCACGCTCACTGTTTGATTCATCCTCATAAAATTCTTTTTTACGCAAATATTCAGCAAAAATATGAATATCATCAAGAAAATAGAAAACAACTCGTATTCCTATCAAATCTTGCATTTTGCTGCCATTTATAGAATATTTATCCTTTTTAATTTCTAATTTCTTCTTGATTGATTGAATACTTTTTGAACGAGAAAATATACGATAAAACACACCAGAATGGTTCAAGTATCCTTTTAACTGATCGACTATCCGTTTCTCAAATAAAGAAAAATCAATATTATTCATAAAATCTATTACAATTTGCTTGTTATATACGTAAAGCCCTCATCTGTCAAGAAAGACTTATCTCCATTACAACAAAGTAACTTTTTACTAACAAGACGTTCAAAACACTTATGAAACTCTTTTGGATTATCCAAGAATTCCTCTCTCACTTTGGATATCATTTTCATACGTCTATTTCTATTATCAACCTTAAGATATTTTCGGAGTATCTTTACTTCCAAACTTTCTTCTTTTTCATTATCTGGTAAACAAATATACTCTGTAGCATCGTCATGAGGATAGCCCTTGATCCATGAATCGCAATTATAAAATTCACAATCCATAAAGATTAAAGCAAGATCTTCATTGATACTCTGACAATTATCAAAAGTGCAAGAAATAAAATAGCATCGATGCAACCCAGCTTCATCAAATACACAATTACTAAATTTCACATTTGCAAAGGTACATTGATTCAAAGGTTCTTCTGAATTTCCTAAGAATTTATTTGCTAAGGTACAATCCGATATATAGAGACTCGATAGTTCATGTTTTGTCTCACCCTTTAAAAGAATATCAGCCCAAAATTGCTCCTTCGAATTAAGCTTACATTCTTTCTTCAAACATTCCCAAAAAGAACTTTTTGTATCTTCTCCTAAAATAGAAGAAGCAAGTATGGCTTTGGCTAAATAAGAATTTGGTGTAGATTGATGAAAATCATGATACATTAAATCTGTTCCGTCTTCAACGATGGAATCTTTTAACAATAATCCAAATATAAAATCATTTATAAAACCTACATTAGAAAAGCCCTTTCTATCTAACAAAGCATGATTAGTCAAAGAGTTTGTTATATTGTCTATGTCTTGAGACGAACTTGCATAATTTGCAATAACGCCATAGGCTATTTCTCCTATCTGCTCCTTAACTCGGCTTCTTGTATCAGCTGTTATGCCATAGCCTCCAAAGATACAAGCCAAATGACTGAAAATTCTTCTTTGCTCAGAAGGAGACAAAGGCAAGTTTTGCCTTTCCATCTCCCTTCGCAACATGAAAGAAAAGAAATTATCAATTAATTCATCTGGTGTTTTAACTGACTTTTTAAAATCTTTATCATCACAATATCTCAAATAACTCAACAAAACAGGATTAGATACACTAGAAGAATCTGCAAATGGTAATTTTTGTTTTCGTCCATTTGGCAACCATTGTTCTATTGTAGGAGAATCCAACTGATAACGAATCAACGAGAAAGTTGAATGCGCTTCTTTTTGATTGTTATACCACTCTGCAAAACTTGGTCCTGAGAAGATTGCCGTTTTACGACTTGTAAGAACCACTTTCGCTCTATTCGTAAGTAAGTCAGCTATAGTTGACAACATCGTCTCAACTTCTCCAAAAGCAGTATCTTGTTTTCCCTCATCCAAATCCTTGCTCAACAATTCGTCAAATCCATCTATTATAAGTGGAATTCTGCCGTTCTTGATATTCTTTATTACAATATCATTTTTCAGCTGAATATCGAAGTCTCTATCTATATGGGACAACAAAAGATAGCGGAAAGTATTGGCACTTCTATCTTTCTCCAGTTTCATAAAGATTGGTCGGATGTCCATTTCGATATTTGCATATTTGTGAAGAACCTCATAAGCCGTAGACGTCTTACCATAACCAGCAGCAGCCTCTACTATAATAAGTTTTGGTTCATCACCCTTCATATTATCATAAATAGAATCTACAATGCCACCAGTTTTTGACTCAGTTTTCTCCATACCATGCTCTACGGTATAAGAAACATCAATATATTCATAATCACTACCTTGCTTTCCATAAGGCTTCATAACAGAAGAAGTATATTCCTCATACATTCTTGAAATTCTTCTGTTTGCAGCTTTCACCTTAAAAAAGCCATTAAACAAGTATTTTTCCAATTCGTCGATAGAACTATTGCTGAAAATTTTCACAGCATAATCCATTTCTTTATAATCCTTTTTAAGACTTTCCGCATGTTTTTCTCCACTTTCACTGGAGATCAATTCTATACAAGGATACATTCCATCCAGCAAAAATACCAAACAATCATCATATTGGGTGTTCAATTCTGTATAGCCATACTCCTTGAATAGTTCTCTTGCCTTAGAAAAATATGATTTATCTATGCACATAATTTCTTATTTTTTTATATATAGAACTGCATTACGAACAACTTTCGACTCTAACTCAATTCCGACCTTTCCTTCATTAATCGAATCAAAATTCTTATGTTCAACTTGAATACAGAGTATTTTTGTTGAATGAAATCTCTTATTCACATCCTCAAAGTAAATGGAATCCCCTACAGATATGTTTGTTTCATGAATTTCTACACAAGCAACGGTCATATCATTGAAATAATTATATGGTTTTCCCAAGACTTTAAAATTTGAATGAAAATTAACTATACCAGGAACAAGCAAGGCTTTCCTCGCCTCTTCCTTTGTTATAACACTATTTTGTATCTCAAAATATAGATTAAACAACTGATACGTATAAGCCATCGCCCTATACGAATATTCTGCATCTTTTATCTGATGAGCAGTGAAGGGAGGCATCTGTCGCTTAAGAGGTTCTTTGCCTCGTTCATTATTTACTATATACAAGGAGTGTACCTTGCTATATTTTCCTTCATGCACACGGCGAGTCTCTATCTTTGAAATCTGTGCGCATTCATTATCTTTAGAAGTACCATGAAGACCTTTTACTTCTATGATTAAGAGTTCATTATTATCCAGCAGGACTTGCAAGTCTTCCTCAAAATCCTCGCCTTCCTTGACTGTAGCATCCATAGACTTTACATTCCTAAAGTCCAACCACTCCAAGAAAATCTTCACATTATTAACTAAATTTTCTCCAGTTTCTGTCAACATAGAATAAAGAAAATTGTGTTTCTTCTTTATCTTTACAATAGACTTATCCTTCTGTTTGACGATGTCTTCATATTGCTTTAGAGCTTCCTCCTTTTCTCTATTTAACTGAATAATCTCAGGTAGCACATAATTATCATTTTCCAACCAAAGGTTCTTCGTTTGCAAAGGGAACAATTCCGAAAAATGCTTATAAAGACATTCTGTAAACAACCTTTCCAACAAAACTTTCTTATCATCTATCTGAGGCAACATAAATGTTACAGAACTATTCCCCTTATTATAATAAACATAAGAAATGATTTCATCTTGCTCATTGAATAAAAGAGGAATAAAATTTTCATCAAGTTCTTCTTTATATGAACCAGGTTGATTAAAGGTTGGATGTTTAAATGTTTGAGAATATGATAATTGTTCCTCGATTCCAGAGAACAATGCATATGCTAGCATATATTCATCATTCAATTTAACTCTATTGCCAGTCAAGACGTTTTTAGTAAAATTCTCAACACATTCATAATTTGAAAAACGACCTACGCTTTTAATATATCCGTCAGTTTTAATGCAACTATAATCAACGTAATATTTTGCAGATTGGAAAAACACTTTAATCATTTTTCCTTTTTTCGCATTCAAACCATTTCCTATTAAACGGCAGGCAAAAGGCAACGGGTCAAACACATTCTGTGGTTTACTCAAACATAAGCACTTATATATATCGCTTGCATCTGATATAACCTTCTTTCCCTTGTGTTTTGATATATCATAAGGTATTATCTTTGAATTTAAGGATAAATCTTGAATAATCATAGAATATTCATGAAGATTCCGTGGAATATTAAATGGCATCGCTATTGGCAATCTACCCCAAGAATAATCAAGATTTCTTGCATCTAAAGAAGGTTCTACCTTATAATCATAAACATCCAATTGTTCCTTTGTAAGGTAATTAATTACACCTTGTGGCATATCTACACAAAGAACACGTGTTTTTAAATCATCCATATTGTATATTTTAACAAAAGATTCGCAAGAGAATATCCACAAACGAATCTTTGATACATAATTACTCTTTGTTTTAGTGGGCATTACCCATAAGACTGTATTTTACCATTACAGCATCCCCACTATTTTACAAGTAGTTACACATATAAGTTTTTTTATCGTTTTGCAGAAGATAAGCTGCACCCGGCAATTTGAAAGCCAGCTTTCATTGCGCTCGTTTGCATTATCTTTTAGGGTGAAGGATTGACTAAGCGCACTCCTTCAACTCATCGGATTTTAACGTATCTTATTCCATAGGTAAATCTGTATAACAGATATCATAGCGGTGGGCGATGAAATGAGCAGATGGATCCAGGGCATTCCTTCTATAGCTGGATCCGATTCGTCATCAGCCCCAGTAACGTGGATGCCCTTTGGTAAGCGGTAGCTTACGTCGGCTGTAGAAGGTGAATTCAAGCAATCCTGCGTCATATTCGCTTTCTACTTTATGTCTTTTGCTGCAACCATACCCGATGGTCGTCGTAGCTTTGTCGTTTTTTTCATAATGTGCATCATCAGAATTGTATAATTGAGTTTTTATTGGGCACACGCAGCCTATGCACATGACTTTTACTTTCGTCGCACTTTTTTTATGGAAAGTGTGATTTTATTGCAAAAATACTAATTTATGTTGGATTACGTATAAGATTTTATCCTTTTTCTACTTATAATTTAAAAATATGGTATTTTTTTTAGGAAATAGGGCTTAAAAAAGGCTTTCGAAAAACCTCCTTAACATTAAGAGAGGTTTTTCGAAAGCCTACAAGTACATCCTTAACATTCGAAAAAATAAAAGTAATTTCTTGACATTCGAAAAAATAAAAGTACTTCCTTGAACCTTAAGTTTTTTCTAAAATCAACCCGTCCTTCTTTACCATTAAAGAAGGCTCCACCGCTTTCCCCAAGCCCCTTTCCCCTCAGGGTACAGGGGATGTGCCAACCGCCCTACTCGGTGCTCAAACCGCTTCGCTATATGGTTGGCGGACCATCAGAGGTCTACGCCAGCAGCGGAGCTGCAGTTTTTTGTGCGGGATAAACCGCAGGGACATGGGGGTGCTGCTGATGGGACCACAGGGACAAGATGGATGGCGCATTGCGTAATTTGCTGATAACTTTCTGATTTTCTGCGATTTTCTTGGTGATTTCAGGAAAAAGATATATTTTTGCGGAAAGGTCTAACGTTTAAAATTATAGGTTATGGCAATATTAACTATACAGGTGGAAGATAATAGTGTTAACCCTGAATGAAGAGCGTATTGAGAGTTTCCGTCATCTCCATGAACGTACTCTATATAATAAACCTAAATATACTTTTAACAAATAAAGCATAGCCCAATCAATGGGCTATGCTAATAAGTTTGCTTCCCAAAGCCGTTTCTATGCGAGCTATGGTTTGAGTTGTAAAGTTATGTCTGCCTGTGAGCCATTTGGAGATTTCGGATTCTCGCTTGTTGAGTAAGCGGGCAAAATCCTTTTGAGTGAGTCCCTTGGCTTTCAGAATCTCACTAATGCGCTCGGCAATACCGAAAGACAAATCGAACTCTGCCTTTTGCTCGGCAGGTATTGCTGCGAGGCAATCACGGAATAATTTGTTCTGTATCATAATGCTTAAATTTCAAAGGTCGCACTTTCAATGTCTGTTATCATATTCTTTTCAATGGTAATGATGCCATTCTTTTGGGCTTTGAGCAGGACTTTGTCAAAAGTCTGTAAATCCAAAACATATCCACTGAGCTTTTCATCCTCTTGGTATGTGCGCGATAACTTAACGCCACCATTTCCTAAAATAAGTATCTGGTCGGATATTCTTAGGCAGTATAGGCGGAGTTTGCGTGAATCAATAGACAATGCGCTGACATGGTCGTTCATTCTTCCTTCAATGCGGAAGAATCTTTCCAGTGCTCCTTTGTCTATAATCTTAGACAAAGCCAATAATATGGCATTGAAATCCTTGTTGTATGTGGCATTGTCCTTAAACTCCATAAGGAATTTCTCAAATTCGCTTTCGGAGTTTCCAGCAAAGCAGATAGAAAACATTCCTACGTTATCATTCTGCTCTATAGTCTTTAATGTTACTTGTGGCATAGCTGTAATTCTTTATTATGCAATGCAAATATAATGTTTTTATAGACAGACTGTTCACTTTTAAGTGAATATTTAGTATGAATTAACTTTTTCGAAAACCTACCAGTCCTCCCTTGAACCTTAAGAGTCTTTCGAAAACCCACCAGTCCTCCCTTAGCCTTAAGGGAGGGTCCACCTCTCATCTCGGTCTTCTCCCCTCAGGGGAAAAGAGGAAACCGCTCCTCCTCATCGCTCTGAACCATTTCATTCTATGGTTGGCGGACCATCAGAGGTCTACGCCAGCAGCAGAGCTGCGGTTTTTTGTGCGGGATAAACCGCAGGGACATACGATGCTGGATGCTTGCTCGATGTTGATGGAACCGCAAGGACATACGAATAGATGCTCGATGCTGATTGCTCGCAACTTGCTGAGATTGCTGCTTATGGGGACGCAGGGACACGAATAGAGGCTTGCTGCTTTGGGGCCGTAGGGAGATGACATCTTGCTAATGCTCTGGCTTCAACATAAATAAATTAACAGTATTGTTGAATTCAGAAACATAATCTACAAAATTTGGATTATCTTTTCTCAGAATCATTGCTGCATAATTATTTACTCCTTCTAAGTCTTGGATATTAGCAACCATAATTACATATTGTTCTTTGCCATTAGCATAAGCAAACCAAGAATCAAATAAGCGATTTCGCAATGCTTGCTTTCTATCACCCGTTTCACATATATAAAGGAGAGCAAACTCGTTTGTCTCAAAGAAATTGTCTATGATAGCAATTACGGTATCTCGTACCTTCATATCACGAGGTGAACGTTGCTTGTTCACATTCGTGATATTAAACATGTATGCCTCGCCACGCTCCAGCAAGTCATCAAGATCAAAGCTAATAGCAATCTCAACGCTATAATCTGTTACGAAACAGTAAGTATTTGGATTTACCATCATAACATCATACGGTGAAGAAGCATTGATTGTTTTCAAAGAAAGCTGTTTCATGTCACCAAACATTTACAAACTTTGGCTCTTCTCCTGTACGAGCTAAAAAATCCTGACGGAGCATCTGCTCTAACTCTGCCATACGCTTTCTTTTTCTTTCCTTTGATGCCATGAATCTTTTCATTGCAGCATCACGCTTCTCCCAAAATTCTTTATTCAATGTTTCCATAATTCCTCCTGTTTTTTTAATTCTGTGCAAATATAAGGGTTTTCTGCGTAAAAGCCAAAGGATTATAAGTTTTTTTTTTCGAAAACCTACCCGTCCTTCCTTACCCTTAAGGAAGGCTCCACCTCTCATCTCGGTCTTCTCCCCTCAGGGAAGAAGAGGAAACCGCCCTACTCGGTGCTCAAACCGCTACGCTATAAGGTTGGCGGACCATCAGAGGTCTTCGCCAGCAGCGGAGCTGCAGTTTTTTGTGCGGGGATAAACCCGCTTTCACTCAAGGATTTGCTAAGGGGCTGCTTGCAGCTTTGAGATCACATTGTTGATACACCTACAGTATTACACCAAGACTGACAGTCCGCACTATAATACAAGCAGTGATACCTATCAGTTTTTTGAAAAAAGTTATTTTGGTTCCTCAAAGCCTATAGCTCTGCACTTATCAAAACTCGAATGAAGAATATTGCATTATTAACCTATACTTGGTTTATGGCTAAACATTTCTATTGTTTCTCCAAATTCTGCCAATACTTTACCAAGGTTAGGATTGTCATTTCTGATGATTACAGCAGCAACATTGTCTATTCCATATTCATCTACCAAAATAAGGTGCACACCTATTAATCTTCACTAAATCTAATTGCTTCATTATTACAACACACAAAATGATTCTGCTTCCTTACCTGTTCTGCGACGATAGTCCTCACGCATACGCTTCTCCATTTGCGCTATGTATTCAGCCTTTCGCTCCCTCGAAGCCTTGAAACGACGCATAAAATCTGCTTTTTTTTCTTCTATGTTCATAATTAACCTCCTTATAATTAAACTTTGCATACAAAGATATACTTTTTCTGTGATACTGCCAAATGTTTTTGGGAAAAAGTTATTTTCCTCAATGCAAGCTAAAGGTACTTTTGCTCTGCTGTCATCAATTTGCTCAGAACGAATGCTTATGGGATAACTTCTTTAACTCCCCATAAAGATAACTGCCCCAACACCATCCCTGAATCGGAATCATCTATCCCAGACTTGAGTCATCAGGCGGCGGAAGGCGGCCAGATAGCCGCCTTCGAACAGGGGATCGTCACTGGGATTGGCTGCCTGATTGTCGGCTTCCAAGGCGTCGAGGATTTCGCAGATTTTCTCAAATTTCTGGCGGTCCGTCGATACGGTCTTGAGGGTATGACGGGTGAGCAGATAGGCCTGGGCCAACTCTAAAACTTTTCCGTCTTAGACTCGCTTAATTGTCTTCGGACGGACATGGTCTTCCTTACGTCGCCTATCGAATCCGGGCTTTTCTGAGTGCAAAACATGCCCGAAAAACGCGTTAAGATTTGTAAAACGCTTGATATAAGCCATAATTTTTGTTAATTTTATACTCTACATGTAGAACATATAGTTTTTGGTTATTTATGTATTTAATTTTATCTTTGTCATCGGTTACAATCTACCTGTCTAAGCATACTTCCTATTGGAAAACTCCCTATATAAAGAGCGTTCACCTTTCGGACTTTTGCTGCACCAAGGGTTCACCGTTTGACGCTATTTGTGACATCTCCGTGAATACCTGTGAAGGGTGGGTTCACGCCCCGAAACCCGTCTATTTATCGGACTTCCGACGCTGATGTGAAGGGTGAACCCTCGTTTCTTACTTTCACACGCATACGCGAAAGAAATTAAATAAAGAAAGAAATTTAACTATATGGGTAATGCCATAAAACATATAAAAAAGAATGAATATATTAAAAAAGGCGTTCACAACGTCACGCGATGGTTTCATGCCATCTGTCTTCTCTCAGCTCGACTCTAAGATGAGCCGCCCACTAAGCTGCCGTCAGGAGCTGGAGGATCTGATTTTGCGCAACCACGAACTGGCTGCCATCACCGAGTCGTATCGAAAGGCCCTGGCCGTGAGTAAGCAACTTGCCGACAGCAAAGTAAAACCTCTGTCGACTGGCATCTGTTTCGCCGCACAGTTGGACGGCAGGGGCAGACTGCTGGAAAACGTGATGGGCGAAGTGGGATGTCTGGGACTCGACTACGACCATTTGTCCTCTGAGACCATGGGGATTCTCTTCGAACTCATCAGACATTCTCCCCACGTCCTCATCGCCTACCGCACCATCAGCGGCAATGGGCTGCGCATCATCGTGGGCTATCAGCGACCCGAGGGATGCGAACTGTCTTTCGTGGAACTGCACCAGGCGATGCTGCAGAAGGCGATGGCGCTGTTCGACTCCCTGCTGGGCATCAAGGCCGACCGGCAGTGCGTGGACTTCCTACGGTTGTCGGGACTCGCCCACGATGAACAAGCCTTCTTCAACTGGGATGCCGAACCGATAGTCCTCACCGACAAGGAACTGGCTAAGTTCACCTCCTCCCTGCTGCGCAAGAAGAACAGCAAGAAGCAGGCTGCTGAGCGCTCCAAGGCGACCAGGGGAAGCAAAGCCAATGGCATCAAACTGTCGGCGGAGAAACCTACCATGGAGGAGGTGAAGATGCATGTCCTGGAAACGCTCCACAACTGGGGACTCGTCTTCGAACCGCACCGCCACAACGAGTATGTGATGTACTTCGGAAGCATCTGCAACCGCTATGGCATCGAATTCAGGGAGGCTCTCGACTATGCAGAAGCTCATTTCTCTCACGAATATCCCGACACGGCTGCCGTCATCAAGTCGTGCTACAAGAAGACGGAGCGGTTCGGCTCCTGGCACTATTTCAGAGAGGGCGAGTCGTATCGTGGACAAACTTCCGTGAAGTATATCAAGCAGTGGCTCTCGATGAGATACCAGATACAGCGCAACATGGTGACCGGCAGGCACGAGATAATGAGCCGCATGGCGGGAAATCCTAAGTTTCTGAAGTGGGTGAACCTGGATGACAACATCCTCAACTCGATCTGGGTGAAGATGGAGGAAGAGGGCATGAACATCAACATGCAGAAGCTCATCTCTGTCATACACAGCGATTTTGCCGTGCAGTGCGACCCTGTGGAGGACTACCTCCGGTCGCTGCCACCATGGGACGGCAAACGCGACTACATCGGCGAACTGGCTGACCGCATACGCATCATCCCTCATCAGGGCTACCACCACGACCAGGCCACCTTCAAGAAATACTTCTGCAAGTGGATCGTGGCGATGGTGGTGGGATGGGTCACTCCGGAGGTGGTCAACCAGGTGATGCTCATCCTGGTGGGCAAGGGTGGCATCTACAAGAGCACGTTCTTCAACTACCTGTTGCCGCCGCAGCTCCGCGACTACTACCTCAACGAGTCGGCGGCGATATACACCGACAAGGACTTCATGGAGGCTTTCTCATGCAAGATCCTGATGTGCCTCGACGAGTTCGACACCGCTTTCGGCAAGAACCTCAATGCCTTCAAGAGCAACATGACCAAACTGCATTTCTCCATCCGAAGGCCCTACGACCGATTCCGCAGCGACCTGGACCATCGTGCCACAGTAGCAGGTACCACCAACAACCAGCAGATCATCACCGACCCGGAGAACCGACGCTACTCGCCCTGGATTGCGGAGAGCATCGTGAGCCCGAGAGACGAGCCGTTGGACTATGTGGGCATCTACTCTCAGTGTGTGGCTCTTGGCAAGGAGGTGAAGGAGCGAAAGATGCGTGGCGAGGATGGATGGGTGTATTGGCTCACACAGGAGGACATCGCCGAGATGCAACAGCACAACTTGCTCTTCATGGTGCCCAACTATGCTGAGGAGCAAATCAAGCGTTTCTATCGTGTTCCGACTCCCGACACGTCTGAGCGGTTTATCAAGTTCCGCTATACCGCCGAGATTGTGGAGCGCATCTGCACCAACCCTGTCATGCGGAAGAACTTTGAATACCAGAGCATCGGCAGCATCATGTCAAGGCTGGGATTCCCCAAGGCACATCGCCGCAAGGGCAACGGATGGTTTGTCGTCGAGAAGGAAGGGGCCGAGATCAACAGCGAAGCCTTCTATTGTGCAAGCGACAAGATGGAACAGGACGCCAGCCAATGACTTACAGAGATTTACCGGTAAGTCACTGAGCTTTCTCTGTGACTTACTGAGACATGACAAACATTATATTGCTAACAAAGAAATTAAACATCTATCATGAAGAAAGACTACATCAGCAAGCACGACCTCGCCCACGAATTTTTCCCTGACGCCGAGCGCCACGTGGCTGTCAACCACCTGATGCGATGGATCAACCGCTGCCCTCCCCTCGTAGAGAAGCTGCGGGCCTGTGGCTATCGCACCAAGAAACGGTACTTTTCGTCCGTCCAGCGCGAGATTATTTACGATTTTATAGGTGATCCATAATTTTTTTGCACTTTTTTTTCGGCCTATGCCCATTAGCGTATAGTTGACTCGCAAAAATGTCGTATCTTTGCATCGTCATTCAGAGAGAGTGACTTAGCGAAACATCGGGACGAGCGCGCAGACCTTTGTCGCTAAATATTATTAACTTTTATAACTTAACACCATGATTCTCTACAATTTAAAGAAAAACAAGAACAAGAAGATGCCGAATGCGTACGGCAAATACTACGCATACCCAGTAGTAACTCAAACCATCGGAATGGACGGTCTTGCCACCCACATGTCGGGCCACAACACGCCTTTCTCGCCCGGTGCCATCAAGGGCATGCTCACCGACATGGTGATCTGCGTCAGGGAACTTGCCCTGCAAGGCATCGCCGTGAAGATCGACAACCTGGCGATTTTCTCCATCGGCATCAAGAACAAGCTGGGTGCCGACACCGAGAAGGACTTCTCCATCACCAAGAACATCGAGGGCGTGAAGCTCCGTGCCCGTGCCACTGGCGAGTTGATGAGCGACAAGCTCAACCTCGATGCTACCTTGAAGAAGGCTACTGCGCTCACTGGTGACGGCACCACCGACAAGAACTCTCCTTCTACTCCGTCGGGTGGCGGCGGTACCTCTCAGGGTGGCGGTAGCACTCCATCAGGTGGCGGCGGTACCTCTCAGGGCGGCGACACCCCATCTGCTGGAGGCGACAATCCCGGAGGCGGCGAGGGTGAATAACCATCGCCCGACTTTCAGAAGTTAAATTAGAGGGGAGTTAAGACAACAGTCTTTTTGGCGTAGTTTTTTAAGCAGCAAGACATACGTCTTAACTCCTTAACTTCCTTAACTCCTTTAACTCCCTCATATTAAACATTTTAAAACATTTATCACCATGAAAAAAGAAAATTGGAAAGCAGTCATCAACTTCATCATCACCGTACTCACAGCGATAACCAGCGCTTTTTGCGTCAGCTCCTGTCAGAACCTTTAAAAGGTAAAAAAGTAAAAAGGTAAAATGGTAAAAAGGTAAAAGAGTAAAAAGGTAAAAGAGTAAAAAACGAATATCATGAGAGACATCAATCTGATTGTGGTGCATTGCAGCGCCACGAGAGTGAACCAGAACTTCACTGTTGAACAACTGGAAGCCTGTCATAAGGCCCGCGGCTTCGACACCATCGGCTATCACTATTACATCACCAAGGACGGCACCCTCTATCCCTGCCGGCCGGAGCGCATCGCAGGGGCTCATGCCCGCCACTACAACGCCCACTCCATAGGTATCTGCTATGAGGGCGGACTCGACGCGAACGGCCATCCCGCCGACACCCGTACCCTGGCACAGAAAGTGACGATGGAGGAACTGCTGCATAGCCTGTGCGTAGATTATCCCGATGCCGAGATCCTGGGCCATCGCGACCTGCCTAATGTCCGAAAGGACTGTCCGTGCTTTGATGTTCAAGACTGGCTCGAAGACATCGACTTCCACATCTAACCTCTGACTACTTTTCCCCCCCCCGCAGCTTTCTCCGCTGCGGGGGATTTTTTATTCTCCTTTTATTGTGAGTAAACTTTTGCAAGTCCAGAAGTTAAAGAAGTTTCTTTGGGAGGGAAGTTATAGAAGTTAAAGAAGTTATAGCCAACAGCTTTTTTGCTATATCATGGGGAGTTAAAGAAGTTAAGGGACAACAGCCTTGAAGGGAATTTTTAGTGTTTAATGTTAAGCTCACAGAACCAGCACGCCCTGAAGGCCCAAGCTCACACAAGCAGCACGCCCTGAAGGGGCAGAAGCTCTTAGCCCAGGGCAACGCCCTGGGTTTGTGAGCGTTAGCCTGGCGCCCTGTAAGGGCAAAAGCTTTAAAAAACACCTAATAAAAAATGAAAATTCTTTGCGATATGTAAAGCTTTTGCCCTTACTATTATATTTGCACTTGGAAAAATAAAGAGGTAAAAATCTTTATATCTGCAAACTTTTGTTAACTTTGCAGGAAAATAGATAAGTACAATAAAAAAGAAGTAAAGGCTTAGCCCTGTTTGGGGAACTGGATATTTTCTGAGCAGAGGCAGTATGTTCCAATATGGAACTAACTACAAGAGGATCCTTAGCCCACTCTCTGCCTCTTTCATTGCTGCCAAAGTTTCTGCGTTTGGAACATCTTCCAAAGCAGCACTCCTTGAAACAGGGGAGTCAGAAACTATTTTAACGCCTCTCATAAGAGAGAGGACATTCTTTAATTGCTCCAACAAAGATGGGCTATCTACCTGTAATGTTAACAGTGCCATAACTTCAATATTTAATTCGTAACAAAAATAAGGGTCTTCTGTGAAACTACCAAATTTTTGGGGGAGTTTTTACTTCTTGCCCTAATCTCACGCAGATCTCGCAAAGTATATCACCAATACAGCGTCCTAACTATTTATCAATGAGTTAGACATACCAGTATTGTCCTCTATGTATTCACCTAAGTGTAAATCACCGTTAGAACGTAACTGCTGATTTTCAGCAGTTAGCACATCCAACATTTTTCAAAAAAACATGTTATTAATTGGTATTGCCAGAGCTGCCAAATTAGGCAGCCTTGACATTCACCTTTTTGTTCGAATTATAATTACATGGGATTAGGGACATGAAGTCTTGCTCCCCCTCCATCAGTCGG